>Ga0316217_10003180_pt1 | contig 18986 bp, 11 predicted proteins | sample 1anoAmetaG_FD_203633 | JGI IMG/M metagenome (GOLD analysis project Ga0316217, IMG submission 203633) | Freshwater microbial communities from Trout Bog Lake, Wisconsin, USA - 1anoA | ecosystem: Environmental > Aquatic > Freshwater > Lake > Hypolimnion/Profundal zone | place: USA: Wisconsin...
ACGCTCAACGTGAGCGATGGCGCCGTTTCCAACAACACCAGCTTTCTCGTAACCGTGATGCCCTTGCCTGGCGTCACCTTGACCTCGCCCGCGAACGGATCGGGATTCCTGGCCCCCGCCGCGATTGCCTTGGCGGCCAACGTCGTTTCCAACGGGCACGCGATCTCCAGCGTGCAGTTTTACAACGGCGGCACCCTGCTGGGGCAGGCGTCAACGCCTCCTTACACCATGGGTTGGACCAACGCGAGCGTCGGCGTTTACAGCCTGACCGCCTCGGTCACCGACGAGCGCGGCACTATCGCAACGCCAACGCCAGCTTTGGTCACGGTCACCAATCCCCTGCCGACCGTCGTGCTCACCTCGCCCGCAGGCGGAGGAATCTACCCGGCACCGGCCGCCTTCAACTTCGCCGCCAACGTCACGACCAATGGTCATGCCATAAATCAGGTTCGATTCTACAATGGCGCCACGCTCCTGGGCGCGGCCTCACAACCACCCTACAATTTGGTCTGGACCAATACCGCTCCGGGAACCTGCTCCTTGAGCGCCCAGGCTACCTATGATGGCAGCCTGATCGCCGTTTCCCCAACGGTCAACCTCTCGGTCACCGCTCTCTCCATCTCCCCTCTCTCCAATGCGGTGGTGGATATCAACACCGCGACCGGCCCCCTGCCCTTTACCGTCAGCGACGCCCTGTTCCCAGCCTCCAACCTGGTGGTTTCCGCCGTCTCCTCGAATCTGGCGCTGGTTCCGCTCAGCGGCATGCTCCTGGCGGGTGCCGGGACCAACCGCACGGTGACTGTGTCGCCCGCGGTCGGCCAGGTTGGCACTAGTTTGATCACGCTCAACGTGAGCGATGGCGCCGTTTCCAACAACACCAGCTTTCTCGTAACCGTGATGCCCTTGCCTGGCGTCACCTTGACCTCGCCCGCGAACGGATCGGGATTCCTGGCCCCCGCCGCCATATCCCTGGCCGCCAACGTCGTTTCCAATGGACACACGATTTCCAACGTTCAGTTTTACAACGGCGCCACCCTGCTGGGGCAGACGTCAACGCCTCCTTACACCATGGGCTGGACCAACGCGAGCGTCGGCGTTTACAGCTTGACCGCTTCGGTCACCGACGAGCGCGGCGGCATCGCAACGTCGATGCCAGCCTTGGTCACGGTCACCAATCCCCCACCGACCGTCGTGCTCACCTCGCCTGCGGGCGGAGGAATCTACCCGGCGCCGGCCGCCTTCAACTTCGCCGCCAGCGTCACCACCAATGGCCATGCCATCAATCAGGTTCGATTTTATAATGGCGCCACGCTCCTGGGCGCTGCCTCGCAACCGCCCTATAGTTTGACCTGGACCAACACCGCCCCGGGAACCTGTTCCTTGAGCGCCCAGGCTACTTACGATGGCAGCCTGATCGCCGTTTCGCCGACCGTCAACCTGTCGGTCACCGTTCTCTCCATTTCCCCTCTCTCCAATGCGGTGGTGGATATCAACACCGCGACCGGCCCCCTTCTGTTTACCGTCAGCGACGCCCTGTTCCCGGCCTCCAATCTGGTGGTTTCCGCCGTCTCCTCCAACCTGGCGCTGGTTCCGCTCAGCGGCATTCTCCTGGCGGGCGGCGACACCAACCACGCCGTAACCGTGTCGCCTTCGGTCGACCAGGTCGGCAGCAGTTTAATCACCCTCAACGTGACCGATGGGGCCGTTTCCAACACCACCAGCTTCCTCGTGACGGTGAGGCCCTTGCCCGACATCACGCTGACCTCGCCTGCGAGCGGATTGGCATTCCTGGCCCCAGCCATCGTTCCCCTTGCCGCCAACGTCGTTTCCAACGGGCACGCGATCTCGAACGTGCAGTTTTACAACGGCGCCACCTTGCTGGGGCTGGTTCCCACGCCTCCTTATGCCCTGGCCTGGACCAACGCGAACGCCGGCGTTTATAGCTTGACCGCCGCAGTCACCGATGATCTGGGCAGCACGGTAATCTCAACCCCAGCCTTGGTCACAATCACCAATCCCCCGCCCGTCGTTCTCCTCGCCTCGCCCGCGACCGGAGGAACCTACCCTGCGCCGGCGGTTCTCAACCTCGCGGCGAACGTCACCACCAACGGCCACCTCATCAACCTGGTTCAGTATTACAATGGCCCCAATCTGTTGGGTACAGCCGTTGAGCCGCCGTACAACTTCACCTGGACGGACGATATCGAGGGAATTGCCAACCTGAGCGCCTCAGCCGTCTATGATGGCGGCTTGATCGTCGCTTCTTCGACGGCTACGATCGCGGTCATTGCCCTTTCCCCACCTTGGTTGACCACTGACATCGGCAGCGGCGCAACCCCAGGCGCAGCCGGAGATACCAATGGATTTTATCTCATTTCCGGGGCGGGCGCCATCGGTGGCGCGGCCGATGGTTTTCGCTTTGTTTACCAACCGATGAGCGGCAACGGGTCGATCCAAGGGCAGGTGTGTTCCGTGCAAAACACCAGCTCTAACGCTTTCGGCGGCTTCATGATCCGAGAGAGTCTGGATAGCGGGGCGGAGTACGCCTTGGTGGGACTAACGCCCGCGGGACAAGTCCAGTGGCAGGTGCGCACGAATACGGGAGCGCTCCCGATCTCGGGCATCTCGAGCGCCGGGTCTGGCGCTAACCTCTCCCTACTCCTCCTTCGCAAGGGCAACAACTTCTATTTTTACAGTTCGACCAACGGCGGGGCGTTGACGAGGCTCGCTGTGAGCACTTTCAACATGGGCTCAGACTCTTATACGGGAGTAGCCGTCAGTTCCGGCTTGTCGAATGTCCTCAATACTTCCAGCTTCACCAACGTCATCTTCACCCCTTAAGGGGAACTCCTCCCCCTGAACCTCTGGATTGAGGCGCGACCGAGAACCTCCTCACCCCAGCCTTCCCTCCGGAGGATGCGAGGGAGAAGCCGTCGGCGCTGTTGGAGATCGGGGGCGCAAAGCGCGAGGTTCCGTCTCGGGGAGTTCTCCCTCTGCGAGAACAATCCGAACCGTGGCTGACCATGCCCGGCGGCAAGACGATCGGGATTCCTTTGGCGGGCGGGTTCGGGCCCTTCCGTGCTTAACCAGCACCGCTGCCACGCCATCGACATAGTTTACAGTTTATCAGGATGTCGCTAAGTAATTAGTCTTCAATAGTTTACGGGTTAACATCGGAATGATACGCTCAAAACGTCGGACTTGTTTACACTTCCCATCAAGCGAACTTGCTCTTCTCGCAAACGTATAATTAAAAAAGTGTTAATGTAAATAATTACTATACAATCACTTACAACGCATGAATATGTTTTCCGACTTTCATCTCCGACTCGGCACTTTTAATGCTTTATTTTCAAGTCGGTAAATTATTATTTGAAAATCTGCACTATGAAAATGTATAATTCGATTGTATCGGGTGGCGTTCTCCCGCTGTTCGGGGCGTTGCTCGCGTTGGCGGTAGACCCCTCCCCGTCGGCCGCAAACCTTGTCGATAATGGCGGTTTCGAAACACTCCCTCCTTTTTCTGGTTGGACAGAGGCGGATGCATCTTCCGGTAGCTCTTTACAGGTCGTTACTGGTGGTCAATCGGGTAATATGGCCGATTTCGCCGCTTACGGCGGAGCAGACGACATGATCTCCCAAATACTCGCGACGACTCCAAATTCGTCTTATACCTTCAGTTTCTGGCTAAACACTCAGGATGGGTTTAGCGGTTCCTTCCTAACCGCAAAGTGGGATGGGACAACGGTTCTGACCATCTCTCCTTCTGATCCTGAGTTCGGTTGGACACAATTCAGTTTTACGGAAAAGGCCACGGGATCAGACACGATTTCTTTTGCGGGGCAAAACGGCCCAGGGGGGATTTACTTGGACACCGTGAACGTCACCCCTGTTCCCGACGGCGGCTTGACCTTCGCCATGCTCGGAACCGCGATGACCGGACTGGCTCTGGCCCGCCGTAAGTTCTAAGGACGCGAAAAGTCCCGGGTAGTCATTTCACAAGCAAAACTCCGCCGGTCTTAAGGACCGGCGGAGTTTTTCGCTTGGCTCTCTCCAGTAACGCTGGTTGCCGGGTTAGAACCTCAGCGTCAGGTCCAGTTGGAGGAGGTTGTAACTCTTGATGGGATTAAGGCCCGGAATATCCAGGTTATTGCCGCCGGTGCCAAGGTCGTTCCGAATACGGTTGGCGTAGCCATAACGAACGGTGCCGATGATGGCGTCGGTTATGCCGTAGGCGAGCGCGACGTAAACGCCTTCCAGGTTGGCGCGGCCTTCGAAGAAGTCGGAGTCGATGAGGTTCACATCCAGCGCGTATTGTTCGATATGTTGCCAGTAAGCGCGGGCCTCCCAGGCATGCTTTCGTGAAAAGGAACCGTAAACCAATCCCTGCGTGGGACCATAGAGCGGCCCGGCGCTGCCGATGCCGATGCCGACCTGGTACGCCTTGTCCTGGCCGGTAGCGGCCCCGCCCAAACTGGGAAAAGCTCCGGGGCTGGTATTGTAGGCCGCGCGGGCGCGACTGTCGCCGGACAAATTGTACGCAAAATCGCCAAACGCCCGCACCTGCACCGGACCCAGCGGGGAGTTGGTGAAGGTGATATTAAACTCGGCGGGGATTTCCAGTATTTGCATGTCATTGATGCCACTCTGGTTATAAGCCGCGATATTGGTGGAGGCGGCGCCCGGAATACCCACGTTCGCCCCCCCCGCATTGCCCTGGCCGACGAAAGAAGAATTGAGCCCGTTGCCCGATGTGCCCGCGCCGGTGTAGTTGTAGAAGACCGGCGCGACTTTGAATGACATATTCTTGTCGATTTTCACATTAGCCCCGACCTGCCAGGCCAAAACGAAGGTGTCGCTGCTCGGCAGTTCTTTGGCGGAGGTGGGATCCTGATAATCGAATTGGCCGAAGGCGGCGAACAAATCCACGTTGTTTATCGAGTATTTAAATTTCTCGAACGCGCCTTCGGGATTGATGTCCGAATCCCAAACCAATGGGGTAGTGTAAAGCGGCATGGGCATTCGGCCCACCGTCATTTCATACCATTCAGTGGGATGCCAGCCTAGGTAGGCTTGGCCGAGATAAACGCTGCTGCCATTCTTGTCCGACGGCGTAACCGAGCCGGAGGTGGTGTTGTTGCCGAAGGTGGCCCAGGGAGAGCGAGGATTGCTGGAGGTCTCCAGCCGCAGTCCATAATTAAAATCGTCCACGATGTCCCCGCGTAATCCCAAGCGCACCGCATAGCGGAAACGCTCCCTATAATACGTATCGGGGGAGGCTCCGAGCGCGTTGTCCACGCCGCGGTATTCATAGCGAAAACGCGCATCCCCGTAGAGTTGCAAACTCTTGATGGCATTGGAGATCTTCCAGGACGAAGCCGGGGGCGGAGGAATGGTGTTGGTGCGGGCGGCCAAGGCTTCATGCGCGTCCTTCACATCTTGCTCCGAAATGATCCCACGCTTTTGAAAGAGGTTAAGCAGCACCTCGGCATCCGAAGGTGGGGTGGCCACAGCGGGAGCTGTGGATGAGGTCGCCGAAGGAGTAGAGGCTTGGGCGCCCGCGTCCGCGACGCTTGCGGCCATCGCCAAGCCAAGCAAACTGGCGGTCAGCCCGCGCCTAAAATGGCCGGTCGGAAATACGTAAATCATGGTGAGTTTCAATGCTTTGTGGTTTGGGGGGCAGACTCGCCAGAGGAGTTTCTCGGATTGTCCGAGCTGAACGCCGGATGGCGCCGCCCCAAGGCGCCAAAGCGCACTGCGGGAGGCCACATCATTGCTCTGGTTTTCATCAGCTTCAATTCTTAATTTCGACCGGCTAGCGTTTAGGTTTACGGCTTCAGATTATGATGATACTTCTCGAACGCCAATAGACAATCTGGTGACGGCAGTGTTACGAACGTGTGACTGGACCATCGGCCGGTTCCCAAACCAAGGCGCGACACTCTCGCTCGATACTCAAGCTCTCCGCGTTGTGCTTGACAATTCCCCATACATATCGGATAATCTCTCATATCTTAGGCGATTAACTTATGATTAGCGCGGATGCCTCACCAAAGCTGTCCCGAAATGAAGGCCTGAAGGAGCGGAGTCCTCTCCTGGCAGGCGCCATTTCGCAGACGCTAGCCGACCCCTCGGCGGACCATTTTTCGGACGACGATTACGAGTTCCTGAAGTTTCACGGAGTTTATCAGCAAGACGACCGGGACCAAAGGAAAGTGGCGAAGCATTACATGTTGATGGTGCGCACCAAATTACCCGGTGGCGTTCTCAACGCGGCGCAATACCTGGTCTGCGACCAACTCGCGTCGCGCTATGGCGAAAACACGATGCGGATCACGACCCGTCAGGACTTCCAGTTTCATGGGATCTTGAAGGGCAACCTGCGGGCGACGATCCGCTCGCTCAACGAGGCCCTGGTCACTACGATTGGAGCCTGCGGGGATGTCGTGCGCAACGTGATGGCGCCCCCGACGCCGGCGACCAGCCCTTTGAGCGAGCGGATCCTGGCCGAAGCCCGCCAACTCTCCGACCGGCTCGTCCCCAAAGCCACCGCCTACCCTTCGATTTGGCTGGAGGGCAAAGAACTCGACCTGAATGCCGAGGCGGCATCGAGTTCAGTTGACCCGCTGTACGGCAAGACCTACCTGCCGCGCAAGTTCAAGATCGCGTTCGCGATCCCGCCCTTGAATGATGTAGATGTTTTCACCAACGACCTCGGATTCGTGGTCATCACCGCGGGGGAAGAGTTGGCGGGCTACAATGTCCTGGCCGGGGGCGGCCTGGGGATGTCCCACGGCAACACGCAAACGTATCCGCGTCTGGCGGACGTCATCGGTTTTGTGGGGCCGGAACATCTGGAAAGCGTGACGCGCGCGACCGTGGCGATCCATCGGGACTTCGGCGACCGCGCGAATCGCAAACACGCCCGGCTGAAGTACGTCATCGAGGAACGCGGCGTGGACTGGTTCCGAAACGAGCTGGCCAAGGACGCGGGCATCGAGTTGGCGCCGGCCCGGCCTTTCAAGTTTACCGCGCAGGGAGACCAACTGGGATGGTGTAAACAGCGGGACGGCAGACTATTCCTGGGTCTATTCGTGGAGAACGGGCGGGTTCGGGACGTGGAAGGCTATCGGCTCAAGACCGCCTTGCGCGAGGTCATCGGGCGGTTCAATCTCGATGTGCGACTGACGCCCTCGCAGAATTTGCTCCTCGTCAACATCCACCCGGAAGCAAGAACCGAAATCGAAAGCATGCTGACGGTGCGCGGCGTGGCGGCCAACAACCCCTTCAGCCGGACGCGCCTGGCCTCGATGGCTTGTCCGGCGCTGCCGACCTGCGGATTGGCGCTGGCGGAATCCGAGCGGGTGATGCCGAGTTTCATCACCACGGTCGAGGGCTTGCTCGGAGAATTCGGACTAGGCGCGGAAGAGGTCATCGTCCGCATGACCGGCTGCCCCAATGGATGCTCCCGGCCCTATATGGCCGAAATCGGTTTGGTTGGCAAAGCCCCGAACAAATACCAAATTTATCTCGGCGGAAACGAGGGCAGCACCCGCCTCAACCGGCTTTACAAAGACAGCGTCAAGGGCGACGAATTGATCCGCGAGCTGCGGCCGTTAGTCGCGCGATTTGTCGGCGAGCGCCACCCGGGCGAGCGGTTCGGCGATTTCTGCCTGCGCGCAGTGCTTCAACCGGCTGGGGAAAGCTGACTTGCAGCCTCCAGTCGAAAAACTCTCGCCCGGAGATGTCCGCGAGCTCAACGAGCGATTCAATGGGTTGCGGACCGAGGAGATCCTGGCTTGGGCTTGGACGAGATTCGGAACGCGAGCGGCTGTTGGCACCAGCTTCCAGGGCGCCGGCTTGGTAATGCTGCACCTGGCCCGACAAGCGGGCCTGCCATTCCCGGTCTTCACGCTCGATACGGGACTCCTTTTTCCAGAGACCCTTGCCCTCAAAGGGAAGCTCGAGGAATTTTTCGGCTTTCCCATCGAGTCGCTCGTGCCTGACCTGACCGTGGCGGAGCAGGCCGACATCCACGGTCCCGAGCTCTGGACCCGCAACCCCGATCTTTGCTGCACCGTCCGCAAGGTCATGCCCCTGCGCGACAAGTTGTGCGACCTGGACTGCTGGATCACCGGCCTGCGGCGCCAGCAATCCGCCACTCGCACCAGCATCGGCATCATCGAGCTGTATGGCTTTGATGAGGCCTCGGGACGCGACATCGTGAAGCTCAACCCGATGGCCAACTGGACCCGCGAAGCGGTCTGGGACTACGTGCGGAACCACCATATCCCTTATAACCCGCTTCACGACCGCGGCTACCGATCGATCGGTTGCCAGCCTTGCACTCGCCAGTCAGGCAGCAGTGAAAGCGAACGCGCCGGCCGCTGGATCGGCTTTAACAAGGTCGAATGCGGCATTCATACTTTTCTGCCCAAGAAACTCGATTTCCAAATCTGATCGCCCCTTGCCTTCATGGACTACCTATCCAAACTCGAGAACCAGAGCATCTACATCCTGCGCGAGGCCTTCAACAAGTTCGAAAACCTGGCCATGCTGTGGAGTATCGGCAAAGACTCGACCGTGCTGTTATGGCTGGCCCGCAAGGCCTTCCTGGGTCACGTGCCCTTCCCGCTGGTCCATGTGGATACCACCTACAAGATCCCTTCGATGATCGAATACCGGGACCGGCTCGTAAAGGACTGGCGGTTGGAGTTGATTGTCGGCAAGAACCAGGCGGTGATCCAAAGCGGCGTCACCTATCCCAACGGCAAAGCCACCCGGGTGGAGTGCTGCGGAACCTTGAAAAAGGACGGCCTCAAGCAGGTGCTTGACCAGCATCACTTCACTGGCGTCATTGTTGGCGTGCGCCGCGATGAAGAACCCACGCGCGCCAAGGAACGCTATTTCAGCCCTCGGGACAAGAACATGGAATGGAATGTCGAGGACCAGCCGCCTGAACTTTGGGACCAGTTCAAGACTGATTTCGAACCCGGCACTCACATCCGCATACATCCGTTGTTGCATTGGACGGAGCTCAACGTCTGGGAGTATATCGAGCGGGAGAACATCCCGATCATTCCGCTCTATTTCGCCAATGAGAAGGGCGAGCGCTATCGCAGCCTGGGGTGCGCCCCCTGCACCGGGACGATCAAGTCCACCGCCCGCTCTGTCCCCGAGATCATCGAGGAGTTGCGTCACACGCGAACCTCCGAACGTTCCGGCCGCGCCCAGGATAAAGAGAGCGAGGACGCGTTCGAGAAACTCCGCCGCGACGGTTACATGTGAGACCCGCCTCCAACCCCTACTCGTAATCCCCCATGGCTTCATCCAACGGTTCCCCCAGCGAACAACTTAAGATTGTCATCGTCGGCCACGTCGACCACGGCAAATCGACTTTTGTGGGACGGCTCTTTCACGACACCGGCTCGCTGCCGGAGGGCAAGCTCGACCAACTTCGCCAGATCGCCGAGCGCCGTGGCGTGCCCTTTGAATGGGCCAATCTCATGGACGCCCTCCAATCCGAGCGCGATCAGAACATCACCATCGACACCTCCCAAATCTGGTTTCAGACCGCGCGGCGGCAGTACGTGATCATCGACGCGCCGGGCCACAAGGAGTTCCTGAAAAACATGATCACCGGGGCGGCCAACGCGGAGGCGGCCCTGCTGCTCATCGATGCCCACGAAGGCGTGCAGGAGAATTCCCGCCGCCACGGCTACCTCCTGAACCTGCTGGGCATTCGCCAGATCGCCGTGCTGGTCAACAAGATGGACCTGGAGAACTATAGCCAGTCGCGCTTCGACCGGATTGAGACGGAATACCGGGCCTGGCTCTCCAGCATCGGCGTCCAACCCAAAGTCTTCATCCCCATCGCCGCCCGCAACGGGGACAATATTGCTTCAAGGAGTCCGAACATGACTTGGTGGCGCGGGCCGACCGTGCTCGAAACCCTCGACCAGTTCAAAGTCACGGACACGCCCAAGGACCAACCCCTGCGTTTTCCCATCCAGGATGTCTATCGCTTTGACGAACGCCGCATCCTGGCCGGCCGCGTCGAATCCGGCGCGCTCAAGGTCGGCGACAAACTGCTGTTTTCCCCTACGAACAAAACCAGCACCGTCAAGACGATTGAACGCTGGAACGCGCCGTCCTCGGATACCGCCTCAGCCGGCGAGTCGATCGGCATCACTCTAACCGAGCAGATCTTCGTCGCTCGCGGCGCCGTCGCCGCCCTGGAGACGTCCCCGCCGTTCGAGCTGTCCAGCTTCAAAGCCCGGCTCTTTTGGCTGGGCAAAGAACCGTTCAAGAAGGGCAAGACCTACAAGCTCAAACTGGGCACGCAGGAGATCGAATGCGGCATCCAGTCCATCGAAAAAGTCATCGATGCCTCCACGCTTGAAACCGTCTCCCGCAAGGAAAACGAGATCTTTGTCGGACGCCATGAAGTCGCCGAGCTGACGCTGCACGCCAAAAAGCCCATCGCCTTTGATGTTCACTCCGACATCGTCGCCACGGGCCGTTTTGTCATCGTCGATAAATTCGACGTCTGCGGCGGCGGCATCATCGCTCCGAGCAATTACCCGCAACGAACCCACGACGCCCATAACAAGAGCGATAATATTTACTGGAGCCACGGCCGCGTCACTTTCCGCCAGCGCGAATTGCGCAATGGACACATGGGCCGCGTCGTGTGGCTCACCGGTCTTTCGAGCGCGGGCAAATCCACGATCGCCACCGAACTGGAACGTGAACTTTTCAACCTGGGCCGCCATGTCTATGTCCTGGACGGCGACAATGTCCGCCACGGCCTGTGCTCCGACCTCGGTTTCTCCCCCGAGGACCGCGCGCAAAACATTCGTCGTGTGGGCGAGGTCGCCAAGCTCTTCGCCGACGCCGGCGTGATCTGCATTACCGCCTTTATTTCCCCGTACCGGAATGATCGCGATCTCGTCCGCTCCCTGCTCCCCGATGGCCATTTTGTCGAGGTCTTCGTCAACGCTCCGCTGGCGGTCTGCGAACAGCGCGACCCCAAAGGCCTTTACGCTAAAGCGCGGGCCAAGGAGATCCCTGAATTCACCGGCATCTCCGCGCCTTACGAAGCGCCCGCCCAACCCGAAGTTGAGCTGCGCACTGACCACCTGAGCGTGGCCGAATCCGTGGCGAAGATTCTGGAGTACCTCCAGGTACAGGACGGCGCGACGGCCATCTCGATCTGAAATGGAAGGCTCAGGATTCCTGATCCCGCCGCACAGAAACTCGCAGACCTGGAAAGCCGGTGGACCTCTCCGGGCGGACGATCCTGCTCCCTCTCCCTCGGGAGAGGGCTGGGGTGAGGGGAATCGCGGTGTCACCTGATTTCCACGGTTTCAGGAGTCCTGAGGCTATCTTCCTTCGGCCGACGGGGCTTCGTGGGACTTGCGGCCCTTGACTTTTTCGTAGGCGCGACAGAAGGGACAGAGATCCTCAAAGGTCCTGACGAAGGTGAAAGCCAGACCGGCCTGCTTGCGCCGGGCGTGGCGGCACACAGGGCAATGGGCGCTGAACTGGGCCAGGGCCCGCGTCAAAGCGTTAATCGGCGGCTGATTCATGCATGCCCCCCGGAAGGAGCGCCCTCGTTCGAATGAGGGGCCACATAAAGGCCGCGCTCACGCAATGGTTCCACCATCATCTCCACCGTACGAGCGACCGCGCCTTGGTTTTCGCGGACAATCTGTTGGGCGGTGGCGCCCAGGCGCTCGCGCCGGGCCGGGTCGGCCAGGAGCGCTTCGAAGGTCCGCTCCAATTCCGCCGCATCCCGCACTTGAATCGCCCCGCGCCGGGCCAGGAAGATGCGGACCACATCGCGGAAGTTGCCCATGTTCGGGCCGAAGACCGTGGGCTTGCCCAGCGCGGCGGGCTCGATCGGATTCTGGCCGCCCTGGGCGGAGAGGCTCTTGCCGACAAACGCTACGGTGGCGCACTGATAGAAGTTCATGAGTTCGCCCGTGGTATCGACCAGGAGGCAGTCGACCAAACCAGGCGCGAGGCGGGTCTCCGCGCCAATCTCCGACCGATAGAAGAGTTTGAGGCCGCGTTTGGCCAACTGGCCGCCCACCAACCGGGTGCGCTCAAAATGACGCGGCACGAGCACAAGGAACAGCTTCGGGAAGCGTTGGCGCAGCCGCAGGAATTGGTCGGCCAGGATTTCCTCTTCTCCGGCATGGGTGCTGCCTCCGACCAGGATCAAGGCATCGGTGGGCACTCCCAGGCGCGCCAACAGGTCCGGGACATCCAGCGCCGGGCGGGTGGTGAGGCTGGCGGTATCAAACTTGAGGTTCCCCAACACGCGCACCGCTTGCGGACGGCAGCCCACCTCAACGAACTGGCCGGCGAACTCCTCGGTCTGCGCCCCCACGCCGGTGAATCCGCGGAACAGGCCGCGAAACAGGAAACCAAACCGTTTGTAGCGGGCGTAGGAACGATCCGAAAGACGACCGTTGATCAAAAACATCGGCAGGCGCTTATCCTGGGCGCGCCAAATGAAATTGGGCCAGATCTCTCCCTCAACCAGGATAATCGCCGTCGGCTGGAGCGCGCCGAAGGCCAGGGAGACGAACTTATGGCGGTCGATCGGGTAGTAGATCTTCCCGCAGTGAGCGGGCAGCCGTTTTTGCAGCTCCGCCATGCCGGTGGTGGTCGTGGTGGAAACCAGGATCTTGGCATTGGGAAAGCGCTCGTGCAGCGCGTTGACCAGCGCCACGCATACATTCATCTCCCCGACGCTGACGGCGTGAACCCAAACCACATGCCGGTTAGTCAGCGATTGCTGGACGTTCTTGTCGTATTCGCCAAAGCGCTGGGCAAATCCCTTCCGCCAGTTGCCCCGCCGCCACAGCCGCGCAAAATAATACGGCGCGGAGAGCGCGAAGAAGATGATGAATAAAATGTTATACAGCCAACGCACTTCAGGTAGATCTCGCCATCAGGATCACACCCTAGACCGTTCCTGGTCGAAAGGCCAGCGAAAGGTTGGCGCTGGCCTTCACGCCCAGCGCAAGCAAAGTCAGTGGCCTTCGGCGTTGGGAACTTTGACATGATTCTGGAACGTCCGCGGCGGCTTGGTATCGGCCGCGAAATGGAAAGGTCGCCCGCCGAGGATTTGATCGCTCGCGATCGTGGGGCACCAATACTTCTCGATGTGCCAACAGACCAGGTCGGTGCCGGTGAAATGGTCCACCCAGGGGCGGCGGCGCGAATTGTACATGGTGTCGGTCAAGTCGCGGATCAGCGTGACATTCTGGCCGAGCTTAACCATTTGGCGGATGGAAAAGGGCCGTCCCAGAACGCACATGTTCTCATGGACCCCCATCACCATCACATTGGTGATCCCGCGCTGGCGCATCAGGTAATAGGCTTCGGCGTTGTCCGTAATGGCGTCACCGTTCTCGACTTGAAGCGTGGCAATTTGACGGGACCAAGGGTAAGGCGGCCATTGCCCCTCCTGGCACCGGGGCGTATCATCGCAACCGCCGTCGGAATCATCAATGGGCAACGGCGGCTCGATCTGGGGTTGGCGGGGCAGACATTGTTGCATGATCGCCTGCAAATCGATTTTGGGAGCGCCTTGCGCCAGTCTTCGGCCGGGAGTGTCGCGGTAAAATGCCATCGTCTCGCTCGGGCAATGGATGATCAATACGCCCCGCCGCCGCAGTTCGGCGATGACCTGGTTCATGCGCGGGGCCATTTCGCCCACCCGCGCCGTGGCGCCCTGGCACCAATGTTTGTCCCACATGTCGCAAATGACCGCGGCCGTGCCCCGCGGGTCCCACTGGGTGACGCGCTCCTCCTGGCGCCACTGATCGCTGCCGGGCTCGCTCTCCACCAATCGGCGGAGGCGCAGTGAGAGCGGTTGGATAGCTCCCGCGCTATCGTCGGCGGCCCAGGCAGCGGCGCCCATCAGCGCCAGCGAGGCCAGCGCGAACCAAATCGCTTTCGTTATCTTCATATCAATGAATCGGTTTCATTTTCCCGCGTTTAATCGGCCAGGATTGGGGCGTCACGCGACAATCCGAAAATTGCTGGCGCCGCCCGATAGTTTTTCGACGAGAATCTGGGTGGTGATACGCTCCTTGAGCGTGTCCACATGCGAAACCACGCCCACCGTTTTGGCATCCTGGCGCAGGGTTTCCAAGGCCGAGATCGCGGTGTCCAACGTGTCCGCGTCCAGCGAACCGAAACCCTCATCGATAAAGAGCGAATCGATGCGGACGCTGCGGCCGGCCAGCGCGGCCAAGCCCAGAGCCAGGGCGAGGCTGGCGAGGAAACTCTCGCCGCCGGAGAGGCTGGCCATTGGACGCTTCACTCCGGCCTGGTAGAGATCCTCGATCTCCAATTCGAGTTCCTCGCCGCCTTGCCGCCGCATGCGGTAGCGGTCGGTCAGCCGCGCGAGGTGCCGATTGGCATGCTCGACCAGAGCATCCAGGGAGAGGCCCTGCGCGTAGCGACGGAATTTTCGGCCATCGTGAGAGCCAATAAGGCCATGGAGCCGCTGCCAAACCAGCAAGCGCTGCCGGTCTTGCTCCAGTTCGGCGGCCAGCACAGCTTGCCGCTCGCGTTCGACCTGATCGCGTTGGAGCGTGTCCTGGTCGAGCCGAATGCCGGCGGCCAACTCCTCGGTCGATCGTTGAAGGTCCTGCAGCCGGGCGGCAAGCTCCTGGACCGCGCCGCCTTCCACGGTCTTGGCTTCACGCAGTTCGCGAATTCGGCCGCGCACTTCCGCCAGGCGGACCTGGATGGCCTCGGCATCCCGCCGCAGTTGCTGTTCCAAACGCTCGATGCGGGCGGACGCTTCGTCCTCCAACCGCGCGGCGCTCAGCGCGGCCAGGGAAGCAAACGCTGATCCCGCAAGACGAGCCTCCAAACGGGCGGCCGCCTGTTGGCGCGCTTCCGTGACGCGCTGAAACTCCTGTTTGCGCTGGGCCATCGCGGCCTCGGCTGCCGTCAGGGCGCTGGCTCGCTGACGCGCCGCTTGTTCCGCTTCCTCCAGGGAAGACCATTGGGACGCGAGCGCGGCGCGCGCGGTCAATCTGAGGCTTTCCGGGGCAAGCGCGCGCAGACGCGCCTCCTCGCGCAATGGCGCCGTCCTCTGGTCCAACACCTCAAGCGCGCGTTTCGCGTTCTCCGTCGCCTGCCGGGCCGCATCCAGCGCGGCCGCCGTCTGGCGCAACGACTCCTCCCGGCCTTGATACTGATTTCGTCGCTCCGTGAGCTGATCCAGCACCGCGCGCTCCTGGCCTGGTTCGGGCGGCGGGACCGCGTAAGGGCGAAGCAAATCCGTCAGGCTGTTCCATGTGGCCGCCAACCGCTGCTGCAAACTCGCCGAGGCCTCGGCCTGTTCCCGCGCCTGCGCCTGGTACTGGGCCAATGTACCTTCCGCCGCGGTCCAGGCCTGTTCGGCCAGGCGGCTTTGGCCGTCCGCCCGCAAACGGACCTTGTCAGACTCGTCCAACGCCTGGATTGCCCCGCGGATAAGGCCATACTCCTGGCGTAAGGCCTCCACTTGCCCGCTCCTTTGCGTCTTGAAAACACTCAGGTTTTCAAGGACCTCGCTCGCGATACCGCTGGCCGCAGCCATGCTCGCGCTTCGCTCCCGGAGAGCTTCCAGTTCCGTCGCATCCGCGACGAGGGTTTGGGCCAGGCCCGCATGATCCGCATTGAGCGTGGTGACGGCCCGATCGGCGGCCCGCCAGCTTGTTTCAGCGGTCGCCAGTTCTTCCCGGCCGCGTCGAACCTCGGCTTCAAGGATATCCTCGGAGATGTTTGCGCCCGCGAGGTTGGTCCAAGGATGCTCGGTAGCGCCGCACAACGGGCAGGGCTCGCCCGCCTTGAGGGCCGCGCGATGCGCCTCGAAGCTGGCCGCCAACCTGGCCCTATGCAGGTGATCCTGCCGCAAGGCGAAACCACGCTCGGCCGTCTCCCTGGTTCCGAGCGCGACGGTCGCGGCGCCTTGCGCCTGCTGGACTTTGATCTGCAGTTCTGCAAGGCGGTTGCGGTTGGCGTCGATAGTCCGTTGCTTGGCGCGCTTGGATTCCTCCAGCATGATGAGCTTTCCGAGGACCTCGACCTGTACGCGCAGGACATCAATCTCGTTTTCACGCGCCTCGAGAGTCTTGCCCTGGAGCAGCGATTCCAGTTGCTGAGCGGCCGCCGCCTTCTCCAATTCACGGCGCCGGAGCAACTCGCGGGCTTCCGTCAGGGCGTTGGCGGCCGCTTTGCTTTTCGCGGCCTGCTGGCGAGCGGCGGCGGCGAGATTATCCGTCCGCGCCCGGTCTTTGGCGGCATCCTTGCGACCGGTTTCGAGCGCCCGGAGTTGGGTGGCGATCTCGGGCAGGCTGGCGCTCAACGACCGATCCGCTCCGTGCCCCTCCAGCCACTCCGCGACTCGCTGTTGCTGCCTTTCCGCCCCCCGGGCCCTTTGCTCGGCTTCCTTGACCGCATCCGCCCCCCGGCTCATTAAAGCCGCAGCAAAGTCTCCGGCGGCCAGGACGCCATCGACATGTCCGCTGAAGGCCCGATCTCGCGACTCTTGGGCAATTGAGAGCCGCCGTTCTTGTTCGCGAACTTCTCGCTCCGAGGCCTCCAAGTGGTTTAGATCCTCAAGGTACGGCAGCGCGAGGCGGTGTTGGGCCAGGAGCGCCATATCCGATGCGACCGACTGGGCGCGCTGTTCGAGCGCCGCCTGGTCGGAGAGCAAGGAGCGCTCGCGCTCGACGCCGCGGCCCAGTTCCTGGGCCTGGGCGAATTGGCGATTCAAGCCCTCCACCTCCAACCTTTGGCGAGCCCGCGCGGTTTCGCGCTCCTCGATTAGCCGGCCGAGTTCCAGCCGCCGCTCCGGGCTAAGCAGGGCCGCCCGCGCCAGGTCTTTCCCTTTGTCGTTAAGGGCCGATTCGCGACGAGCGGTTTCTTCGTGCGCCAGTCGGCTAAGTTCGGCGTAGATGACCGTGCCGGTCAGGCTCTCGAGCAGTTCCGCCCGCTCGTCAGGGTTGGCGTTGAGGAAACGGGCGAACTCCCCTTGCGCCAGGAGCGCCGAGCGGAGGAACCGTTGGTAATCGAGTCCCACCAACTTCTCGATCAACTCCTCGGCTTCGCGGATATGTTGTGTCAGGGTCTGTCCATTGGCATCATAGACGTAGCGTTTAGCCGGTTGGATCGCCCCGTCGGCTTTGCCACGAGAGCGACGCAACTGCCACTCGGCGCGGTAGCGACCGGCCGCCACCTCGAACTCAACCTCGGCCTGACACTCGCCACAGAACCGCGTCATCATGTCCTCGGGGTTGGGGTCCCGGGCGTAGCGCGCGGCGCGGCCATACAGGGCCAGCGTGATCGCGTCCAAGAGGGTCGACTTGCCCGCGCCCGTGGGCCCGGCGATGAGAAACAAACCCGCCTGCGCCAGCGGTCCGCGCTCGAAATCCACCACGTGCTCGCCTCGAAGCGAGTTCAGGTTGACCAGCCGGATACGGAGAATTTTCATGAGGGTTCGGCCTTACGTTCCGCGTTCGACATCCTCCGCCTCCCTCGCCCTGTCCGCATGCAGGTTGAGCAGTTCCCGAAAAACGCTCGAGAGTCCTTCCCGCTCCGCGTCGGACAGGCCTGCTTCGCCCGCCAGGCGCCGCGTGAAGATGCTCGAAGGGTCTCCGAGCAAAACGCCGAGATCCTCAGCCGCGCCGGCTCCCTCAGGATTAGTCAGACCCTCGATGGGGCTGCCGCGCCGCCCCACCACCCGGACGACCTCGAAGTTACGCCCCTCGACCAGCCGTTGGACCCGGTCATAGACGTTTTCGCCCGGGGGCGGGTCGTTCACCACCACCTCGACCCACGCCGTCAGTTCTCCGACCGGCGGATCAAACTGGAGAAGGTCCGCATCGAGGGCCTCCGGTGTTGCGCTCAATCGGGCCAATGGCCGAAACCGAGGAACGGCCACAGCCGATTGCGCGACCAACCGGCCGTCCGCGAAATCGAGCAATCGCAACTCCTTGGGGGTGCCGGCCTCGCTGAAACTCAACTCGATGGGCGAACCCGCGTAACGGATGTGCTCGCACCGGCCGGCGCGCTGCGCCCGATGGAGGTGCCCGAGCGCGACGTAGGCAAAGGCATCCGGGAAAGCATCCGCCGCCACCGCCCCCTGGCCGCCGATGTGGATCTCGCGCTCGCTGTCCGAGGTCGCGGCGCCCACCACCGTAAGATGTCCGGTCGCCAGCGCCGGGATGCCTCGATCGGTCCACGGACGACACGCTTCGGCCGCCTCCGCGTAACGCCGCTTGATGCCTTGGACCAGTTCCTTTTGAATCTCGGACGCACCCTGACCCAGCTCGCCCTTGCGCAAGTCACGGTCGCGCAGGAACGGCACCGCGACCACGACCAATCGAGGGGCTTCGGCCGAGGGCAGCGGTACCAGGGCATGGGCGGCCTTCTCCGGCCAGAGCCCGACGACGTGCGCGCCCAAGGCCCGCAACACCTGGCGCGGCGCCTCCAGGTGCGCGGGAGAATCGTGGTTGCCCGCCACCACGACTACCGAGCACCCCTGTTGCCGGAACAGCGCGGAGACAAAATCGTAGTACTGGGCAACGGCGCTCTGCGGCGGATTCGCCGAATCAAATACATCCCCGGCGATCACCAAGGCATTCACCGACAACGCGGCGATTTGTTCGAGCAAGAAGGAAAGAAAGCGCCGGTGCTCTTCCGCTCGCGAACGATCGCCGAGCATCTTCCCCAAATGCCAATCCGCGGTGTGCAGGACACGAAATGCGCCAGGAGCTTCCAGGCTCGTTTGTTTCCCGCTGCCGTCTATAACAGGGAGCGTCATGCGCGAGCCAAGAATGAAGCGGAACCTGGTGCGATGCACGCATTTTCAGGCAGATCCGCTCGCCATGGAATAATATCTTCTTTCTGGAATTGATCGCGACAGTAGGTTAATCTCGTCGCGAGTTCCCGATGGATCCCTGGTC
>Ga0316217_10003181_pt1 | contig 18985 bp, 25 predicted proteins | sample 1anoAmetaG_FD_203633 | JGI IMG/M metagenome (GOLD analysis project Ga0316217, IMG submission 203633) | Freshwater microbial communities from Trout Bog Lake, Wisconsin, USA - 1anoA | ecosystem: Environmental > Aquatic > Freshwater > Lake > Hypolimnion/Profundal zone | place: USA: Wisconsin...
AACAAATTCTATCACAATTCCATAATTTTAGTCATTATTTTTTCTGAATCTTTTTTTTCTAAATATACCATATTGCTTTTTTTCGAGCTTTCCAAACTCCAATTTCATCCCCCTTAAAAAGTGAAAAACTTTGCTTTTTTGGGTCTCTTTTTCGAGGGTATTGGTCGGTTGGTCACTCTTAGTACCCTAATATTCAACATCTAAAATAGTACTACAAAGTGCAATTATTTTTTTTTATGAATTCCCTTTTACATATCATTTTTATGAAGTTCCCTTTCCTTTATTTCCATGTGGTTAAGATTCTAGAGACATGTTCTTTAGTTCCAAGATGTCTTTTGCAAAAAATCTCTTTGAGGGTGAAAGTGTTGTGATATCATTTCATATGTCGCAAGGCCATGATTATACACTTTAACTTTCAATAACCACTACAGAGATGAATATTCACACGTCGGTTGCCATCAGCTGGCAAGTAGTGCTGTGCCTGCTGCTGGCTTGCTCAGTGGCCGGCCAATCTGGAGTTGACTGGACCGCCCTGCCCAGCGTGCGATCAGGTACCATTCTCCTCACCCAGGACAAATTGATTCCATAGTTACTCTCACAACCTCCTCCGATGTTTCTCCCTCCGTCACAGACCAAACCGCAGAATACCTCGACGATATAAGTGGGGCTGCTGTACATGATCTACAGTATGGGCTGAGCCTGTCGAGCTATTAAAGCTGGATGACCGACACCTTTTCGTTCAACATCACGATGGTGTCTCTGACCATCTCCAACATTACGGTCAGGTTCCTGGTCCTCGACAACACTTTCTTCACCCGAGCCAAAGTGCAGTACATTGTGGTCTGGAGGAACCCAGCAGCTGCGATGAATTCCTAGTTCGCGTCCCTCTCCAGCCCGCCCTCCACCCCCGCCACCTACAACAATATAGAGGTGCTGTACGGATGTAAGCATGCGGCTACTCAGGCTACCTCACACCTGCCTTGCGGGCCGGCAACCTCTCCCAAAACGTGGGCGGCTTCCTGTCCTCGAGCATCGACGACGGCAAGAACGGGTCGACCCTGGTGGTGACAACTATGATCGCGGGGATGCAGCTGTCGAACAGCGTGGGCCTGAACGACTACGTGGACGTGACCACCTATCTGAGCGGCACTGTGGCGGGCGGCAGCACTGCGGCCAACGGGACCCTCGTGCACTACGTGGTCAGCGTCGAGAAGAACAACCTGCTCACATAGATCTGCCTCACCACCGTCATCTACGACCCCTTCGTCAGCGACCACTACTTCAAGGCCATCATCGAGTTCCAGTCCATGAGTCTCAACAGCACCAGTCTCGGACTCGCCACCGTGCCCTACTCCGAGAGGTACGACGGCACCAGCCGCATGTTCTTCGGCTTCAGCAGGTTCAACCTCAGCATGGCCGACACCCGCTACATCAACGTCGAGACCAGCAACATCAGCCTCGTCAGCCTCCTCTACGACAAGAACGCAGCCATGAACGAAGTAGTCATCAACATGCTCTTCTTCGCCCTCCGCACCTGCTCCGACCTCACCCAGTACTACTACCCCCTCAACTACACCTGTGTCCCCGCCTGTCCCCCCGACTCCGTCTCCTCCCCCGCCACCGCCAACCACACCACCACCTACTCCCTCTGCAACCCCTGTCACTACTCCTGCGAGGGCTGCACCGATGGCCAGCAAGCCAACAAGTGCAACGCATGCAACAGCAGCTACTACAGGCAGCTCTCGGGCACCAACACCTGCGCCTGCCTAACCAACTACGCCGATATTGGGCAGCCCGAGTGTGCCCCCTGCAACTACTCTATGGGGGGCTGCCTGACCTGTTCCAGCAGCACTGTGTGTCTCACCTGCGACAGCAACTACACTTTCAACCCTAGTACCAACCAATGCGACTGCTTGAATACTTCATGGTTCCTTGTTTCGGGGTACTGCCTGAGCTACTCGGGCTGCACAGTGGCGCAGATGTTCAACAACATCGTGACCTGCACCACTTGCGATGCCTCCCGCAACTACATCCGCAACGATACGACTCTCCAGTGCATCTGCAACCTCGGCTACAAACCCAATACCACCATCACTCCCTACCAGTGCTAGGATATCTGCGGCGACGGCATTGCCGCAGTTGGCCACTGCGACGACAACAACACCGTACCCGGAGACGGTTGCGACGAGTACTGCAACGTCGAAAACGGCTTCCACTGCACCACTGCCTACAATCGCTCAGGCTACCCCGGCCTCTCCACCTGCGTCCTCATCACCTCAGTCAACGTCACATATCTCTATGCCCAACGCGTCCTCCACACCAACAAGTTCATCATGGCCTTCTCCCTCAGCCCTATCCCTCCCGGCCTCAGCTCCGTCAGCTTCAACAGCTCCAACTTCGTCACTACCCTCCCAGTCCAGAACTAAGTCATTTCCTACGACCCCTCTACTGGCACAGTCTACGTCACTGCGGAGTACCTGGAGTCGATTGAGGGCAGCTCGCAGCAGGTGACAGCTTAGTTCCTCAACAACGCCAACTTCTATGCTGATGACGCGAAGGCCACATTTACTGCCACGGGCATCAACGCGGAGCTGGTGGTTTAGAGCAGTTGCGAGTACAACAGTATCCTGGAGTACGTGGTGCTGGGGGAGGGAGTGGTGGCGATAGTGGTGGCAGTGTTCGCGTCGGTGGTGGGCCTGAAGATGGCGGGCATCGAGCTGCTGTTCCCCGTGCAGATCATCTACTTCAGCCTGGCCACGCTGCAGTCACGGCCCTCCTACCTGAGCACCCTCAGCAGTCTCAAGTACGCCAACGGCTACAGCTCCATCGTGAGCTGGGACTACTTCCGCACCTACTCCCAGAGTGCCCAGCTGGTCGCCATCCAGTACGAAACCTAGTTCCTCCTCAGCACCAACATCATGATCGCCATCTTCCTCCTCACCCTCCTCTGGCTCCTCCTCCACCACCTCATCATCAAGTACAAGGAGTACAAGCTCGAGTCCTTCCTCAACCAACTCGCCGTCCAGGAGCAGCTCAACCCCACCAAGCCCCCCCGGGACAACCAGAGCGACTCCTCCGACGACAAGGAGGACGACGAGGAGCGCGTCAAACTACGCCGCACTCCCAAAAACTCATAGAGCGTCCTGAGGGAGACAGAACTACGGTAAGACCACCACTACTCCCTCAAAATATTCTCGTTCGAAGTGGACCGGTTTTACTTCATCTTCTACCTGGTGCTGGTGGACCAGATGTTCTTCGGCTTCAACGTGATGAGCCTCAACCTGCCCATCGCCACGTTCTACTTCCCCGAGGAGCTGAGCGTGATCGTGTGCAACTTCATGCTGTTCCTGCTGATGGGCAACGTGGTGTTCATCTTCTACGACCAGCAGAGCAACAAGATGATCAACTTCACCTGCATCAACGACCGCTACGCCTACCTCTACCTGCTCCTCAACGCAGCCATCATCATCCTCATCTCCTTCACCTTCACCCACTCCACCTCCCTCTATATCGTCACCGCCCTCGCTGCCCTCTACCTGCTCCTTATATTCGTAGAAAGGCCCTACAGCAAGCAGCTCCTCGAGTTCTAAAACATCGTGGTCCTCTACCTCCACCTCATGCTGCTAGTCACCCTCGTCCTGCTCTGCGTGGTCCAGAGCACCTCCCTCTCCGAGCAAGTCTCACTCATCATAGCCTGCCTCATCGTGGGACTGATCTTCGTGGGAGAAGTGCTGACGGTGGTGAGGGTGGTCGTGAAGGTGAACTTCAGGAAGGCCTTCGACGACCTGAAGAACCCCTTTGCTGACAAGAGCGATGACGACAAAGTCAAGAAGAAGGTCATCGAGAAGAACCTCGACCTGCTCGGCAACGACACCGTCGAAATCATCCCTCCCGACTCCGTCCGCAACGGACTCTTCACCCCCAAAGACAAGATGATCGACTGGGAGGCCCGCAACACCGAGGAGTACGAGAGTCTCAGGAACAAGGACCATCTGCCCGACGAGCCAGGCGCCCCCCACGACAAGCAGCCCCAGGAGAACCTCTCCGACCTCAACGAAGACCACTCTGAGAAAGACGATAAGCTCAACGAGCTGGAGTTCCTCAAGAAGAGACTCAGGAACAACCTGAAGGTGAAGAGGGAAAGTGAGTCCAAGAAGACCGACTGAGCCTACCTGCCCTCACTCTCATCACCTATGAATTAAGACTAGTCTCATCACGTATGCATTAAGACTGAGCTTACTGTTATATCATAATGGATTCTTTCCATTTTCAGCAATTTGCTATTGCTGTTGTAATCACAAATAGACTTGTTTATTAGTTGATTCGTTGATACTAGTATTACACAGGCTATGGCACATTACCAGTAGACAGGTTATGGCACATTAGGCACATTAATAAACATTGATTGCACTAATCTAGGGTTGTTGACTATCATGGGTTGGTCCTATCATTGAATCTCGTGGGACGGGTGGTCCACCTCGTCGTATTCGCTCTTGCCGTTGCTCCTGCCCTCCCTCTCCTTGCGCTGCTGCAGCTGCTTTAGGATGAGGCTGTACAGTTTGCAGGCACAGTGCGAGCTCACGCTGACCTCCTCCAGCCCGCTGCTGCCCCTCACCAGCTTGTAGAAGGTCTCCAGCTCCTCCTTCGGCAGCCACTTCTCGCAGTTGACCAGGGGCGCCCGCAGGATCCTCTCCTCGCGGGGTCCGACCTCGACGATGGGCTTGTTGAGCTGCCTGACTGTGGACTCGATGGTTCTGAAGGTGTTCTTGACGATGGTGGTGATGATGTTGTTGTACTTGGTGGGAGTGATGGACTCGTCCTTGATGACTTCCCTGAGGATCTTGAGGCCGTAGCCATAGTTGAGGAAGGAGAGGGCGATCCTCTTCTCGTCGTTGCTCCTCATGACCGCGGGGGTGAAGTAGTTGGCTATGAGGACCTCGTCCTTGGAGTTGACCTTGATCACGTTGGAATTGCCGTGGGGGGCGTCCTTGTTGGGTTGGCAAAAGTGGGTGAGGTACTGGTGCAGCCTGGCGATGATGAAGCCGATGTCGTAGTTGGGGAACTCCTTGGAGACTATCTGTAGGCAGGTCTGGAGCTGCTCGTTGGATGGGCCCGAGATCTAAACTTCTGGCTTGGGGTGGGGCTACTCCTTTTCCTGGATGTGTCTTTCTACCAGCCTCAGCTTCTACTTGAGCTAGTCTCTGCTGAGAATGCTGGTGGATGGATGGGTGCTTTAGTCCCGCTCCTCAAATGGCTATTCCCTGAGTATCTCCTCAACTAGAGATAGTTCTGTCCTTTGCCTTTACCTTTCCACTGCTGCCTAACCAAACTCTACATTAGCCTTGTAGTCTTCACTAGGCCTGCAGTCTTCACTAGGCTTGTAGTCTTCATTAAGTCTGTAGTCCTAGCTCAGCTTGTAGTCTTGAGTAAGCTTGCGAGATGGGTTAGTCTTGTAGTCTCCACTCAAACCTTTGTATTGGTTATCCTTGTTATATCGATTTAGGCTGTCATCCTCACCAAATCTAATATCTTGACTTTCTGAGTTGAAGTTGGCATCTCGAGTGGAGTTGTTGGTATTGTGGGTTTGATGAGTGGGGGTGGTCTTTTGAGTGTTGGGTGGGTTGTGGTGGGTGTTGGGTTTGTGCTTGTAGGTGATTCCATGCTAGCCCTATGGATGTTACTAACACGATAAGTACTAACTAGTGATAATACTGCATTTATACTTTAGATTAACACAATAGATTAACAGCTATGTCCTCCTTTCCCTTCTCAAACCCCACAACTCATCACTCTTGGTCTGACTACTCTCTCCCAGTCAAGCTCAAGCACCAACCCTTGGATACATCTCCCCTCAGCAATGTACCACCCTAGTTAAGAGGCCAAGACTGTGACTTCATCCCTGCAGGTCAAGAGGAAGACGAAAGCGTGTCCCAATCAATGACCCAATCTTCATTTTCGCGAAGTTCCTATGACCCTCTGCAGGATTTGAGTGGATACCTGAAGATGCGGGACAAGCTATGATTATCTGAACAACATTATAGTTCATCCACTAGTATATCTGTTGTCGCAAGTTATAACTACTACTAGTTCATCCACTACGGCTAGTGAATAACATCAAATAAGAATCCAATGAGCCCATTTCTGGTGGATTCACATAACTAAACAAATTAACAATCATTGCCACAGCTTCACCATCCCTTCCCACCCGCAGCTCAGGACTGTTGTCGGCTGGCTCGGATGCCACTCCACCCCGATACATGCCCCCGAGTGTCCGTCCAGGATCCTGAACACTTTCGAACTCTTCCAATCGTAGCAATAGATTTTGCCCCTTTCGTCTCCCGACAGCAAGAACTGTCCATCATAGCTGAAGTCTATAGCACAGGCGTACCCTGCGCAGTAGTGGCTGGCAAACTTCTTGGCCCGAATCCTTCTGAAGTTGCCCCCCTTGTTCTCATAAACGACGATCTGGTTGTCTGAGGACTGGCCTGCGAAGTACTCCCCCGAGGGGTGCATTGCGGTGGCAGTGATGGCGTGCATTTCGGGCTCAGAGACGTGCCTGGTGACCACTGGCACTCCGTACTCCCAAATGAAGAGCTTCTTGTCGTCGGAGGAACTGACGAACTTGTTCTACTCGATGAAGGTGATGGTGTTGACTGTGCCCAGATGCTGGTTGTACTCCATCGTTTTGGCACAGGTCTTCAGATCGAACTGCAGGATCTTCTTGTTGCTGGAACCCACCAAGAAAACGTTGGGGTAGTGTTCCGAGGGATGGAACTTGAGAGTGAAGGGTATTCCTTTGAGGTTGAACGTAGAAATGGCTGAATCAGCACAGAAGTACCTTTGCCGTACTCAGTGTCCCAGTAGAGTACTTTGTTGTCGAACCCGCCAGTCAGAAAGTTCTTGCCGTCATGGGAAAACTGCACATCCCTCAATGCCTTGGCGTGGCCGTTGTAAGTGTGAGCACAGGTTTTGTTCTTGACTAGATCGAATAGATGGGCCTTGCCTAAATGGTTAAAGATGTACCTTCGGGAGTGCCAAGTAGGAAGAAGTGGCCTACTTTGGGGAAGAAGCGCACAACTTGCAGCCCCTCTTTTTGGCTGCCCACCCAGCTGAACACCTCATTCTTGGGCAGGTAGCAGTTCTCTCCTCCCCTCTTGTAGTCTACTGGGGGCTAGACATAGCTCAAGCCTTTGTAGTCAGTATAGTGTCCCCAGTGAAACGTTGAGTAGGGCTAAAAGTTTCTCTACATCATCTTGGCCTCCTCTATCTTGACCTGCTTGGTCTACTCTGCTTTGGCAAGTTGTGACTTCTGTTCTTAGGTGAGGGCTCCATTGTAGAGTTTCTAGCCGTAGCCTGCCCATGGGCCTCTGTAGGACTGGATGTCATCTCCTTTGGGCTCCCTCATGGTTTTGTACAACTTGGTGAGTTCCTTCTTCGTCTGCTTGGTGGTCTTGGGGTAGAGTTGTTGCAAAAACTCAGGGTTGGTCTCATCAATGACTTCCCCTTCCAGCTCGCTCTTTTCCTTGAACTGCTTGAGTTTGCTGCTGAAGACGAGCCCTTTGGTCTCAGTATCGGGATCTGCGCAGTAGCCATCCCTCCTGAAGCGGTACATCTCCTCATTGAAGTCGTGGATGGGGATGGAGTGCTGTTCTGTTTTGCAGCTCTTGTAGATTTTGGCCTTGTCTGCCTCCTCAAATGAGACGAAGTTGTAGTTCTTTTTGACGGTCTCGTACTTTTAGATGGCAAGTTGGGTGACGTCGATGGAGGGAGCAATGTTAACCTGGATGGGCTCCAGCTTGTGTTTCTTGCTCAGCCTCTCCAGCACATCCTCGCTGCTCTCCTGCTCCGAATCTTCCGACATACTCACTCTATCTATTATAAAATGCGACTATCACCCAAACCACCTGATACAATATCCATATGCCACCTGATACAATACCATATAAATGGTTCAATGAAATAGCTGTCTCTCATTATCAAAAGATATGGAGGGCAGGGCTGCGTACTTCTACTTCACGTAGTCCTTGACCCTGTTCTTCTTCAGCCTTGAGAAATTGTTGACTGGGTTAGCCATCCATTACTGAGGTTGACCTGCCTGGCTTTCGGCAGCTCGGCCTTCAGCAAGCTCATGTAGCCTGCGTCAGTCACTGGGTTCAGATCTATGTGGACGGCAAACTACCCAGCTGCAGCACCTCAAGGTTCTAGGCCTTCATCTTGTTCAGCTCATTGAAGGAGACGATCTTATTGTTTTCTTACATTATACCAAAGGCTACCCAGACTGAGCTCCTTCAAACTCCGCCAGTTCTTCTTGGCCAGGTAGGAGCAGCCATAGACGTCAATCTAGTTGCAGTCTTGGTCAGAACAGGATTACAGAGGCTGAGGACCTAGAGGCTTTACCAGTTGCCGCGGCTCAAGTAGTAGCAGCCCTTGTTGCCGATTTGGTTGCCGTCTAGCATAGCTTAGATCTTACTGAGATACAGGCTTTTGAGGTTTTGCCACTCCACCTGGTTTATCAGCTCGATGCCCGGCCACGTCAGCTTGTTCTTCCCTGCCTTACCCCATATCTACACAGCTTGATCTCAGTCACATGTTCTATCGACTTGGTGAGCAGGTACTTCAGACCTTCATTCCCCATGCCTTCAGCGTCTGGTAGATGCATAGATACTCAGGTTGAGGGTCTTCTTCTTCTGCTGCGTCTACAGATCGATGGTGCGCTTGTTCCTGGGAGAGAGCGTCAAGGGAGAACCGTAGAGGATGGCCTCAGTCATAAGCTATATAAATTTATCAACCCGCAGCCATTACAATAACGATCAGGTACAAATAGATTCGTGTGGAATCCTCAACCAAGACCTCCCAACAGCAGTTACCACTACCTCTGTCCTCACAGCCATCTTTCTACAAGACTGCACTCACAATGCCCAATCAACTGTGGTTACTTTGATGAGATTATAGACTTGGGTTATAGCGGCATTAGATATGAAGCATAGAACTTTTATGAAGACAGCACTCAAATTATAATAAATCGAGTCAGATCAATTGCCGCAGTTGCCGTACGGCTGTCCAGTTACCCACACCCACGCTCTTCCTCTGTAGTGGTGGTCGAAGTAGCCCCAGAAGTTCCATTGACCCTTCTGAGCCTGGCTCCAGTCCCACAACGACCAGGCTTTGATGGGGCTTCTGTTCATAAAGGGCAAATAGAATCCTGAGTCGAAAGTGGCAAAGTTGGAGTTGTTACCAAAGTAGCCTTTGCAGAGGGCATCTCCGACTTTGTAGCTCGAAATGGCTGAGCCTTGCACGGGGAGGGTGACTTGGATGAGTCCGCCAGTCCAGCCGTCATAGTAGCCTCCGTCAAGGACAGAGAATGGGGTATATTGGGTGGCGATGTTGTAGTAGGGCCTGACTATGCTTTTGGGGGAACTGATGCATACCAAAGGGAGAGAGCGGTTGCAGACAGTGTCTCCTTCGAAAGGGTTACAGTTGTTGCAGGAGAACCTGCCTGCCCAGTTACTCTAGTAGGAGGGCCAGACAGTGGCTTGCATGGTCAGCCCTTTTTTGATGGGTTGGATGTTGTTGACCGTCAAGTTGGACTGTGCCTGCGAGAGCACCGCCAGCAACACTGCAGCCAAGGCGAACAGACCTTTCATCGCTAATATAATTATAAATAAAAAAATACTGCGGACACCCCACTAAACTCAAACCCCCTTAGAATTTGTCACAAAAAACATGACTTTGTTTGATTCGACCACTTATGGTAGTCATCTGTCTGAATTTAGTGTAACTGGTATTATGACCCTTCAAATTAGCAGTAGAGAATCAAAACAAGGTTATTTGGAATTCCCATTAGCACCAATAGAAAAGAAGAATCATTGAAATTTTAGTTGAGATTCTTCTAAAGTTTATTGAGGAACTAGTAATAAGTGAGTAGGTAAGCTGTTGAATAATGAAAGGCTAGGAAAGTGGCGATTTGAAATAATCGAGTTTAGTAGTATGGAGATATGATTGATAGAATATGAAAAGAAATTATTGATGATTATAAACACATAAATGGAACTTTTCCAGAAATGATTGTTTTGCTCGATTGGGGCTCGCCAAATGCAAAATGTACGTCAAATACGAGGAGAAAAATTTTGATTTTTTGGGGCTCCTTTGGAGGGAGGGGCATTGTCGGTCGGGCACCCAACAATGACTTTACTATAGACTGTACTTTTGAATGTAAACTTCACGCCACATGTAAAATGATCACCAAATACTTCCTAAATTTTTAATTTAGCTATATTTTTATCTTTTTTCAGTCCCTCAATATTTCCGCATTCCAAGCGTTCTCTTGACAATTTAGTCTCATTCAAATAATTTAGTCTAATTCAAATGGGTCAAATCAAGCTCAATGGTGCTCATGATGGTGTCCGTGATGGTGTCCATGATGGTGGTGTGGCTGTCTTCCGTATCCGTGTCCATGGTTAAGATGCCCGTTTCCTACCTCAATCAATTCAGGAGGTCCATTCAGAGGCACGAACACAGTGATGGTGTATTGATGTCCGTCGGGATTTCCTATCAAGTGCAAGAAGTGATTGGTGCCGGCCACTACTTGGGTTGACTCAGCCACAACTTGGTAGGCATTGTTGTTCACTCCGAACTCAGCATTGATGGCTGCGAATGATTGGTTGACATAGGCTTGGGCCTGAGGGGAGACTCCAGGGCTCTGTGTGATTCCTCCAGCTAACATTCAAAGATATCTTAATAATAGAATAAGCAATGTAAGCTATTTTATTTAACTGAAACATATCTAGCCTAAGCTTGAAGGCCGGATTATATCTTGGAAGTGTATGATTCGTCTTGGCGAGCATCTAGTATGTAGGCTAGTCACTATTCATCATGTTTCCTCTTGTAGAGTTCAAAAATATTTTAGCAGATCAACAGCAACATTCAAGTCTAGAAACAGAGGATAAGGGCGTTTTAAGCTTCTAATCCAATCAATCCATTCGCTGGATTTAGATTACCATTTATTTTCAAGAGATCTAAGAACAATATTTTTGTACTCTTAAACTCTAACAAATCATAATTTAGATGCTGCAGACTCTCAAAAAGCGCTCATTTGCCTTGAAGTTACTAGGGGTTCATTTCCTTTGAAATCTGTTGATAAAAAGACGAATTCAAGACCAAAAGTTCTAGTTGCATTAAAAAAAGAGGCTGCATCCTATGAGCCAAATTACTGCCTAGCCAAGCAATCTCTCAAGAGTTAGCTTTATTTGAGATGCGATGAAGTGTTGCTGTGAGTTATTGATGATGAGGGGTTGCTAATAGTTGAGATTAGTGATGGTTAGGTGTATGTTATCATTCCTTGTCTTCCTTGTTGATGGGTCCTTACATATCTAGCTCGTCGTATTTGTTGGTCTGCCGGACATGGAGGAAGAGGTCATTGTATGACCTTAGGAAGTCGAAGATTTGGTATACGATGAAGATCAGGAGTCCGTTGACTGCGTACCTATGCATTCTATTTGCTGTCCTGAACCCCTTCTGCTACCAAACGCTCATTTTCTCGTCGAACTTTTTGTAAGTCTTTTCCTTCAAGCTTCTCCACCACATTTAAATCTATATTATAACCAAAAAACAGGAATCGGCTTAGATCCACTCCTCCGAATCAACTGCACTCAAATCTCAATTCATTCTAAAGGTGGTTTTTGAGTCCACATATGAGACATGGGCCCATAATTGTAATAAGGTCTTGGTAATCAAGAAGAGGAGTTGATGGTTAGTTTGATGGAAGCAGGAAGTATCAAAGGAGAATTGTTGTTTTAAAGGAGGAAGTATTCCAGAATCAGTCGGGTGATTAAGTTAATTTCAAAATTAATCTGAACAATTTTACAATTCTTTTATATTACTTTTATCTATCATCGGATGCAGGACGAAAGGGACCATAAGACAGAGAAGCTGATCAAGATAGGAATCATCGGGAATGTGGACGCCGGCAAATCAACGCTGGTGTCTGTGCTCACCAAGGGCATTCCGGACGACGGCAACGGCGGGGCAAGGGTGCGGGTGCTCAACTATCTGCACGAGCAGGACACGGGCAGGACCAGCTCCATCGGGCAGGAGATCATGGGCTTCACCAAAGAGGGCAAGCAGATCATCCCCGAAAGGTTCAATCAAAACAAGAACAAATATTGGAAAGACATAGTCACCAACAGCTACAAAATCGCAACCCTTGTGGATCTCTGCGGCCACGAGAAATACCTCAAAACCACCATCAACGGACTCACAGGCCTGACCCCCGATTTCGGCTGCGTGGTGGTGGGAGCCAACATGGGCATCCAGAAGATGACCAAGTAGCATATCGGACTGTGCCTTTTCTTGAAGATCCCCTTCTTCGTGGTTCTCACCAAAGTGGACATGTGCCCCCAGAACAAGTACGAGGAAACCGTTGACGAACTAAGGAGGATTCTGAAGCACAAACTGCTCAACAAGTTCCCCATTGAAATCAGCGACAAAACTTCAGAGAACGAACTGGCCAAAACCGCAGAGCTCATGCCTTCAGGCAACATTTGCCCCATCTTCTCAGTCTCCAGCGTCACCAAGCAGGGCTTAGACATCTTGGTCCAGTTCATTTGGAAGATCGAAAAGCTCAAGGAAATCAGCATCGAAGAGGCCATCAAGCAGCCCTTCTAGTTCGAAGTCAATGAAAACTTTTTGGTGGAGGGAGTGGGGTTGGTTGTCTCCGGCATCATCAAAACTGGAGCCTGCAGCATCAACAAGAACTGCCTGTTGGGACCCGACAAACTCAAGAACTTCAAAGCAGTCACCGTCAAGTCCATTCACGTAAACCGAGTCAACAGAAACGAGGCCTACGCAGGAGAGCTAGTCTGCCTCTGCCTCAAGTCCACCAAGGCCACAGAAAAACTAGTGAGGAAGGACATCCGGAGGGGCATGGTTGTGGTCGACAGCAATGAAAAACCAGAGCCAGTGACCACTTTCGAAGCTGAAATGCAAGTACTCCACCATGCCACCACCATCAAACCCAAGTACGAGGGAGTGCTGCACTGTGGAACCATCCAGCAAACGGTCGTCTTGGACTAAATCTACGGCAACGAGCAGGTCCTGAGGAACGAGGACCGAGGGCTAGTCAAGTTCAGCTTCAAGTACCGGCCAGAGTTCGTGAAGGAGGGAGAGACCATCTTGCTGCGCGAGGGCAAGACCAAGATCATCGGAACCATAACCAGGATATTGGGCTGAGAATGTTACAACTAATGTTTAATATTGCCTATCTATTAAGCCATCTCCTACCATCCTTATCAACCCAAACCAACCACTCTTGATAATACAGCCACTTGGTATACAGTCCCTTGGTAATGCAGACACTTTGGGAATAAACCAGTAGCTAAAGCTGTGAGCAACCACTGAAAAGTGATATCCTCTTTAGATGTACTAGAACAGATGTTTGAGCGTTTGCTGTTTTGATTGGCATTGTTATCAAAAATGCACAGAGTGGGATTTGAACCCACGCGTATTGCTACACCGCATCTTGAGTGCGGCTCCTTAGACCGCTCGGACATCTGTGCTCAGTAACAACTCTCACCCACAACCCCTTAAATCCCAAATTTGGCAATCCTGCAAACCTTCGCTCGCACAATATGATAAAAGCAAATGCCAAAATAGTGACCCATATAACCCAATTTTCCACTTATAAGCTCAAGTATCCCAGTGCTACAAGACAGCCTCAGGCTGAACCTGTCTCATCCCCACATCACTTCAATCCACAACAAAACACTTTCATCTTCCTACTCTCATCTCTCGTACTCTCATTTGAATCATCACCATCAGAGTGCCCCCTTTGAATGCTGCCATTCATACTAATAGCCGTTCATACTAATACAAACCATCACAGGATACTGCTTCGTCAGTCCTGGTAGAGCTACTCGTGGCTTTCCTTGCACATCTTCGAGCAGAATAGCTACACAATGTCATCGTACTGGTAGCGCGGCCTCACGCAGAAAGGGTTCAGACACTTCTCCTCGTAACGCCCGACCTCCTGCCCCAGTTCGTCGTCGGCTTTGGAGAGGGAGGGACTCTCCCACTCCCTGCGCTTGAGGTGCTGGCTGAAGTAGCTCTGCATCTCGTAGTAGAGTTTATTGAGGGGGAAGTTCTCCTGTTTGAGCATCTTGGTGTTGCACTTTATGCCTTGATATCACTGCCAATACACTCGAACTCATGGGTCATGTGCTGCTCAGTTATCCTGCGCAGACATTTGCTGCAGCAGGAGTCGCCGCAGAGGAGCACTCTAGGCTACTGGCCTGTGCCCAAGGCGCTGTATTTCTCATTGCAGAAGCCGCATCGCACGTCCATCCGCCTCTTTATAAATTGTGATTATATCATGGCTAACGTGCTGGCCAATGATGCCAATATGGGGAATTATGGCCTATATGCTGATGAATATTGCTAAATGCTGCCAATTATGGTCAATATGCTGGTCACTTAAGGTCAATATTCTGGGCACTTATGGTCGATATGCTGATCAATCATTGCGGGATAGGCCACTGCCCAGGTTCTCGAAGTAGTGCTTGATCTCACGCTATAGCTCGTCCTCGTTCTGCAAGATGTATTCGAGTCGGTTGTAGTCTTCGATGGGGTCGGGCAGGTTGAGTTCCTTGAGGAGACGGTGCTGCTCGGCGATGATCTCCTCAATCTTCTCGCTGCTGAAGTTCTTGTAGAGTTCCCTCTTGCAGAGGTGCCTCCTGAGCTTCTCAGTGTGGTCTCTGAACTTGTTCTCGTACTTCTTGATCTTGCCGATGAGGGACAGGAAGGGGTGGTCGTTCCTTTCCTCGTTGAGCTTGAGGGAGAAGAAGGGCACGATGTCGATGTTCGGCCTCTACTATATTTCGACAGAGATGTCGTAGATTTTGTCTGCGTCGGTTGGAGATAGAGTTATCTTGATGGGCTCGACGGGGATGAGGAGCTCTCTGACTCGGCTGTTGATGGTCGCGAAGGTCAGCTTTTCCGTCTTAAATGCCTGCATAGACACTCAGGTACCTGGCGGATGAGGTCGTCAGAGTTGATGATCTCCTTGTTCTAGATGTCCTGCAGCTTCTTGGTCTTGATGTACAGCCAGAAGGCGTCCAAAACTTCAATCCTCGTGCCCACCCGCATCCCCACTATCTTCTACAGCAAGGGGTCCACCTCGAACTTCTGAGGGTTGGTGATGAGGGAGAGGTAGATGGAGATGGGGTCCTCGGGGTTGATGGCAAGCTTGAGCACCACCCCATCCTTCTCCTGGAAGGCAGTCACTGGTTTCTTCCACTGAGTGAGCACACAGTTACGGTCTCGATGGTGGACTTGTCCTTCTCGTTGACGACGGTGATTTGGCGGAAGAAAGAGGTGAACTTGGTGCTGGCGGTTTCCTCCTTCTTGGGGTGGATGTAGCCGTAGAGTTTGATGGTCTGCTGCCCCTGCAGAAACTCCCGCGTAACCTTCATCCTCAGCAGCCGCCTCAGTTTCTGCGCCGGCTTCATGTACATCTCCTGCACGTCATACCGCTTGCTGCCTAGACTCAGAAGTACGTCTTGATGAGCCCGTCGATCTTCTTCTCGAACTCATTGAGCTCGTCGAGCACGTCGACCTCGGGGGTTATGCTGCGGATCTGCCCCTTGATGTCACCCAGGTGCGGGTCGCGGTCGTAGTACTGCGAGATCAGGTTCTTGTAGTTGGCGTTCTTGTCAGTTTCGGTGCGCTTCTCCACTTTCCTCATCCTAATCAATTTTATAAATATTAAAATCGCCAATTTCAAATCGCAATAATCCGGCAGACACCCATAGTCCTTATTAGTATAGGGGCGTCGGGAGGGTAGGGGGGATGGCAGCGGTGGGCAGGGAAGGGGAGTAGGGATCTGGAGCCTGGAAGTTGGGTAATAAATTTTATTTGCGAAATAAATAGAGGCATCTTTTCGATTTGCGAGCAAATTTATTTTTCCAATCCTCCAAACATGCGACGCGATATACCGAGCGACGAAGAGCCCCATTCTTCCTAAAATCAGCAGCTGCCCTCCCAAAGGAGAGTCCCCGCCAACTCATAGAAGCCCTAGAAGTTTCCCTGGGACAGGCGATGGCTCAAAGGTGGTTAATATAAAACAATTCTGTAAAAAGTGGACTAGTACAGCTCATAATTCGGGTTCCCTGTCTGCGAGGTGGATTAGCACCCCCGAGGAATCTATCAGCAGCCAAGAAGTAACCAATTTAAAATATAGATGGAACCATGTATTTTATGAAGAAAAGGGAGTCGGGCAAAATCTGCTTCCCGAGAACGGATGCGCGGAAGGTGTACCGCTGGAAAAGGCTGAACTTCCCCACCCTGCTCCCCAAATCCGCCCCCCTGGTCTCCTATGTAGTGGCCGCCTGCTACGAAACCAACCCAATCGGCCACTAAATCGAGAGCTCCTTCCGCATGCACGTGGTCGAGCTCTTCGGCTAGGAAAGCGGAGTCATGCTGTGCCACATCCGGGACAAATCGGTCGAGGCCAGCCATGGAAGGAGCTAGGAGTCAAGCGTGATGCCGGAGGGGCTCAGGCAATGCTTCGTCGAGGGCAGACCCGATTTCTACCGACTCTTCACCTTCCTCCACAACCGCACCCACAAAACTTGATTTTTTCCATTTATACCATCTTCGTTATAGTATTGAGCCATTAAAGCTTCCAACTACTGAACCCTGCAAAAGGACACCCTTCCACCCGACCTCGACCCGCAGCCACCAGCCGATCCATTTATGATGATCCATTATGATGATCTAGTCACAGATAACTCCTAATTGTAATTGCTTCTCAGTTATTATAAGGTAGAGCGGGTATACTCTGAATTATATTATATGCATCTGGCCAGAACCCTGTCCAGCAGGATCTCGTTCGTCGCCAAGATGTCCGAAAATATCAAGAAGGACATGCTCAGGGCCCAAAGAGTCCAGGACAACGTGCTCTCGAACCAGTACACTGTCGAGATGGAGGCCAAACTGCGCTCCAGGGTTACCGTCTAGTCTTCAGTGGAGCAGATGGAGACCGAAATGAGGCAGGAAATCGCCCGGTCTTTGAAGCGGGCTGAGACCAAAGTCATCTTCTTGATCAAGAAGGCCGAGGAAAGTAAGATCCCCATCATTTAGGGTACTAGTAGCACAAGAAAGGCAGGAAGAGCCAGAGGGAGGTCGACGAATACAACGCGCTTGTGAAGTAGTGCGAGCAGGCACGGTGGGAGTTCATGGTGCAGAGGCAGGCAGTGGGCTTCACCATCAAAAACTACGAACTGGTCACTACCCTTTACAAAATACCCCCCAGAATAGAATGATACTCTTCCGATAAAACAATAGATAAAACAATGGGTTTGGTTGGGCGAAGAATGGGTTGACATTTATAGAATTATTGAGCTGGTATTTTGGGGTTTCTAGTAAAACCCTTGGGCTAACTAGAGCTCACTCAGATAGGTTTTGGAAGTATCTGTATGATTGATTGACTGCTACTATGGCTAGCAAAGGCTATGAATTATAGCTGACTCTTCAGCCGAAGCTGGTTGATGGAATGTATTATAGCTGAACTGCAGGGTTGAGGGACGGAGGGTATGACCAATGGATGGCACGCGAAAGGTGAACTATCTACCAATATCAGCATCCAGAAAACTGCATTTATCCCTTATCAATCCTCTAGCTTCCTTTTCACGATCGGTAGGTAAACAAAAATGAGTGGCTAATGGGAGGCATGGGTCATGCTTGCCTGCTCTGGCTGCTGGCTGCTGGCAATCTGGTTCTGAGGATGAGCTAATAGGATGTGAGCCCAAATTCGACCTATTTTCATATTAGCAAGGAGACCACACCACGGGCAGCCTCAATAAAAGCCAAAATAAAGAAAACGAGGGAAAAATGTATAAACTATGCAGAGATTAACCCCTGCCAAACTACACGAATCAAGCTACCGACCCTCCCACTAAAGTGGGTTGCTGAGAAGTGGGCATCTAGGATAATGTTTATATTTAGCAAACTCCAGTAGAATTTTGGCTGACTGCTTATTTTTATTGTGAGTTGTGAGGGAAAGTATAACTTGCAGGGTTCTGGCGTTGTTTGCTAGCCTGCTTTGCTTTGGCCGCAATTGGACGGGCCTTGAAGGGTTTCGTGTTTGATTTGGACGAAGAGATGGGTATTTACGCATGAGTGTTGTGATGTAGCTTGAAAGCACCTCTTTCTTCCCATTTTAGCACTTCGATCAACCAAAAATAGGTATGCTAAAAAGATTCCAAGCGGGCATCTCGCGGGTGAACCCAACTTAAACCCCACCAATCATCCAACTTTGGTAGTTTTGCAGTCTCCCTTCTCCTTATTCTAAACCACGCCATGGATTATATTCATATTCGCCCATCCCACCAAATCCAAATCCCAATTCATCACAAGTTTTATGCCTTGCCCTCGGGTGGTCCAAAAAGAGAGCAGATGAGTCCAGAGAGGGGAATTCGAGGCAGGTTTAGTGTGGGATGGATGAAAGTTTTGGGCAGATGCGAAGTGGAGATGGATTCAAGAGCGAAATGAGTTTAATGGCTATAAATTTCAGAGGTTGTGTCAGTGCAGCATAAAACCAGTCTGTTTTATTAATTTTGAGGCCGGCTGCGAGTTGGCAGTTTCAACGCATCCCAACCTGCAAACTGATAAATTTAATCGAAAGCTAAAAGGATTAAGTTATGTAATGCAAAAAACACTAGCTCAGCTCTACTACTCAATAATAAAGCTCAAATACTTTGGGGGAAATTACTCATAACTCCACTGATGTGTTTCCAGGTCACCGCAAATCTTTGACAGGCAGCCCCAGAAAAACCCTGGTTTCAATAAATCCAAACAGCGGAGTGACGTGGGAGGAGGGCAAAGGGTGGGTGGCGGGGTGGTGCGCCGTTGGGGTGCTATATTTGTTGTAGATTATCTAAGTGCTTTTATAATCAATAAAATTATTGTCTTGGTTGATGGCCAGCAAATATGA
>Ga0316217_10003182_pt1 | contig 18977 bp, 10 predicted proteins | sample 1anoAmetaG_FD_203633 | JGI IMG/M metagenome (GOLD analysis project Ga0316217, IMG submission 203633) | Freshwater microbial communities from Trout Bog Lake, Wisconsin, USA - 1anoA | ecosystem: Environmental > Aquatic > Freshwater > Lake > Hypolimnion/Profundal zone | place: USA: Wisconsin...
TATAAATCAAGCTTGCCAGGGGTAACCAGGATGCTGAATAAACTACCTTTTTATAATACTAAGGCTCCATCTTCTATTTCGGCCAGTGGCGAAGGAGCTTATTTTAAACCAGGGCATCCATCACAGATTGGTAGTGGTTCAAGTGGACTGATTTATGTAGATGATTTTGAAAGTACTACCAGTAGTATCGATATGCGTTTTCCTTTGGTATCTTGGGCATTGGCATCTACACCGGTCAGCAGTTTTCCGGAGGGAAATTTAAATGATAACGTTGCTTATGGATTTAACAGATCAAGAATATCCTGGTATAATATTGAACCTAATTTGCAGGATCCTACTACCTCCAATAATCCATTTAGCAATAACCTGAATGAACTGAGTGATCCAAGAGTAAGAAGGGTTTATACCAACGAGTTGTTCCCTAATCAGACAACCAATATTACCAATACTCAGACTACTACTTTCGATATAGCTTTTTATCCAAAGGATCCTGGCCCATATAACTATACTACTACTGGTTTTAATACTAAAGGTCAATTCTCCAATCCAACATCAAAATGGGGCGGTTTGATGAGAAGTATCAGCCAGACCGATTTTGAAACCAATAATATTGTTTATGTGGAATTCTGGGTACAGGATCCATTTACAACAGGAAAAGGAGCAACTTCAGGTACTCTGAAAATTGACCTTGGAGATGTCAGTGAGGATATTATGAAGGATGGTAAAAGATTCTATGAAAATGGACTGTCTACCCCTTCCATACCTGCTGCCGTGGATACAAGTGTTTGGGGATATGAACCTGTAAACCCGATTCAGATCACCAACGCATTCAGTAATGATCCTAATGACCGTCCTTACCAGGATGTGGGACTGGATGGATTAGGGGATGATTCAGAGTTGGTACATTTTCAGAGTTATGTATCTGCTATCAATAATCTTTTCCCAGGATCTAATTCAGTAATTCTGAAAAATATGGTGAACCAGGATCCTTCCAAAGATGATTACGTTTGGTACCGGGATGCTTCTTATGATGCTACCAGTACCGGTATACTTGGACGATATAAATATTACAGCAATTCACAAGGCAACTCACCTATTGCAGGTTCATCTACTTATTCGCCTGCTGCTACATTATATCCTGATAATGAAGATTTGAATGGCGATAATACCTTGAATGAAGTTGAAGCGTATTATGAGTACAATATAAACCTGACTCCGAATATGTCAGTTGGGTCTAATTATATTGTCGATAAAGAACCGGTGACTGTTACCTATGCAAATAATACTACAGGCACAGAAAACTGGTATTTGTTCAGAGTACCTATCAGAAAACCTGACCTTACCTATGGTAATATACAGGATTTTAAGTCTATCAGGTTTATGAGAATGTACCTTACTGGCTTCGATGATTCAGTAGTACTTCGTTTTGCCAGTTTGAATTTAGTAAGAGATCAGTGGAGAGCATTTACATATAATGTAGATACTACAGGAATTTATGATACCATCAGAAATGCCAATATTACTACATTCACAGTGGGTGCTGTAAATATTGAACAGAATAGTAGCAAAACACCCGTAAACTATGTAATACCATGTGGCATTGAACGTGTTCAGTTGTTGAGTACCAATGGAGTGAATCTGTTGCAGAATGAACAATCAATGAGCCTGGTGATGCAGAAGCTACAAGCGGGAGATGCCAGAGCCGTAATAAAAACAATGTCGCTCGACATGAGAAGTTATGGAAAGCTATCGATGTTTACCCATGCCGAAAATGTATTAACACCTACTAGTGGCACAATTGTCAATAATGATCTTAGTATGATTATGAGGATCGGACAGGATTTCCTGACCAATTATTATGAAATAAAAGTACCGCTGCAGGTAACGCCTGCCGGTTCTACAACCTGTAATACTGTATGGCCTGATTCGAATAATCTTGATTTCAACTTACAGGATCTGGTACAATTAAAACTCCGGCGAAATGCAACAATAAATACTGTTGATTCAATATTCAGAGAACAGGAAGGTTTGAAAACACTGAGTGTAATGGGTAACCCCAATATAGGTCAGGTTACGGGTATCATGATAGCTGTTCAGAACAATACGGCTCATCCTGTAGATGCAGAAGTGTGGGTGGATGAGTTAAGACTTTCGGACATAACAGAAACGGGGGCTTATGCAGCATTGGGAAAAGTAGATATGACATTAGCCGATTTGGGTCGAGTCTCGGTTTCAGGCAATATGTATACACAAGGCTGGGGTGCTATAGATTCTAAAATAAATGAGAGGGCTAAAGATAATATGAAACAGTTTGATGCAGCCATCAATATTGATGCAGGCAAACTATTGCCCAAATCTGCCAGATTATCTATACCAGTATATGCCAGTATTACCAATACAGTATTAAAACCTGAGTATGATCCTTATAATCTGGATGTGAAACTGGCCGATGAATTAAATACGGCTAAGACTAAAGCACAAAAAGATTCTATAAATACTGTTGCATCGGATAAAACAACAATAAAGACGATCAATTTTACGAATGTAAAAGTACTTCCTAAAGGGAAACCTACGTTGTTTAGTATCAGTAATTTTGATATGACACTATCCTATACTCAGACCGTTCATACCAGTCCGTTGATTCTGTATAATGAAATACAGAAGTGGCGTGGAGGACTGGGGTATTCATTTAACAGATCTTCAAAGTATAAAGAACCTTTTAAAAAGCTGATAAAGAGTAAGAGTAAATGGTTTTCACCTATTAAAGATTTGAATTTCAATTTTACGCCATCACTCTTAAGTGTCAGAACGGACATTAATCGTCAGTACTCAATTTATGTTCCAAGAATAGTAAATACAGATCTTACGCAGTCTCAGGTAACCAGTGTAGATACTACCTTCGACAAGTTCTTTACTTTCAACAGGTTCTATAATATGCGATGGGATCTGACCAGGGCTGTAAATGTTGATTTTACAGCAACCAACAATGCAACGGTAGATGAACCCTATGGTGTACTGGATACTAAGGCAAAGAAAGATTCGGTGATGAACAATTTTCTGAAAGGTGGTAGAAATACCATGTATCAGCAAAAAGCAAACGCATCGTACAATTTTCCATTGAGTAAACTGCCTTTAACCGATTGGATAACGGCAAGGTATACTTATGGTACTTCCTATGATTGGATTGCTGCCAGTCTGGTAAATCTGGAATTAGGTAATACTATCGAAAATAGCCAGAGCAATATTATCAATAGTGAATTTGATTTCAGTAAACTTTATATGAAATCAAGATGGTTGAAAGCATTGAACAGAAAGACTGTTGTTAACAACAATGTTCCTAATAATAAACCTGGAGATAAAACACAAAACGGTAAAAATGGAAAGGGAGCTAATCCTGCCATAAATAATGTTGCGCCTCCAGCCCCTGCTGTTACTATTCCTGAAGTGCCATCTAAAGAAGACTTTGTAGGTGATCTGACGGGTCCGAAACGAGCAGAAGCTATTAAGAAATGGAAGAAACTGAAGAAAGACAGAAGAATAGCATTAAGACTGCAAAGACAGAATACTCCTGTAGAAATGAGTCCGGTTGTAAGAGCCGCAGGAAATATTCTGACCATGCTGAAAAGAGTATCGCTTAACTATAGTGAAAACTATAAGAGCCGTGTGCCGGGATGGGCCGATAGTACGCAGATTCTTGGTCAGAACTGGAAAAGTATGCAGCCCGGAATGGACTATATATTTGGTAAACAACCTGATACAGGTTGGTTGAACAGGAAAGCAGCTGCCGGAGTTATTAAAGGCGATTCTATTTTCAATCTTTTATATACTCAGAATTATGAACAAAAGCTTAGTATCAATGCTCAGTTTGAACCGGTAAAGGAATTGACGGTTACAATGACTTTCGATAAGTCGTTTACGAAAAACTATACTGAGTTATTTAAAGATACTACTCTGATGAGTGATGGTATACTAAGACACTTAAACCCAACTGCAGGTGGTGGTTTTAGTGTTTCTTTCATAGCATTGACTACATTATTTTCGAATCATAATCCTAATCAGATTTCTTCTACCTTCCACACTTTTGAAGGGGATAGACAAATCATTGCTCAAAGGCTTGCTGTAGCAAACCCTTATTGGCAGAGTCTGGCTCCTTCGGGCAAGTATACTGTAGATGGTTTTGCAACTGGGTATGGTCGTTATTCGCAATCAGTATTAATTCCTGCTTTCTTGGCAGCATATACAAAATCCGATCCTAATAGTATATCGCTTATGAAAGAAACCAATGGTAATATGCGGAATAATCCATTTAGCGGTTATCTGCCTAAACCTAACTGGAGACTAAGTTATACCGGTCTTAGTAAAATACCGGCATTGGCTAAGATATTTACTTCTATCAATCTTACGCATGCTTATACAGGTACTTTAAGTATGAATAGCTTTACCAGTGCTTTGAATTATTCCGACCCTATGAAGGCTAGTGCTCCTGGGTTCAGAGATTCTATCAGTAACAACTTCATTCCTTTTTACCTGGTGCCGAATGTAAATATTCAGGAAGCATTCAGTCCTTTAATTGGTATTGATGTAACTACTGTCAATCAGTTAAACTTCAAGTTTGAATATAAGAAGAGCAGAACGCTGGCATTGAGTCTGGTTGACTATCAGTTAACCGAAACCAATAGCAGCGAATGGAGTGTAGGGGCTGGATGGCGAAAGAAAGGATTCCCGCTTCCTTTCAAAATACCGGGTGGAGTTGGTGCTAAAGGAAAGAAACTGCAGAACGATATTACTTTTCGTTTAGATCTTTCCTTCCGTGATGATGCCAATAGCAACAGTACGCTCGATCAGGCGAATGCCTTTGGTACCGGTGGACAAAAGGTGGTCACCATACAACCATCAATAGATTATGTATTAAACAACAGGTTGAACCTGAAACTATATTTTGATCAGAGGAGAACTACGCCTTATATATCTACCTCATCGCCTACAGTCATGACCAGGTTTGGGTTCCAGGTAAAGGTTTCACTTTCTCCGGCACCTCCGCCTAAGAAATAATAAATAGTATGTATAATAATACCTGTCAGCTACATTTCATCGTGTTCTGACAGGTATTTTTTATGGATAAAACAATAAAACCAATTCAAACAAATAACATCCGTCATATTCTCTGGATAGTTTATATGAAGTTTGTCATATATTACCTTGTTATTAAGAATTACTTTTGCAGCAGATTAATAACTCAAAAGATTATATATGGAGCATAATAAAACTACCGAATTAAAAGAGTTAGGTTCATTATTATTAGATGTGGGAACTATTCTGTTAAGTTCGGGTGCCAGTTGCAGCAGGATAAGAATTACCATGCGCAGAATAGCGGCGGCATTCGGTTATGAAGCACATATTTCCATACAACCAAAATCTGTATCCCTGAATCTGAGTGATGAGGAGGATAATGTATTGTTCAATGGTATGCGAAGTATTCCGGCTCAGGGAGTGAATTTTAAAACCATTTCCGGTATCAGCAGAATGAGCTGGAATGTTGTAGAGCATAATATGTCGATTCATGATATTAAAGATGAATTGCACAGGTTACTGTCTCTGCCGCATTATCCAAGGATTATCATACTGATATTTGTTAGCCTTGCAGGTTCTGCCTTCTGCTTTTCATTCGGGGGACATCTGCCTGAACTGGCCGTTACTTTCGGAGCTACTTTTTGTGGACTGTTTGTAAGGCAGGAAGCTATTAAGAAGAAGTTTAATCCTTATATCTGTATCTATTGTGGTGCATTGGTGGCTACTTTATTTGCAGGGGCCTTTATTAAGGCAGGCCTTCCTGTAAATCTGGAACATGCATTTGCAACTTCCGTCTTGTTTCTGATACCGGGAGTTCCACTTATAAATTGTTTTACCGACCTGATTGATGGCAACATCCTGAATGGTCTGGTTCGGGGTATCAATGCCCTGATGTTTTCTCTGGCAATTGCATTGGGTTTATTAACCTCAATGATGATTTATAATCTTAAATAATATGACTATGGATTGGTTAACTATTTTATATAAAGCGTTCTGGTGCGGATGGGGTGCCGTAGGGTTTGGCATTCTCTTCAATGTACCTCCACGTACTTTATTTGCATTGTACATTGGCGGTGCCATAGGTGGACTGCTGAAGTTTGGTTTATTGAAATTAGCCTTTGGTGTGGTATTAGCTTCTTTTGTAGGAGCATCGGTAGTAGGTATACTCAGTATTCCTATTGCCCATTTCCGTCATGTACCTCCTATGATATTTGCTATCCCTTCTGTTATCCCTTTAATTCCCGGCATATTTGCCTACCGTACTATGCTGGGATTAATTAAGTTAAGTGGAAACGTAGGACTCGATTACAATACAATTATGGCTGATACAGTGAACAATGGTGTAAAGACTTTATTCATCATCATGTCCCTCGCAATGGGTGTAGCTATTCCCATGCATCTGATGCGTAAAGAATCTGCGAAGAATATAAAATTGAAGAACAGGAGATAGGAGTTAGAAGAAAGGAGTCAGGAGACAGGAGAAAGGAGTCAGGAGTCAGGAGACAGAATAATACAGATTGCGAATTGTATTAGATGTATTCTCCTGACTCCTGTCTCCTGTCTCCTGACTCCTCTATTTATAAAATTTCTCAATAATCTTATCCGCCAGTATTCTCGACATCTCGTAGGTGGCTCTGTAGGAATATCCCGCTATATGTGGAGTGATGATTACATTGGGTTGTTTCAGCAACCAGCTCAGTTGTTCTTTCTCTATGGCAGAATGGGTGAACAATGATTCGTTCTCTATCACATCCAGACCTGCAGCTTTTATCTGTCCTTTCTTCAGGGCATTAATCAGTGCATTGGTGTCGGTCACCTTTCCTCTGCAGGCATTGATGAAATAAGGTTGTTTAGCCAGTGAACCAAAAAATGCTTCATCGGCATAATGGAATGTTTCCTCTGTCAGCGGAACATGAAAGCTGATAATATCGGCTTCACGTTGTATGGCAGCCATATCCGATTCGGTTACATATTCTGTTCCGTAGCCGGTTACATATTTATCGTACACCAGTATTTTTACATTGAATCCACGTAGCTTTTCTGCCAGTGCTCTTCCTGTATTACCATACCCTATTATACCTACAGTAGCGCCATATATTTCATCGCCACGGTTCTTGTTACGGTTCCATTCTCCCTGTTTTATTTCCAGATAACTGTTGGTGATCTTATTCTTCAGATTCAACAGTATTCCCATCACATGTTCGGCCACTGCATTGCAGTTACCTTCAGGGCTATTGATGCAGGCAATCCCTTTGTTTCCGGCATACACAGTATCTATCAGATCCATGCCACTACCCAGGCGACCAATCCATTTCAGACCGGGGGCTGCATCTATCAGTCTTTTATCAATGGCTGTTTTGGTGGTAGCCACTATACCTTCTGTTTCAGGTGCCAGAGCCAGTAAACTATTGTAATCAATTTCAGGATTATAAATGATCTCTTTATTCAGTTCTTTGAAATCCTGAATAAATATATCATGACAGTGTCCGGCAACAATTATTTTACCCATAACTAATGTGGTTGCATTTTAAATGTAAGTGCGGCAAACTGATCTATCGATAACTGTTCCGCACGTTTATTGAATAATTCGTCTGCCAGTGTTGCTTCGTCGAACAACGACTTCACAGCATTGCGCAGCATCTTTCTTCTCTGATTAAAGGCTGTCTTTACCAGCAATCTGAAATACTTTTCCGACTGCATTTCCGGTACGTCCGTTCTTATTCTCATCTTGATTACTCCGCTCATCACTTTAGGTGGAGGATTGAAGGAACCGGGCGATACATCGAACAGATATTCGGTAGTATAGAAGGCACTTGTCAGTACACTCAATATGCCATAGTCCTTATTGCCCGGAACGGCCGCAATACGTTTGGCTACTTCTTTCTGAAACATGCCTACCAGTACCGGTACCTGTGTTTTCCATTCCAGTACTTTAAACAATATCTGCGAGGAAATATTATAGGGGAAGTTTCCCACTACCATAAACTGTCCTTCGAAAGGAGGCTCCAGTTTCAGGAAGTCTTTATGAATAATTTTATCAGCAATGGCAGGGTAGGTGAGGGTAAGGTATTCTACCTTTTCATCATCCAGTTCTACTGCCTTAAAGTTGGTATCTTTCAACTCCAGCAAGTATTTAGTCAATGCACCTGCACCCGGCCCCACTTCCAGCAACTGTGAAGCTTTTTCTGTTTCAATGCTCTGCGCTATCTTCCTGCAGATGTTTTCATCTTTCAGAAAATGCTGACCAAGAGATTTCTTTAATGTGTATTGCATTTATTATTGTAAGGATGCAAATATACAATGGACGATTGACAATGGACATTGACAATTAATACATTCATGCATTGCCCATTGTCCATTGTCAATTATCAATTGCTTGCCTCAAACCAGGAAGTAAATGGCAGTTTGTCGGTTATTCTCGATACATCGTACACCGCTATCCTGTAGCATTGAACATCCATGGTGGCATAGATGTCGGCTTTATCGGAAAAGTAAAAGCCCAGTCCAATGGCATTGGCATTCTCCGACAATATTATTTTGCGGTGAGGAGGCGAATTCATCCATAGTTTAATAAACTCGTCGCAGATACCCATATAGGTTGGTTTAGTAAACGAAATCTGAGCAATACATTCCCCCATCAAAGGATTGATGATGCCCGCAAGTTGAGCCCTGTTTTCTGCACTCAGTCTGTTCGAATCCAGCATATTGTAATGACTGAAGAAATTGTACTGAGCCATGGCCTTCGAATGTTCAAAGGCGGCAGTTTCCAGTGCTATATGCCATGGAAGTACCGAAAGATGATGCTTTACTCTTTGTTCGTTGATGGCAAACTGCATACAGGCATCCAGCAAAGCATAGTCGGGATGCAGTGCATCTATATTCTGATTGAATGCCGGATATCTGCGGTAATTATTAACCGAAATATCCTCTTTTCCTGCTATTTCCGATGTATTCTGTGCTTTCGTAAAAGAGAAAAACAAAAAGGCGATTATAATAATTCGATACTTCATTGCTGCTGTCATAATTATACTGCAATATAATAAGAACAATGTTAAGGACTTGTTTGAATTGAGCTGTTAGCCATTAGCTGATACAGGAGAGAGGAGTAAGGAGATAGTAGCCAGGAGAATACAAAATACAATGTTTATACGGGAGAGAGGAGTAAGGAGAATTATAATAGCTGTTGGCTAATAGCTGAAAGCTAATGGCTTACAGCTGTATTTGTTATATATAAAAGACTAAGCCAGGATATTTGTTTAAGTATCATTATTTTTTAACCTATCAATAATTCAAGTTTCATAACCGGTAGATTTCTGAACCAAAGGTTGGTATTATTTTTCAAATAATGAATTAAATGTTGGATAAAAGTATTTACTGTTTTTTTGAGTAATCATCATTAATACTAATGTAAAACAATTAATTCATATTCACTTATTCCCATACGGGGTACTAAACCCGCAACTTTATACCCCTTACAGACCTGTGAGGGTACTAAACCCGCAACTTTATACCCCTTACAGACCTGTGAGGATACTAAACCCGCAACTTTATGCCCCTTACAGACCTGTGAGGATACTAAACCCACAACTTTATGCCCCTTACAGACCTGTGAGGATACTAAACCCGCAACTTTATGCCCCTTACAGACCTGTGAGGATACTGAACCCGCAACTTTATGCCCCCTTATGGTTTTGTGAAATACCTTTTTTATAGCCTGAAATACCCCTTACATATACCATTTAACTGACATTCGTCATGTTTTTCTCTTTAAAAATATGACAGTTGTCAGTATTCTGCATTTTGACTAAAATATATTTTTTAAATTAAAATTTAGTATATAGATTTGGTTTTTCTAACACGCTCCGTGCTTATAAGGTTGTCGTTGAACTAATATAAATGTTTAGGGATAACAGGGAATAAACCGCCGTTTAATTCACTTGATTTTTCGTAAACATTTTATTTAATTAAAAACTTCTTTTTATGAGTACTTCACGTCGTCTTACCACATCAAACATTGGCCGTAAAAAAGCAATGAACACAGCAGTAGCTAAATACAATAGTGTGTTGCCAGCCGATAGTGCTATTTCGGATACAACTGCTGCCCGTTTAGTAGCCGATAATACCAGTTATGACAATGCAATGTCGGCAGTAGATACTGCCGAAGAAACCCAGCGAACTGCCCATAAAACAGTAGTTGCCAACAGGGGATTGCTGCATACCAATATCAGTTGTTATTTACAGAGTCTGAATATAGGTATCAGACTAGGTGTGATACCCGATACTGCCAGGGCTTTATATGGTCTGGATGTCGGCAATAAAAAAATGCCGGATATCGATACTGATACCAATCTGCTTTACTGGGCAAACCAGATAGTGGTGGGCGATGCTAAAAGAGTTGGTGCCGGTGGTTTTGTGATTACCTTGCCAACAATAGCTGCCTTTACAACGGTATATACCGATACTAAAACGTCTATTACAGCCTTTAGTACTTCGAAAGATGCTTTGGCAAAAGCACATGTAGTAGTAAACAATCTGAATACAGAAGCTGATAACATAATTGTAAGAACATGGAACGAAGTAGAAACTACTTTTAGTGAACTTCCTGCTCCTACCATGAGGTCGTTCAGTAGACAGTGGGGAGTATTGTATGTTAGTTCCGGTAATCCTGCTTTGATTACGGGAATAATTACCGACAAAAAAACAGGACTGCCTCTGGAAGGAGTGAGTGTACATATAGATGGTGTAGGCAATAAAGTACTCAGCGATGCATCGGGTAAATTTTCACTGGGTACCACACTTTATGGTGATCTGGTACTGATTGCTACGCTGAAAGATTATACTGAAAACAATACCAGCATTACCATGGAAAACGGAGTAGATATGGAAGTGAACATTGCAATGATAGCACTGTAAATAGCTGTTAACTGTTGACCTTTAGCTGTTAGCTGACAGCCAGTACAATCATAAAAATAAAATGCTGTAAAGACATCATCTTTACAGCATTTTTAGTTTATGATATTTAATGCCATTAATGTTATAATTGATAATTGTATTCCTGATTAATAAAACAATTTTAACACGTAGAGACGCATTGCATGCGTCTCTGCAATAATATAAATGTATACAAGCTTTTAGCCTTTAGCTGTTAGCTATCAGCCAGCATCCGGTTGTTCTGTATTAGATATAGGCTAACAGCTATCAGCTAATGGCTAAAGCTAATAGTTCTACCTCACATTTGGCAAAGGATTCTATAGGCTGTCCATTCAGCCATTCCTGTTCATTCTCCCTGCTGAGTATTACCGGCATACGTTTCCTGGTATTATGAATCCGGCTCATCAGTTCATTGGCTTCGGTGGTTACCATGGTATAAGTATCCACTATTTCGCCGGTGGATTTATCCAGCCAGCTATTCCATAACCCTGCCATGGCAAAAGGCTCATGGTCGGGCATGGATATCAGATATTGTTGTTTCTTCTTTCCTTTCGGGTCCAGCCACTGCCATTCCATAAATCCTGTAGCCAGTATCAGGCAACGGTTGTTGATACTGTATTTAAACGAAGGCTTTTCCTTCAGGGTTTCAATCTTTGCATTCAGGGTAAACTTCTGTACATCGCGGTTACCGGACCAGGACGGTATCAGTCCCCAGTGAAACAGCTGTATCTGTGCAGGGTCGGTATGTATAATGACCGGCGTGCAAGGATAGCTGAACGAAATAAAATGACCGGAACTAACCGGCGCATTCTCCCGAACCTTAGCATGGAACCTTGCCGCCAGTTTCACCGCATCGGCAGTCTGTTGCATATGAAAGCACATAATAACTGTTTATGGGGTAAAAATAAACAAAAATATATAGTGAGTGGTGAGAATAGATCGTGAGTCGTGAGAAAAATCGTGAGTCGTGAGTACATCAGTCGTGAGTACGTGAGTCGTGAGTCGTGAGAAAAATCGTGAATCGTGAGTCGTGAGTACATCAGTCGTGAGTACGTGAGTCGTGAATCGTGAGTGGTGAGAATAGATAATGGGTTGTGGAAATACATAACAGCTCTTCCTTCAGGTATGGTAAATATGTACAAATAATATTTACATTAAAGAGATGTATTCTGTATTACTCACGACTCACGACTCACGCTACTCACGATTCACGATACTCACGATTCACGATACTCACGATTCACGATTCACGCTACTCACGACTCACGAGAATAATACACACTTTTAGGCTGAGTAAAGTATACATCCTGTATAAATACACAGCAACAGATATATTTGTTGCTTAAGAACAACTTTATAAAAAGAATGAAGGTACAGTATGCCTCCGATCTGCATCTGGAGATGCCTGCCAACAGCAGCTATCTGCGCAAAAAGCCCTTGTTGCCAAAGGGTGATCTGCTGATACTGGCGGGCGATATTGTAATGTTGAACAATATAGATCAGCACAAAGACTTCTTCGATTACTGTTCGCATCACTTTGCCCATACTTACTGGATACCCGGCAACCATGAATATTATGATACCGATATACTGAAAACGGGAGGAATACTGAATGAACATATCCGCAGCAATGTAACTCTGGTGAATAATACAACAATTGACCATGGGGGCATCAGGATAGTATGTTCTGCCATGTGGTCTGAAATCAGGGAACAAGGGGATAAGATTGTCAGCAGGGTGAGTGATTTCAAAAGAATACTATACGGGGATAGTCTGTTGAACATAGAGCAATACAATCAGTTGCATTACGATAGTATGGCATATATCAAAGAAGCTTTGAAGGTGCCTTTTGAAGGCAAGAGTATAGTAGTTACTCATTATGTACCAACGCTATTGCATTATCCCGATAAATATATTAAGAGCGGATTGCAGGAAGCCTTTGCAGTAGAACTTCATGATTATATAGCCGGATTAAGTGATGGTAACAGCGGGAACAATGTGGATTGTCCTTATTGGATATACGGTCACCATCATAAAAACATTCCCGGATTTAAGATCGGCAACACTGATTTGCTGACCAGTCAGCTGGGATATATAAACCATACAAGAAGAAATGATTTCAACAGAGAAGCTATTATAGACATTACACAATAGAATATTAAATATGAACTAAAACTGAGGCATTGTATTGTAATAGTGCAGGATGAAATTATATTTGACACTGCAATAAAAAGGAATGATTGATTATACGGTGGAATAATAACGTCAGTACATTTTATAAAGTCATTAAACGATTAATATGAAATATATATACATTCTGCTGTTTGGTACAGGGCTGATGGCCTGCAACAATGGAGATAACACAAAAGCATTGCAGAACAGAATAGATAGTCTGGAAAAGAGGATAGGAGAGGGCTACAAACCCGGCTTAGGCGAATTTATGACCAACATTCAGGTGCATCATGCCAAACTATGGTTTGCAGGATTGAATGAAAACTGGCAGCTTGCCGACTTTGAGATTCACGAGATCATGGAATCGATAGAGGATATAAAAAAGTATGAAACCGACAGACCCGAAAGCAAACTGACAGGAATACTGTCGCCTGCTATGGATAGTATTAACCATGCCATACAACTAAAGGATCCTGTGTTGTTTAAGAGTAGTTATGTGCTGCTGACCAGCACCTGCAATAATTGCCATAAGTCGGTACATTTTGATTTCAATGTAGTGACCATACCTACAGCATCTTCCTTCAGCAATCAGGATTTCAGTCTGAAGAGATAATAACATCCTTAGAAATAAATATTAATTAAAAGAAGCGTTTTGGATACTTTTTATATCATGTAACACAATAGTTTATTTATTATGCAATTGGAAAGAATAGATCTAAATGGCTTAAATAATTCTTAAAGTGTTAACGATAAATAGCAAAACCCCTACCTTTCGTGCCGGATAAAAATAGTGGATATTATTAAAATTATCAGATAGAATAAGTATATGAAATTTATGTTTACAAACATTAGGAAGAACAATTTAGGAACTATCAAAACAATGATGTCCAAAGGGATGATTGCAGGAGTGTTTGCTTTGATATTCAGTAGTATTACAACAAGTGTAAAGGCACAAACACTGAATGCTTCAGAAGTAAAGGAGTTATTAAAGGTGTCTAAGTCGTATATAACCATACCTGAGTTGAAACAATCGTATGTAGTAAGCGATGCGTACACCGATAAAAGCTCTGGTATCAGTTATATCTATCTTCAACAAACCTGTCAGGGAATAAAGGTTTTCAATGCTATTAAAACAATAGCTATTAAAGATGGTAAACTGGGGTATAGTTCCGGAAGATTTGTTAGTCAGATAGATAAAAAAGTAACAGGAACTGTGCCTGTTATATCTCCTGCCGATGCTGTACTGAATGCAGCAGCAAGTATAAAACTGGCTGTGCCTGCTAACCTAACATTAATGCAGGACTTATTTGCGCAGCAACATAAATATATATATACCGATGGTGGTATTGCAAGGAAAAATATAACCGTAGAACTTTTATGGGTATCTACTGATGATTTTAAAACCGTTAATCTTGGATGGAATGTGAATATTGATGATAAAAACAGTGCCGACTGGTGGAATGTAAGAATAAATGCCAACGATGGCAGCTATATAGAAAAGAACAACTGGACAGTTACCTGTAACTATTCCAAATTGCATAATACTCAGCAGGCAACTACAACCATCAATAATCGTATTGAGAAATTTAATCATCTTGATTTTGGAGGAAATAGTATAAATAAGTTGTCAGCATGTCCACCATTCAATATAAGTTCAGCTACTTATTATGTTATACCATATCCATTAGAAAATATTAATGTAGGTTCCATGGCTACAGAAACAAATCCTTGGTTAAATGCAGGCGCCGGCAATAATGCTATTACTTATGCGTGGAATTATGATGGGGTAAATAACTACAATATTACAAAAGGAAACAATGTATGGGCTTATGATGATAGTCTGAATAAAAATGCTCCCGGACGTTTTGATACTTCTACTACTGCAGTGCCTAATCTTACTTTTCCGTTAGTGCCTAATTTTACATTAGCGCCTACTACGCCAACCAATAGAAGATCAGCTACTACCAATCTGTTTTACTGGAACAATTTATTACATGATATAGTATATCAATATGGTTTTGATGAACCAGCCGGAAACTATCAGAATGATAATATGGGCAGAGGTGGTTTAGACAGCGATTATATTCATGCCGAAGCACAGGATGGTTCAGGTACTAATAATGCAAACTTCTCAGCTCCTCCTGATGGACAGAGTGGTAGAATGCAAATGTATTTATGGACAGCTACTACACCTGAAAGAGATGGTGATTTTGATGATGGTGTAATATCTCATGAATTTGAACATGGAGTTTCTATCAGATTAACGGGTGGTCCTTCTCAGGCTTCTTGTCTGGATAATGCCGAACAAGGTGGGGAAGGCTGGAGTGACTATAATGCTTTGATGGTAACTACCAACTGGGCAACAGCCAAGCTAACTGATGGTGCATTGAAAAGACCGATAGGGAATTATGTAGAAGGTCAGGCACAAACAGGAGCTGGTATCAGAACCTATCCTTATTCAACCAGTCTAACAATAGATAAACATACGTATACCGATATTTCTAAAAGTGTTGGTGGTACAGTGGGTGAAGTGCACTATATAGGTGAAACCTGGTGCTCAGCTCTCTGGGATATGACCTGGAATATTATTCAGCAGGAAGGAACTATCAATCCAAATCTGTATGATGCCAATGGTGGCGGTGGAAATACTATTGCCATGAAACTGGTGATGCAGGGATTGAAACTGCAACCTTGTTTACCTGGTTATCTTGATGCCCGCGATGCAATACTGGCTGCAGATTCTATATTATATAATAATAAACATAAATGTGCTATCTGGAATGCATTTGCAAGAAGAGGAATGGGCTATAGCGCATTTCAGGGAAGTTCCGGTAGTGTAACAGATCAGAAACCGGCAAGCGATTTACCTTCAGGTGTAATGTTCCCTGTAAGATACGATCCGATTATTGTAATGCAGAATCAACAAATTACTATTCCTTTGAACACAAATTGTAACTGTACTGCACCAATTCACAATTATACTATCAAGGCAATTCTTCCAACCGGGTTGAGTTATACTACCGGAACAGGTACTGCCAGTGGAAGTACTGTAAGTTATAATCCAATCAGCTATTTAACCGGAAATGCACTGGATAGCGAAGTGCTGACTGTTACTGCATCGGGTTCTGGTTGTAAGATTGATAGTGTAATTAACGATAACAGAGATAACAGAATGATAGGTGGGTTGACAAATACCAGTATAGCAGGTGCGTCAACATGGACTACTACAGGCACTTATTATAATAGTCCTTCTCATGCATGGCAAGCGCTGGATGATACTGTAGTAACTACTTTCTCGCTTAATTCTGCGGCTTTTACACCAAGTGCTTTATCAATTCTTTCATTTGAACATTTATATGAATCGGAAAATAGTTTTGACGGAGGTATTGTAGAATATACAACCAATGGTGGTACTACTTGGGTAGATGCAAAGCCTTTATTTATCAAAAATTCTTATAATGGATTTATAGATTCTACTTCTGTATCGGCAATACCAAACAGATGGGCATTTACAGGATCATCTGATTCTAAATTTGTACATTCTTTGATCAATCTTTCTTCTTTGTCTGGTAAAAGTACCCTTATAAGATTTAGGATGAACACCGATGAAGGGAATACTACCGGTGAGGTTAATCCGGGATGGGTACTGGATGATATCTCGGTATCAAATGGTTGTGGTGGTGTAGTTAAGCTAATGGCTTATGACTCTGCAAACCATTTAAGAGATTCTGCATCAATACCTGTATTTATTATTCCAAGTACTGTTCCGGTAACTTATGCCAGTTTCAATGTACAGCAGGTAAGCAAACAGGCTTTGTTGCGTTGGGTAGTGGCTGAAGAGATAAATACTAACGTATATTCAATTGAAAGAAGTGCTGATGGTGTTAACTGGTCCGCAATTGGTACTACTCAAGCTTTGGGTATTAATGGAAAAGAATATGATTATTACGATCAGAGCCCTATGGATGGTATGAACTATTATAGAATTAAGGCAATAGATAATGATGGTAAGTTCAGTTATTCTGAAATAAGAAAACTTAATTTTGGAAAGAATGGCAACAATATTCTGATTGTGCCTAATCCTTCCCGATATCAGTCGCAGATATTTATTACCAGTACTGCAAACACTGCTAAAGTAAGTGTTTATGATGCTCAAAGCAGATTGGTGATATCTACCAATACCAGCCTTCAGAATGGAGAATTTACGCTTGCTACCGACAGATTGGTGAATGGAGTTTACATACTTCATATAGATACACAGGATGGAAACAGTTATAGCGAAAAGCTATTGATAGAGAAATAAATAAGGATTTCCTGAGATTATAAAACAAAAGGGGAGTAATGAAACAATTATTACTCCCCTTTTTAGATACAGAAAATTAATAGAATTAAGATAGATTTCCTTACTTTTGCACTCCCGAATTATAAAACATCGGGATTATATAATGTATATTAACAAACAATTAAACGCAGATGCACAGGAAAACGGTGCTGCAGAGAATGCAGACGTTCCTACTGCGACAACAAACGTTCCTGTGGAATCGGTAGTTCCTGAAACTACTGAAGAAGTGGTTGCTGCACCAGAAGCAGTAGCTGAAACAACTGTGCCAGCTCCTGAAGCTGTAACAGAAACTATTGTAGCAGCGGCTCCTGAAATTGTAGAAGCAGTTGAAGCAGCAGCTCCTGTTGTAGTTGAAGAAGTTTATGTTGAAACGCCTCATGATGATTTTGACTGGAGCGTTGACAAACGTAACATCAGCTATTATCCTGAAGCTGAAAGAATCAAGTACGAAGAAGTGTATGAAAATACATTTGTTCAGATTGATGATGGTCAAATTTTAAATGGAGATGTTGTAGGTGTTACAGATACCGACGCCGTTATCAATATCGGGTTTAAAAGTGATGGTCTGATCTCTTTGAATGAATTCAGAGATATTCCAACCCTTAAAACCGGTGATATTGTTGAAGTAATGGTGCTGGAAAAAGAAGACAAACAAGGTAACCTTCATTTAAGCAGAAAATCTGCCCGTATTTACAGAGCTTGGCAAAGAATTGTTGAGTTACATAAAACCGGAGAGATTGTTACTGGTACTATTACCAGCAAAACCAAGGGTGGTCTGATAGTAGATGTAAACGGTATGGAAACATTCTTACCTGGTTCTCAGATAGATGTTAAACCGGTTACTGATTACGATCAGTTTGTAGGTAAGGTTATGGAATTTAAAGTTGTTAAGATCAACGAAACCATTAAGAATGCTGTTGTTTCTCACAAGGCTCTTATCGAAAGCGATATAGAAGCTCAACGTGTAGAAATCATGAGCAAACTTGAAAAAGGTCAGGTACTGGAAGGTGTGGTTAAAAACATTACCGATTTCGGAGCCTTTATGGATCTTGGTGGACTGGATGGTTTATTATATATCACCGATATTTCATGGGGTAGAATCACGCATCCTACAGAGGTGCTGAAACTGGATCAGAAATTACAGGTGGTGGTTCTTGATTTTGATGATGATAAGAAACGTATCAGCTTAGGTCTGAAACAATTAACTCCTCATCCTTGGGATGTATTACCTGAAACTTTAGTTGAAGGTGGTATAGTGAAAGGTAAGGTAGTAAATATTGAAGACTATGGTGCATTCTTAGAAATTACTCCAGGTGTAGAAGGTTTGGTTCACGTTAGTGAAATTACATGGGCTAATGCACCTATCAATGCTAAGGAATTCTTCAAACTAAGTGATGAATACGAAGCTAAGGTGGTTACTTTAGATAAGGATACCAGAAAAATGAGTCTATCTATCAAACAA
>Ga0316217_10003184_pt1 | contig 18974 bp, 9 predicted proteins | sample 1anoAmetaG_FD_203633 | JGI IMG/M metagenome (GOLD analysis project Ga0316217, IMG submission 203633) | Freshwater microbial communities from Trout Bog Lake, Wisconsin, USA - 1anoA | ecosystem: Environmental > Aquatic > Freshwater > Lake > Hypolimnion/Profundal zone | place: USA: Wisconsin...
TTAGACACAAAGTTATTGTCAATGTAGCTCTTGAGGGTTGGGTACTTCTCTTCGATTTCGTTCTCATTGCTGATATCCCAAATTTTAACGTAAAGTTACAAATAGGAGAAAGCCCTGCTCACAGACTCATCCGATTCTTTCTACTTCTGCCTGAAGCTGATCATTCTCTACTTGTTTTCCCGGAAAAAACTTAACGTAAACTTGATTTTATCTTTGGGGTCGAAATCGATGTTCTAAATGCCTAACAAATATAGATCTTTCTGTTTCAACTACTGTTGGTTGAATATCTTTGAGAACCTGTCTGTAAGTATAGATTTGATGCCATTTTATATTTTGGTCAGCATCTAGCTGTATTTCTTCTCGAGTGTCTCTACACTTCGGTAGAGTATGCCCGTTGATTTCTCGATGCAGTTGACCAGTAGGTTCTGATATTAGCTCGCCTATTTTTGATCTTTTTTGACCAGATTGAGCCTGCTGATTGCGCTAAAACTGGAGCTTAAGATCAAATAAAACAGCTCTACTTCAAATCTCTACTTTTTGCTGTTTTTGCTCTTCAGCAGAGGTTTGAGTATTTCATTCAAAATAAACTCGACCTTCAGGCACTCCAAATAGTACTATTTCATCTAATTGTAGGCTTCTGCTTCTTTTTTGTTCACCTCTCTACGCAGATGGGCCAAACTTGCTTTTTACAGCTACTGGATCTCGAATGATTATCCCAGCCTTTAATACTGCTTCTCTAATTACTTTTAAATCTGCTGAGTGAACAGTTCCATAGTTAGCTTTTCATTGAATAAGGGCGCTAGTTTTTACTTCTAGATTTACTAATCCAATTGTCTGTCTAGGTTGATTGCGATTGTAACCGAGAGAGCTAACTAGCTAATGACCTGTTCTTTGATGATGCTGGATTGCTGCTTTCTTTCCTAGACTCTGTTTTATATTCCTTGCTATAGAATTTAAAACATTTGATGGTTTTCTAGCTCTTACAAGCTCATTCTTTGTTAGGGATGTACAAAGAGGCAGCATTTTAAGAAATCGGCTACTTTTAATGATGTATTGAGAGGTTAGCTGTTGTTTGCATAAAGAGAAACATTTGATGGCTAGGAAAGTAAATTTTTGTTTTCTTGCTTTAGAGCTTCCGGCACAGTTCCGAATAGTATTTAATGAAAAAGTACTCCTATGCTCCACACTTATGCCTTGATAGGACAAGTAATACCTTTTGGTCAAATGCCTTGTTGCTGACTATTTCTGGAGCACGTAGATAGTTTTGTTCCTACCCATTTTCAGATAGCGATGGCAGCCCGAAATCTATCAGCTTATAAACTCCATTCTGGACTAGTATGTTCTCTGCCTTCAGGTTAGTGTGCAGAATATTAGCACCCAGATGGAGATACTAAATAAGTCCAACTTTACTTTGAGGCCTGAAAGTATTTGTTTGAGAATGAGGATGGCTCTGATTTCGCTAATTTTTTTGATTTCCCTGCTCTGTATTTCATCCTGCAGCGATTTCTGGCAAAACTAGTAGACGAAAATCTTATAGTTCCTATCCTAGTATATATCGAAACATTTCAATATATTAATCGACTTACAACTCTTACCGACCTGGAATTCATAGTTGGACAGTCTTTTACACAGTTCCTTCTCTTTGAACCCATAGACCTCTTCTATTTCTTTGAGGTTGTAAAATTTGAACACCCTTTCTAGCTTGGTTTTCTACTAGACTCCGTAGTAGATGGCTGATTTTTTGCCACTCCCTATTCGGTCAAATATTAAATATTTATCTCCGAGCCTGAAGTTCTGTAGATTGAGGGTGTGGGAGGTGATCGGACGTCTGTTTCCATTTTTTCCCGGAGTTTCTGTGCCCTTCATTGAACGTAGTACTAATAAGTATGTAATTATTAATAAGCAAGTGTTATCAAAAAAACGTTTTTGAATGATAATGGACTATGATGAAGTAAAGTGATTCTCTTAGAGGCAGATGCAGATGTTTAGATTTTGTGAAAGAAGGCATAAAATAAAGTTGGTGACAGGAATGCTCGATGTAGGTCTTATCAAGGTTCAGGAAATCCGAAATGAGTTTCTAGGGTTAAAGCTATTTTATTTAGGAATACTCATGAGTTACTTATTTTATTGTGAATCTTGAAACTTTTATAAATGTAAAAAACAAACTATTCAGCCGGTCCAAAGTTTTTCGGCACCTCGGCTAAAAGTAAACTCCGAAATACTCAGAATCCTGGTTCGATGAAGGAGATCGCTGTTCACCGGGTCCAGGCGCCCACGAAATCATCGCTTTGCACAAAACCAACCTGCCCGTCTGGTCAACAACCAAGGATACAGAACGAGATGCCTTCTTATAAAAGTACCACAGACCCTACCCATCTCCGGATAGGTACAAAGTAGTCCATCCTGATACCAACCATGTAATAGTTAGATAATCAAGGAAAAACTGCCGAGCTTCTCGGTTCCTGTGTTTTAGGAAAAACAGAATCCGAACAAAATTGACGAGGGAAGTGCTGTGGATTACCACCCGAAGTATAATGCGCCTAAAGTCAAGTACCCCAATTATTCGTTTGGCTACCATTTCGATAGAGACTATTCAACAAAAGTACCCCCTCCCAATTCCTACGACTATAAACTTATAGACAAATCTAGTTTCAATAGGTAGCAACTTCTTAACTCAGGACACAAAGGTCTTTTAGTTTGAGTGCAAGACCTCCTCCCTACGGTGAGGAAGGAAAGTACCCTTATGTAGGCAAATATAACGTGGGAAGAGACATGTAAGGCAGTAAATATAGTATTGGAAGGTCGTTTAGACCTGACTACACTGTAGGCGAGGGAGCAGACAATATCTACAACATCCAAAACAGTATTGCTGGCCTAGGAAAGACGATGGGGTTGCTTATTGAGGTGCCTCGGAACAAAGACCAAGAGGAGTTTCCTTCTCCTGATAAATACAACCCTCATCTCCCTAAAACTGAAACCAACATCATCAACTATCGTTCAAAGCGCAGTGAGATTAAGAACTAGGCAATTTAAAGCTATCCTAGTCCATAAAATTATTCTCCCAGATTGAACTAAAAGGAACAGACTGTATCTTTTACGAAATAAAGAAGATAGAGTCCTGAGCCTCAGTAGACTCCTGGGGTGGGCAGCTACAAAATTTAAAAGCAATTTTAAAAGACTTTGGGAAATATGGGCATTAAATTGAAGAAGCTTAACTAATTTATAAATCCTGCTCCATCTGCCTACGACCCAAAAGAAGTGCTGACCAAACCAAGGTCACAGCAACCTATTAACTACTATAGTGATAGAACTGATTTTAGTAAAAGTGTGACTGGGAAAATTGTAGGCCCAGCAAACTATCAAACCCAAAAATAAGAAAGTCTAAATTTGGGTAAATTTGGTAAAGACTACAAATTCGAGCCAAACAAAAACAAAAATGTATGCAAATTTCTATACAGCCTGGACCAGGGTCATATGACATTTCAAGTGCAATAGGCAAACTACCAAAGTATTGCAATGGCCCAAAGAAACTAACAGAGGCTGGATTTTCGCGAATTGAGCTTTAGAAGCAGGAAAAAATCAAGGGTTAGAGAGAAAGATATGAGGAAAGGAAGAGAAGGAGAGAGGAGTAAGAGTAGAGAAAATTGCAAGAGCTACAAGAAAAGGAATTTGCCATTAATAAATGAAATGATTATCAATCTTGAAGTTTAAGGATTGATACTGAGCTTGAAGTTCGAAAAGCGAAGCTTTAATATGGGATTGAACTTGGCGTTTTTGAACTTGGCGTTTTTTAGCACTTTGACTCGATTTGGAGTCATGCTTTACAATAAAAAGGCAGTAACTTCATTAATAAGCATTTCTGAGTTTAAATGGCTTCGAAATGCTGTGTTAGGTACTTTCAGTTTATTAGCACTTTTCAATTTTTTCCGATTATTTTTGGAGCAAAATAGAGAAAATTTTGTTTCTTTCTTCAGAATTGATTATTTCTTACAAAAAAGCGAAAGCAGTGAGAAAAATTTCCTTGTCCAATAAAAACAGATGTTGAATAAGAAATTGGATTGTGAAATGGATTTTTTCAATTCTTAATATAAGAGATTTGTTGGATGAGAGATTAAAAGAAATAGCTGTAGTATCTTAGGGAACTGTAAAAAGCAGACGAGTTATTCGCAAACCAGAAATATGAAGAATGCATCATTCTCTATAAGGAACAAATCGAGCAGATCATTCACCTGTACCCCTAGATCGATGGACTTGGAAACCACTAGCTTTCACTGGGCTACTACGAGTGGTTTATCTCTAAATGGTATGTCTAGGGCATCAAATAGCTCCGTTACAAAGGTACACCTTTCGACCGTCTTTCTCTGAGTTACTTGAGCTTAAAAAATAAGGAGGATGTCATGGCCAAGGGCATTAAATGGTACAGAAAAATGGTAGATCGGCATCCTGAAGATTATAGATTTACCTACGGATTGGCTAATATTCTAAGCAACAAGGCTTACTACGAGGAGGCATTAGTGTACTATCGGATGACGATTTAAATCAGACCGGATTGGATCCCTTCTTACTAGTGCATAGCCTACATCTACGAATACAAACGCATTGAAAAAGCCAAAGCCATCGAGATGTCGAATAGAATTCTTGCATTGAAACCAAATAATCACGCCGCCCTCTTTATTCTTGCCAGAAATGAAAAAAATATTGATAATAAAATAGAAAAGCTGAAGAAAGTCATTGAATTACATCCTAAATATGCTAGAGCTACCAACTAGATTGGAATAGTCTATGGAGGCGTCAAGAAGATGTACAATTAGGCGATTTAATGGTACAAAAAGTGTACCTTAATAGCTCCTCCTTATGCTTCTTGCTATAATAACATTGGGGTGAACTATGAGCTGAAGAAAGAGTACGAGTAGGCCATTAAGTGGTACTTCCGAGGTATAATCAGAGACCGTGAGTACAAAGCTCCACACGCCAATCTCACTGACGTTTTCGAAACCTTGAAATACACTGAAGAAAAGATTGATGAATTAATGATAGAAAACTAAGTAGTTCACAAAGACTATTTTTACTACTACCTTGGCTTAGCCTACTACGATAAGCAATAGAACTCTAGTTCCATCAAATACTACTTTAAGGCCAGAGACAGTGCAAAGTAGCTACAAAAAGAAATACACAAGCTTTACAACTCCATTGGAATCACTTATGACGAGATAGAGGATTACGAATACGCAATTTTTTACTATAAGAAGTGTATTGAAGCATGTCCCTCTTACCACAGTGCTTACTACAATCTGGCGATTGTTTGCAAGAATCAGAACAATATTGAGTAGGCTATCGGTTGGTACAAGCAGGCTATTGAAGTCAACCCAAGATACAGCTATGCCTATAACAACTTAGGTAATATTTATAAATCTCAAGCCAACTATGAAGAGGCCATAAAATGCTACAAAAAGGCAGTCTAGTACTTATCTACCTATACCTTAGCCCTGGCCAATTTAGGAATATGCTATCTAAAGCTTAAAAATTATAGGGAGGCGTTCAATGCTATGTCAAGAGCAAAATAGATACTGCCTAATGACAACAACAATCTCAGTGAATCTAACAAAGTTTTCTTGAAGGAAACTTTGTAGAAATTTGATCAATAAGGCGAGAGTTGGCGTCAAAATGGTATTGTTACCTAATAACTAAAGAACCATCTTCAAAATTATGAGTCCAAATTCAAGAACCTTTACTCTAGCACTGAAAAATAACCAGTAGTTCTGGAAAAAGTCATGAAGTAAGAAGTTCTAGATATTTTGAGATACTTATAAAAAGACCAGTTCAGCCTGAACAGTATCACCTAGATCTATAAGCTAGTCTAGAAACTTTACGCAGATAATGAAGATTATTTCTACATTCTCCCTCAAATATTTAGTCATTTCTTTTAGCGAAATTGTTTGAAAAACGGTTTAGCATTCCTTGGAACTGAAGAAGCATTATGCCATGCGGTAAAAGAGATACAGGAAATGTCTGCATTTTAAAGCATGGTCAAAAATGATTAAATAATGCAGTAGAGAAAAATCTCAACTTCGTCGATCAAAGATTATCGCAAGCCTGAAGCCATTAATTTATTGGCCGGGAAACCTTACTTTTAAAGCTACTAATAGTTCATCAGTCATATTGAGAAAGTGCACTTAATAGCTAAAGGTGCCTATTCTCAGTTTAAATCTTTTGTTGACCAAACTAGAAAATAATCGAATGGTATTCCTTATGGAGTGTATGTGAAGCTGAACAGTAACAAGCAGTAAAGATTCCGTGCAATACTACGTATCGTAAGCAAGGTATTCGAAAGTTAATTCGATCGAAACCGTATCAAATCACTGTCTAATCGCATTTTTGTTTCAGTTTTAGAAAAGTATGTATAAAATAAGGGGAAGATTGCTATTGAGGATATTTAGCTCTACTCACAGAAATTTCTTGCAAATTAGATAAATGATATACTTGAGTATAGAAAGAAAAACAAGATATAAACTGTAGCTGAGATTGGAGATTTCGTAAGAGGTAAGATTGTGTACGAATCTGTTGATCATTTAAAAAAGGCTGTTGCAGTGGCTGGAAACATCTGCAGCACCAAAGGTTACAAAATCCTGAGAATGTAGAACAGATTATTGTCTCAAACCCAAGACTACGTGATAAATATATAGCTCAAAAATGCGATTTGTGAGCTAAAGCTATCTTTGACCCGTAACGAAGACGAATACCACTTATTGTAATTGATGGATGGTATAGAGCAGTGTCCTTTAGGATGTGTGTTCGGAAGCACAATGCTATTGTTTAAAGAGGTGCAGTACTCTTTGTTGCGGAATTGCAGAGATATTGCCGAGCATTTGGCTGATAGCGTTAAGCAGAAGGAGAAGCTATCGAGTGCCTCCTATGTGTTGACCGCCCTGAACGACAGTAATCTTGTATTCAAGTGATTGGATTTGATTATTGATAAACTAAATATGCTTTTTCCTTTAATCTTTGAATTATTGAACAAAAGATCTGATAACTTAAGAAGATATGGTTTTTCTCTATCCCTTGCTCTTCTCCTGAGAAAGCTAAAATAGGGTTGAGTTTATACTTGATAAGGCATGGCTGTTACTTATTAAGAATGTGTTTGCTATTGATTTGATTTATAAAGGGTAGATTATAAAATGGGTGCAATTATTGAGCAGCTAACTAACAAACAGATACAAATAGATCGAGAATTGCTAGGTTGCTCGCACTCGAAGCTAGTTGAGTACTATTCGAGTTACAAGTCAATTTGCGAAAGTTTCACCATAACTTTGCCTTAGTATACGCATATATTTGGTCCGAATAAACTTTCTTTTGAAGTCTGGGATACCAAAAATAGGGCTAAAATAGATGCTCTCTAGCTATTCTCAGGTATAATCATCTTCTCAAGTATAAAGTATGAGCAGAAAGTTAAATTTTTGTTTTAGCTTTTCGATTTCAATGAAGAGAGCACGCTAGGCTACTAGAATATAGCTCTTATGGTCCTAAACATTATCAATGCTTCATTCAAAGTCTTTTAAATCAAAAGCTCTGTAGATAGTTCCACAGTTTAGTCCTTTTTGGATGAATATTTTACATAGGATAGTCAAGTGGAATTATAAAAACTCATTAGATGGACTCTAAAAGTCAATTCGATTGGGGAATTTTTCAAAGCAATCGGACAATAAATATAGTATTTCACTTAGGACAAGAAAATTTGTGAATTGGAAATGATTGATTTGACGTCGAAAGTTGATAATGTTGTGTACTCTAATTATAAGGAAAACATCTTTACTCCTGCTTTCTTTTAAAGAATCAAACCTGGCTTCAAACTATCTCCAAAATAGATGTAGGGGCAAAAGATATAAAAGCTGAATTTGAGTTTGGAGTGGGTTTTCGGCATCAACTTAGGTAAATAGAACATCAAGTATGTTTGGGTTGAGGGTAAGAAGGCAGCCAATTAAAGGATAGTGTACGTAGCAGGAAAACTAATAATTGTTTACTTTCCAAAGCTGAACATTCAGCAATACTACAAATAGCATCAGTTGCCCGTTTCGGCCATTTAGATTTCCAGCAATAAAAAGATCGTAGCCTCTGGAGAAAATGGAGAATATCCCCATATCCATATCTGGGACTTTTAAACCAAGGCATTGCTTGTCAAATTTAAAAGACTACATAAAAATTCTATACAGTTCCTCAAGTTTATTAAGAATGATCAACTTTTAGCTACTGCCAGTCAAAATGTAGACTCTAACTTCAATATTGAGACCCCAATCATTATTGTTAGTCTTTAAACCAAGTAAATAGTCACAAGCACCTATCTTAGTTACTAGGTTTTAGGCTTGGGAGTTAACCATAGTCCGAAAGACAACCCTTGTTAGTTCATCGCATTGGGTAAGAGGTTTATCACTACTTTTACCCATAATCAGGAAAGAAACTCTTTCCGAATCAATGTAAAGAAAATGAACGTAAAATAACCAATTTTGTGTTTCTCAATAAACTAAAGGGGACAAATTTTCACCTGCCAGGCTGAAAGAAGATTATAAATGTGGGAGGAAGGGTAACCAAGTAAGATCTTGGCCTATACTTCGGAAAGTACGAAAAATCCACAGGAAATCATATGTTTAGGCAATAACCATCTTGCAATACTTGACAGTGAAGATATCTAGATCCTTAGGCTTAGCCAAAACGAAAATAATGTTTTAATAACGAGAGTGCAAAGGCTAAGATTACCACTGAATTTGCAGTTTAAGATCGACCTTTTTCATATGTAGGCTATCAATAACTCGGACATTCTTCTAATATCGTTTTTTGGTCATGTCTATAGGATAAATAACAAAGAAAACTGCACCTCTATAACATACCAGCAATATGAGCCTATCTTCAAGCTTATAGATCCTATTTGTTACTACGATGATCACCATACTAACAAATTTTTAATTGTCTGCCAGCATCTTATCTATGCTATTGACCGGTACTAAAAAGACATCTTGATACTGATGAAGTTTGAAGAAAGGATAAAAAAGGTCGCCAGCAATAAGCATTCTGTTTTTGTACTTAGTGTTAAAAACTAGTCAAACTACATAGTACACTGTCTAAGCAACATTGACCTTAAGATTGTTTAAACTTTTAGATTTTCAGAAAATAAGCACATCTATGACATTTTAGCAACCTAACACCAATTCATGGCCTTCTCAGATCAAAATCTATACCTATTCCTTCGCAACCAAGACAAATACATTGACAAATAGCCCACCATGCATAAGTTGGGAATCGAGAAGATTAGGAATGTTATCACGACTAAATAGTCTCATACTTTTCTTATTTTCAATCAGCAAAATTAGATTTCTGAGCTTATGATTCAGGGAACCACTTAGTTCAAAGTCTAAAAAATATAAAAAGTACAGGCTGAAGTTTAGGAGATTTCCACCTACTATCTCTAGAAGGACTAGAAGGATCAGATAAGTTATGAGTATCCTTTTTGTGTCAACTTCAACCGGTCCCTTATCGTTTTAGGCCAGAAAAATGGAGATCTCCTTCTTTGGTAATCACCCAATCAAGCCAACTATAATGAAAATACCACTCAGAAGATGACTTTCCTATGTAATCCAGTAACTCATATCACTCTGAACAAAAATCAAATTTCCATCACCAGTGTAAAAGGCTAGTTGGTGCTTCTTTTTAAACACAACCACTATCTTCCCCAAAACGATGTAGATTCCTTTCTTGATGAAGCTTAGCCTTCATCAAGTCAAGAAATAGAATTGATGAACAACGAACCAGAATCAAAAACAATCGTTGTTCCTAAGAATACGAGTGATCAAAAGAAGGTTTACAGCTAGATTGGGGGAAATTTTTTGAAATAGAGCTAGGTGGAGATTAGTCCACTAACTTAAAGCAATAAATCAGAGCTAAGGTAGCTGATTAGGGACATTATCAACCCTAAAGACAAGATATCGTACCAACCACAGCTACAAACATAAAACGAACTAAATGCAACTAAGCTGACACTTTAAATAGATGGTGTATTCGGTATTTCGGCTATGAATCCTTTAGGAGTTTTCTACACTCATTGCTATGCCAAATAGCCACGAAGCTATATCGACAAGAAATACTGGTAAGAAAACCATCAATAGGAGAATGAAGAGTTATATTTTGCATCTAACTTGCTTCTGCCTATCGATGATATCCATTTGGGATGTTCCAGAGAGTTCGTGTACTCTAGTGGAAGGCTTTGTGTAATGCGAGACCACAGCAATCGTCAGAGGATATATTAGTTTCATCGTAGGAAAATCACATGCATGGCTGTGCATCCTTAGCGTCAAATAATGATGAGCTGTGAGGAGGGAGATCCCCACCCGATTATTCACATTTGGGATAATGAGCATATTGCTTGTCGTGCTTCAATCATAGCCAGGCATAACTCTGCCATTAAAAGAGGCTCCTTTTCAAAACAAGGTCGTTGGTTGGTTACTTTAGGAGGAAGATAAAACTCTCAGTCATTTCAGATAGTTAACTGGCAAGATGAAGAAATCGTCAATTTTGTTCCGATTGAAAACGAATGTCTCTGTGATGTGTTGTTCAATCCTTACAATGATCGAGAGCTGACAGTATTAGGAAAAAACATCATAAAAGTTTACGAATAGTAAAATGCTCGTCAAATTTTAGTAAACTAGTGTCGACTAGAGCAGTAGTTTTTGTGCGCAACTTACACTTCAAGCATTTTTGGAAACAAAGTTGAATCAGACCTGATAACTGGCAGTAGGACAGGAGATATTGGGATATACATTTGTGGAAAATTCATTCCTGCAAGGTCGAATGCTCATTCAGGAGCTATTTTGTGTCTCAGACTGGCAGAGCTATTTGGATACAAAAAGGTTTTGATTAGTGGAGGACAAGAAGGAATGATCAAAATCTGGGACATTAAGTTTAACGAATTGGCGAGAAAGGATATAAAGGAAGAAATCTTAGCTTTTAATTTCAACAAAACAAACAGGTTGGAATTAGGGATCAGCTCTATTGATATCTATCAATGTATGAAAGTTCACGAGACCGACCGGCCTCCTTCTTTGCTTCTAATAACCACTACAGATGGTTCAGTATTAGAAGCGAAAATCAAAAACTAGTTTCAAGGTTACAAATCTAAATCCTCTGCGAGCAAGTAAGTAAATGAGTTGAAGTAAAAGATCAATTTCGACGTTTCCGTAGTATTTAATGGTCCGCCGAGTTTACCAGGCACTAAGTTTGAGGTTTTTGGAGACATCATGATAACCTACAACAACTGGTAAAAGCACATTCAGATTTGGAATTTACTTGCAATCGAAAGGATTGGATTGTATTCTTTACCTAATACTCCAGCAATTATACGGTTTATGAACAATTCTCCAACCTTTTTGGCCATTTTTAATAAAGAGACTCTGCTTTTCTTCCAGCTCTATAGGCTATAGATCAACAACAAGCTCATCAAAAACATCTCTCTTTCCTCAGAAGTAGTTTTACCAAAGGGATGCCACTAAATAGTTTAGGCTATATTTTCAGCGAAGGACAATAAGATAGCTCTTACTGCTAGACACACAAATATGGACGAAATCTTGCTGTATATATTAAAAGAATAAAGATTTGAACTAAATGGTAAAATAGAATAAGTTGATTAGAGTTAAAAAGCATCAAGCGTAAATTATCGATCTTTGGTGCTCTAATTCAGCAGTGAAGGTGAAGGATTGTTGGTTGGCTGGACTGACTGTTCTCTAGAGCTTCTTAACCAATCTTGGCTCTAAAAATAGTATCTATTCAGATGCTACCATGTAGAAACCAAAGAATAGCTGCCTGTAACCCATTTTGATTTCAAAAAAATCGATTTCAGCAGAAGGATCAAAGTCAACTATCTTCCATGCAATCATTTGGGAAGAAGTGACTATTAGAAAATGACTAGTTCTGAACTTGCGATTACTTGTATGACGCATTTTGATTGTTTTCTTCTTCTGGGAACAGCCAACGGAGAAATAGTGGTTGTTGAAGCTGACTACTTCCTTAAAAAATAAAAAGAAGCAAAAAAACTACTGCGATATTTTGTTATATAAGATAGCCCCATAACTAGTCTTTATGTTAGAGATTAAGTACTATACGTGAGTTCCTAGAAAGGGGAAAGTATAATCAAAATAGCTTTGAAATGTGAATTAGGATGGGGTGTGAATATGATAAAAACTGATATTCACAATTAAAATATGTCGTCTGAGTGGGTCGAGAATAAGATAAAGAATGTGTACCAAAAGAGAAGAAAGATTCAAACATAAGATAATATCTTAGATGAAGATGAGATTGTGGGTGACAACAAATGTGAGATAACTTTATCTTTGGCCGCAATCTTAGGAAGAAATGCTTAGTACAAACGCAATAACATATTTGTGAATTTCAAGGATTAAATAGTCTATTTCTCGGGATGTAATATCATCATTATGAAAAACGCTCCCAATTAAAAGATGCAGCAGATTATTGTGAAACCGGATTTAACAACAACCACCATTTACCCAGAAATCGCTGCGATGGCTTTAGGAGATTGTAAAAGCAAATTAGTGGTTGGAACTGCTGAATAGCATCCGAAGCTTTTGGTTTGGAATATTTCCACAAAAACGTTTTTGTACCAAATTCCACTCTAAGGATACATTTTAGTCACGATTATCAAACTTTCCTCTTCTAGTAAGCACGCGGCAGTGATAGCTGTGATGCCTGATGCAGTCAAACATTTACTTTTTATAAATCTAATGTCAAGAAAAGTTTTGGCTGTCAGCAAACTGCCATTTTCTGAACTGAGTATAAATGATTTATGCTTTGTATAAGGCAGTTAGTACAAAATACTGGGTTGTGGGCAAAATCTAATGGGTTAGTGGTAATACAAAACTGGTCTGCTGATTCATAAGCGCTATTCATTGGATAGTAGTCAGGATTTGTCGTAAATTAAGGCAAATGGCATTATTTTTTACAGTATCATTTACATAAAATAAATGGCAGTTACTTCCGGATCAGATGGCTATTTATATATGTGGAAAGATGGTCGACTTGCCAAAAGACAAAATGCTCATCCTAAGGCTGCTGTTTTGAGTCTTTATACGTTTCCAAATTCTAGAGTTTTTTCTTCAGGAGGTACAGATGGCCGTGTGGTAACTTGGAAAATTTGGCCAAATCTCATCATACAGCAGTAGAGGCTGTACCCCAAGTAAGGTAATCTAGCATTGGGTATTCAGAGCATAAGTATGGCAGAAGAAGAATTAGTGGTGGGTGATGTTTCTGGTTCGATTTGGATATACCCTTTTGGCAATGAAGAAGTAAAAGCCTTTATACCTTTGATGTCTTCTTTCAACAACGAAAAGATAAACTCTTGTGCTTTCAATAGCTCCTCGAAGAAACTATTTGTGGTTACAGCGAATTAAAAGAATGTTGTAATATTTACTGTTTTTGATACTTCAACTTTTTTAAAGCTCAAAGAAGAAAAGCTTGACCTGAAGTCACCTTTGATTAAAATGATTTGCTGCAAACTAAAAAACAGGATTTTTTTTATACTTCAGAATTCCATTTTAGGCTATTAGCTACAGGCTGAAGGTAAGGACGGAAAGGAAGAAAAAGGAAAGCTTCTGAAAAGTATCTGGGCTTACAAATGGTAGCATGGGATTAAAAATGCTGTCATTAGTGGTGATTAACAATATCTAGCCGTTTTGAAGAACAAATAGAATCTCTTAAATTGCATTATCGACGTAACCTCTAAATAACTCAGATATTTTGCCTAGGATACCCCCATGACAAATTTTTCAAGTGTTTCGATTTCCCAAACAACTAAAAACTCTCTGCCGCCTCGACTACTAACATGATTGATTTCTGCACAGGACATGATCATCTCATCTATCAAGCTCCGGACCAAGATGCAATCATCTTCAATCTCGCAAAAAAGAAGACTATCAAGCTTGCTGACATCTAAAACCAGCTCTAGTGGAATGATTAGGCGAAAAAGACAACTCCAGCTATTGCTGAAATCATAGCCAACTATTACTACTCAGAAGATTGTAACATTTTGCGATTGGTTCATGTCAAAGATAAGTGTCTGATAGCTACTGATTAAGCAGGAAGTGTGAGAGTTTTCAATTACCCCAAATCTGAGAAAAAGGGCTTTGCGTCCAATGTTTACATATAGCATTTGAACGAAGTCTACATCTGCATCATCAGTATCGATGAAAGATTGCTGGCTACTGTGGCTAAAGAAGATAAGGCAATCCACTTATGGGAAATTATACTAACTGAAAATGATGGATGACTTAGTAGTTTGAATTTTATGTAAGATGATATTTAGAGTGCATTTTTTATGAATAGTAAGGAAGATTGTATATTGGTTGCTATTTTCGTTTAAGCTTACATATTTAAGGAAGAATCAAAAAAGTAAGTAAATTTCTTTGATTTTTTTAAAGATAACTGGATGATGATATTAATAAAGGATGAGGCGAATATAAGTAAAAAAAGCTATAATACTATGATTGAGTTCTTATAGTAATCCTAATCGTCATTAGGTGAAAGATGATTTGTTTATAATGCGTTTGAACATATGGAATGATTTTCAAAGACAAATCAAATCCATTCAATCTCAATTTATGATTTTTTCTTTATCTTGGCAATATAGGTGGTCTAGGTCGAAGAAAATTTGTATCCATAGTATTTCTTATCTTCATAAGTTACCGGTTCAAGTACAAATCGGATCCAAATGAGTTAACTCATGGTTAACTTAACCTTTCCCAGATAATACATAGCTATAATCTGAATTTTAGCCGAATTCAGGCATTTTAAGCCCGGAAGAAGAGACTAAACTAGTTACAACAATCAGGATTAAAAACAAAACACAAAATAACAAGCCTCAATAGCATTAAATTAACAAAGGAACTTCTAGCTAATTAAAAATCAGGTTTTTAGTTTAGAGCTATATTTTTAAACAAGGTTAAGTAATTCTACCGAATCAGGTATTTTGTTGGCTGATCGGTATTCATCCAAAATCTTACTTAAATCAGTCGGATTGAACAACATCCTCATAATAGTAAATTTCTTTAAACTGAATAAGTTGTTCTCTGCACGTTGCCTTGCCCAAGGCAACCCTCTCGCTCGTAACAACACTTTCGCTTACTCTCTGTATTTCCTTAGAGGCAATGATGAACGCTTGCTCACTGTTCCCCAGGCACAGCAAGTCAGCAAGATCATCGAAGAAAATAAACTGCAGACCAGCTGCCTCCTTTACAATGAGCTTGAAGCAACTAGGAAATTGAAGAATTGGACTAAACATCTCCCTTGGATTAAACCGCACTATGCCATCAAATCGAATCCTGCCCTTCCTTTGCTAAACGATCTTCATGGTTTAGGAGCAGGCTTTGATTGTGCCTCAAAGACGGAGTTGTAGTCAGTGTTGAGCGTGGGAGCACAAAGAGACAACGTTATTTACTCAAATCCTATTAAAGATTAAAGCGATTTAATTTGGGCTTAGAATAATGGAATCAAGTACACAACTGCAGATTCCTTGGACGAATTGGTCAAAATAAAAGAGCTGGCACCCAAAATGGATATCCTTTGGAGGATAGCTATCAAAGAAGAGGCTAGTGACAAGCTAGCTACTCCGTTTTCTGGGAAATTCGGAGATGATATTGATACCTCCGATAAGATTCACAGCCGAATGAAAGAGATACAAAAAATGGGCATCAATATCAAAGGAATCCATTTCCATTGTGGTTCGGGCATGCACGGCTCATCAGCTTTCGGAAAAGCTGTGCTACTTGCAAGAGAATGCTTGAAAATTGGAAGATAATACGGACATGAAATGAAGATTTTGGACGTTGGAGGAGGTTTTCCATCAGGAGACCTTGATCAGAGAACGATTAATGCTTTGAAGGTGACTCAAAATGACCCTCTGGGATATACTGTAATAGCTTAGCCTGGCAGACATATCAGCGGAAACTCTTTTTATCTTTTGACGAGAGTGCTTGGTAAAAGGACTAAAAATGGAAAACCTTGCTATCACTTAAACTAGTCTTTGTATCATTCATTCAACTGCAATCTTATGGATGGAGTCTCTTTCGAGAAAAACAATGATCAGTTTTACATGAAAGTTGAGAGCTCTGCTCCAAAGTAAATGGGAAAGGCCTAGGATTCTACTCTTTTCGGCATGACTTGCGATGGCATGGATATCATCACTAAGAGTATTTTAGTGCCTTCTAATCTGAAGGTATCAGATTGGCTGTGTATCTCAGGTATGGGAGCCTACACCTATGGATGCAGAAGCAACTTCAACGGCATGAAAAGCACTTAGAGAGTGATCAGATGGTAAACTTAATTCGAAAGACCTCCAATTATCAGTCAACCAGCTTTGGACTTAGCAATGTGATCAACATTCTATTCTATAATCAAGAATACTTAGTTATGATTCAAATGAATGTGCATACAAAAGGTTAGCGACTAAATCGATCAAAAAGAATTTATTTTCATTTGGAGAGACGAATGTCACAGAATATTGTGTATTTTGATTTTTGAAGCCCTTTTTATGCTCCAAAATAAGTACTAAGTCTCATCTTAACGTTTTGTATGAATAGTCATTATTGCTATCATAGGTTTTTGTACTTAAATTATAATAATACAGATGATAGAGAAGTATATTCTGCCTTTTGCTATATGCATTTGGATGATAAGTAACACCGATTTGTCGAACTGCAAAATCAAAGCTATGCACTCTGGTGCGCTTTCAAGCTATAGAGACTCCATTTCCAACATTTAAGCTGGTAAGTAGGTTAATATAAAGGACGAGTAAAACTGGCTGCAACATCTTTCAGCAGAAATGGACGTTATATTCCCTTTAACGTTACCTTTTCAACTTCAATAAATAGCAATTACGACTTAACAACTTGTACTTTATTCTCTAAAAAGCCATTCAAAATATATACTCATTTGTTCCTGGAAATGCAAGACTAGATTTTCAAATCACTGGCATAAAGCAGCCTACGGTTTTCTCAGGAATATTCGTGATTGATTCAGAAGCAGATTGGAGCTGGGTTCTGATTAGTTATTTAGTGGCTTCTCGTGAGGACTTTCTTGCAGGAAACGTGATTCTAGGTACTTATGAATAAACAAAGACAACGATAAATTGATTTTCTGGGCATCGAATAACACTTAGATAAGTTTTTTAATACAAATGCCCTCAAAAAGTCAGCTAAACTCAAGTCTTGTATACTCTATTCCTTTTATTAGCGGAATGCTAACTTTTGACTAGTATCTAAGTCTTTCTTTCACTGACTGCTAGTATCTCTAAAACAGCAGTCTCCTCAATCTCACTCTTCGCACACGCTACGCTAAGTATCCTCTTTAGTCTTTGTCAATAAGCTACGTTATCTTCAATATGGGTTCATAATTGTAGATCACAAGTTTGTTTAACATCTCGTTTGTTCCAGTCAATATCAATACCTTTTTGGGGGTCTCTTCTGTAGAAAGCACTCCTCTCTTGTTCAATAATGATAATAGTACTTCCATCCCTAAACATTTCGGGTTGTAGGGCACAGCAACTCAGATTGAGATTTTCAACGAAATGTTCGGTATTGATGGGGTTATTATACAAACGCAGCAAAGTATCGACCTTCTTTACCTCCCAATGACTGAAAATAGCTCAACAACCTTCTACTGTATTTCTAAGACCAACTGCAAATCATACGGAGGATATATGGTGTTTACCCAGTCCCAAGTATTTGAGATAACTTCAAAATGCTAAGTGTGTGGGAGATATATGATATTCAATAACGTAAGCGGATAATGCGTATGCATTAGTGGATTTGTTCTTCAAGACGGGATCTGCGTTAATGAATCGACCATATGCCCGAGCAACTCTTCTTTCAATCATGTCAAGTAGATGTGTTAGTGCTTTCAACTTTTCGTGAATGCTTCAGGCAAGTGCAGACTAATTCTCTAGTTATGCGAAAATAACGAGGTCTATATAGCTGGCAGGTGCATTCCTGTGACTTTTAACCCTAAGGCTAATTCTTGCCCTCTAGACTATCTTTTCATCAACAGCATCTGTGTCCCACCTATCAAATGTCTTACTCCAAAAATCTTGAACACTAGTATCAATTAATGCTTCTGTCCTGATTAGATGCAAATAATTAACGACAGCTGTGTGAAGTGTACTGAAAACTAAACATTTGTCGAGAAGAAGTGTGTATGCAAGCAGACTTATTTCAAGATAAATGGAACTTGCTTGAAATGTAATATTAACGCGTACTTCGATGGCAAAAAATGTGTTTGTCTGCAGCTATTTGATGGAGACGGCTTTAGCTGTAGCCCTCAACCGAAAGGAAAAGCCCCCCAGACTGGTTCTGTGGGAACATCCAAAGTGGGTATTTCAGGAATAACTAAAATAGGAGGCAATAGTTGATTTTGTCCTTTTATCGCTTATTATATTAATTAAAGCACCGTTATGCGCAAGAATAAATCGTTGAAATAGGTGAGCCAAAGTAGATCCAGGCCTTCCCAAGGCAAAGAAATATCAATTGAGTTAGATCCGCTCTCAGCAAAGGAGAAATAGAATGCGAATGTTGCTAGCAGATAGCAAAGTAAGCAGCTGACTGACCGTTCGTTGAATTGGCAGCATCCTTCAGTTTCTTAAAACATTCTCAAAGATATTTTGAACTATCGCAACATTTCTCACTCTGACCTGAAATCTAATAAGAGTAGTAATACTGTTGCTGTCTATGAACGGCATCAAGACATTATGTCACAGTTCGCCAAGCTCAATAAAAAGGCTTCTTACGCAGATAATAGTAGAAAAAATCAAAAACTTGTTTTGGAGCATTCTACGCCTGTGCCCAATCCTTCCAAAAGCATAGATTTGCCTTACTAATAAAAGTCCATCAGTATGGTCCAAAGCCAATCTTTAGGCTAAAACAATGTTGATCCAG
>Ga0316217_10003185_pt1 | contig 18973 bp, 21 predicted proteins | sample 1anoAmetaG_FD_203633 | JGI IMG/M metagenome (GOLD analysis project Ga0316217, IMG submission 203633) | Freshwater microbial communities from Trout Bog Lake, Wisconsin, USA - 1anoA | ecosystem: Environmental > Aquatic > Freshwater > Lake > Hypolimnion/Profundal zone | place: USA: Wisconsin...
ACCTCAAATGATAATAAGATTTGGAGGTAAAAACTTAAATCCGAAGATTAGTTCAATCACCTTTCAAAGGAGTTACGAAAGTTATTTTCTTTCCATAACCTTTAATGAGGTAAGAAATGACTACTCAACATATTCCACTAATCTAGAAATTTTAGGAGGTGAGTTTGGTGATAATTACTTTGATATGAACCAGTCATTTGAGATAAACCTCAATAAGTTTTTTGAGTTAACTGAATATGATTTGATGATGGTTATTGATAACCTCTTTTCGGAACAATTCATTAGTGATATTCTTAAAAGGGAGGGTCGATAATGTATTTTCTGAGAGTTGATGAGTTTCCCATTGATAGAGTGTTTATATCGAAGACCAAAGAGGATTTGATTGAGTTGATGTTCTCTAAGTATAACTTTGATGAATTGGTTCCAAGTCGTGAAGAAGGAGTTGAAATAATCAAAGACCAATTAGATACATTCAGTGATACTATCAAAGAATATCAGTTCGGGAAACTTACAATAGAAAAGAGTATTTCCTTTGAGGGGTGTATTGTAGAAAAACTCTTCTGAACAATGTCATTTAAGGACTACTTTTTAGAAAAACATCCTGACTTTTTATTACCCAGAATTAAAGTTATTGATGGATGTTATCGTTATAACAGGGGTTATGATTGTGTTTCATTCAAAAAGATACTTGAATACTACTATCCTGGAAAAGACCTTTTCAAAGAAGACTTTGAAAGAAGAGTATTAGATGAGTTTTTAAAAAGTAAACCTGATCAAATACCGGTTGTCTCCAAAATTTTGTTTTCGGATATCAAGTATTATCAAGATGAGATTAAACTGGAAACTCTTGACATCATAAGTAATAACAATTCTTATAAGACCGAACTAGTAGAGGTGGTTAAATACAATTCCGAATTAATCTTACTAAATGGTTACCATAGGACTACACTTTTGTTGATTGGATTTAACCAATCAATTAACTGTAATATTTATTGAAAACCCTTATCCAATCAACATTTCAGAACCCGAAGACATTCAAATTCAATCCAGTTTTGGGTTTGAAAAAATGTAAAAATTAGAACCCTTGATTTTACTACTGGTTGAGATTTCCAAGTTTTATTTGAATTATTTTCATTATATCTTTGTATCATCAAAACGGAACGGAAGAAGATTTCGTTTCTACCACAAGTAAGAGTTTGACTGACCCCAAACCACCGAAGAGTAAGAGAAGTTGGATTGTATTTGAAACACTCAAATCTCCAACTCACTATCAACGATGATAGTTGTCAATTAAAAATCACACCTCAGTAAGTATCTGAGTTTTTAAGTCCGGAATTAAAAAACCTGAATGTTTCGGGGTGGGGCTACTATGTCATTTATTAATCATTAAAAACTTATTATGGAATTTGAAGAATTAAATCACAATCAACAGGTGGCGGTAGTTGCCACCTCATTTCAAGTGCTTACCGAAGTGTGTGTTAAGGTTGTAAACCCGAAACCAAAGAAAATCAGAAGACTGTTTACACGGTCATTTAACCTTGTATCTAATGGTAAATTATCTGAAAAGGAAAAAACAGAATGTTTACCGATCGTGATGCGCCAATTGGGCTCAATTATGAAACGACTGAAATAAAAATTTACTATTCAACTTTTAAAACAAAGAATTTATGAAACTGGAACAACTAAATCAAAAACAACAGGAAGTCCTGTATAGGACGATACACAATGTAGTCCTGATGTTACAAATCACCGGTGCCGAAAAAGGTCAGGTTGAAAAAAAACTGGTAATGGAACTGGCAATATTTTCATTCAATAATAATTCAGATGGTTACCTGACAACCAGTGAAAGACTTGAATGTATACCAATATTGATAGATACCGTTTATCAATCAGAAAAGAAGAAGAAATCAAAACGAATTAAATAACTCATTAAACTATTAAATTATGTACAACGTAGAAAAAATTAAATCTGACTTGATAACTAACATCAAGTCACAAATCACGGAACCTATTATTAACTGTCCTCTTTACGACCCTGAAACGGATACATGGGAGAAATCAACAGACCCAATGAAAAAATCCATTGAAGCGGTTGTCGGTGGAGTGTTTGACGGTTATGTTGCCGTCCACATTACCGAACTTCATCCTGATACTGTATTCGGGGTTTATGAGGATGTTGACTCTCACGATACTGAGTATTTTGAATATGAGGACTTAGACATTGAGTCCTTGTATGAAATCTCAAACTACCTGGAAAAACGTAAAGGGTAGTCAAGTCTATAAGTTGGTCTTCTGACTGAACTTCCTCTCAGGTGATAGGAAGTTGACATCACCTTATACTAATACCAGAAGTAGGAGTTGAATAGTATTGAAAACCAGTGACTTAGGTTTTTTTTGAGATTTCAACTTATACTTTTGTCAAAAATATTCCGAAAGTATAAGTTTATTCCTTCCTTTTGACCTCAGATAGTTAAAACGACTGTATGAGTAAGAAAGGAACAACAACAACGACAAGTTATATGGAGTGGAACGATTTCGTTTCACTTATCACCCGGTTAGAGAAGGACGAGGACTATAAGTTCTCCCTTCTCATTTCTACCGGGGTTTTCACTGGTCTTCGTATCTCAGACCTCTTGACACTGAAATATTCTGATTTCGTTAAGAAAGATGTTTTGAAGATTACGGAGAAGAAGACAGGTAAGGTGAGAAGTATCAAAATCAATAAAGACCTACACCAGATAATTGACAGGATCATCGTCAAACTCAATATAAACGATTTAAACACCCTAATCTTCGTTAACCGATACGGAACCAAGTCTATTGACAAATCCTATGTAAATGTCCGTTTAAAAGAGATTTTCAAGAGATACAGAATAAAGGTGGGTGGTAATATCTCAACCCACACATTCAGAAAGACCCTGGGACGGAGAGTGATGGAAGTAAATAACTACTCTAACGAGAGTTTGGTTCTGTTGATGGAGTTGTTCGGTCATTCAAGTATGGGTATCACCAAGAGATACTTAGGAATACGGGAACAAGAGATACACGATGTTTATGATAGTTTGACTTTATAAGAATATAACGATGGAAATAACAACGAAATACACCGAAACCGGTGAAGAGATTGAAAAGAAGATTGAACTTCTCAGAGAGAAACTAAAATCACATCAAGCCAGGTTCAACAAAGAACCTATGAACTGGGGGTATGTCGGTGACCTCTCTTACATAAATGAGAAGTTGGGAGAGATTATTACTTCACTTAAGTAAAAATCAAATTCAGTAATTACACTAAATCCAATTCCCCGTTGAGAGTTTATTCCTCAATGGGGAATTGTGCTTTTATGTAGAGTAAATCACATTAAAATAATCAAGTGTTCTACAAATGTTCTACAACACCCTTTTAAATCAGTAGAAATAAAGTCTGTAAATAACGACTTAAATCATTGTAAATCAATTATTTAAAAGATTTTTTTCAAGAGAAAAAATGATGTTTTACTGGAAACTTCTATTCTATCCGTTGAACTACGGGACCATGGATATGGAGGGCGAAAATAAAAAATCCTGGGTCTTAATTTAACTCCACCATGTAAGCTTGATGTTTTTACCGGAATTCTTTTGTAATATAGCCTATACTAAAACCCCGTTCAATGAAAAAGAGTTTACTTTTTGTGCTATTGTTTGCAGCAAGCGCTGTAGTGTTAAACGCCCAATTTACTTTAAGGTTAGCGGGTGGTTATGCATGGCCGGGCTTACAAACTTCCGAATCTATTGCTGCACCCATCATTGACCCGGCCAACCCCTCTGTAGATGCTCTGGGGCCTTTGGCAAACATCAGCGATACCATAAATGGTAAGGCTGCCAGCTATAAACCCGTAAAAGACTCTTATGGCCATGGTATGAATTTTACCTTGGGCCTGGGCTATACCGTAAACAAATACTTCAACTTCGAATTAGGCATATCATACCTGAAAAGTGTCACCATTTCAGCCGATCAAACCCGTCAATTGGCCGAATCGGGGTTGGGGGGCTCTACTCAATATCTTCCTTATTACCTGTTTGCCCATATTACCTCTAATGCCTTCGGCATTTCAATTTCGCCGGCGTTTACGGTTCAGGCGCCTATCAAACACACTAAGTTTATGCCTTATATCAGGGCCGGCTTATCGTTACCCGTTTATGGCGGACTTACCGACCACGTTAAAATTTACCAAAACAGCGGCATTGCAAACTTGGTGCAAGCACCGTATTTTCTAGGCACTAACACCGATGTTACACTTAAAACCCAGGGTGCAGTATCGTTGGGCTTCAATGGCGCCGTAGGTCTTAAATACAATATCCTGCCTTTTTTAAGTGTATTTGCCGAAGTAAACGCGCAATACCTTACTACCAGGGCCAAGTCTGCTCAAATTACCCAATACGATGCCGATGGCGTAAGCCTGTTGGGCACTGCTGCCAACGACCGCACTGTTTACCGCACCCAGTTTAATTTCGTTAACCAACTTACAGGTACCTCTAACAACGCGCAGTACAACCCACTGGGCTACTCAACCAGCAAGCCTAAAGACGACATTGCACCAACCGGCACTTTCAGTAACCTGGGCTTAAACGTAGGGGTAACCTTTAACTTGGGTAAGAAAACCTTAAAGAAAAGCGATAAACCAGCAACTACCGCCACTACAAAATAATTACGCCTCAATTAAATCATAAACAAGCGAGGTTTTACAGTCTTTACACTTTTGGGCTCACCCAAAATCATAATCATTTAAAAATCAGATAGTTAGATTTAAAGCGTGATTGTTTTTACCCGAAAAGTGTAAAACATACCTCTTTTTACAATATACTATAAATCAAGTGCTTAAAAATTTACAAATAAATAAACTGTAAAGTAGAAATAGCAGCCCGATATAAATATTATTGCTCAATTATAAGTTTCCCTAATGTCTCATATCCTGCTGCATCGGTCACTTTTACAAAATACATACCCTACGAAAACTGCGTAGTTATTAGCTGAACATACTGTTGGGCATAAGGTGCGTTTAAAATAACTCTGCCGTTTGCGTCCATCGCCTGTAGCGTACCGCCGGCTACGGCAGCATCGGCAATAACGGTTACCATATCATTGGTTGGTTTAAGCATAAGTTTAATCCCGAAGCTGTTATTTACACCAGGCAATAAAATTGCGGCCGTGGCCGAAAAGCTTGCAGTAGCTACATTCGTGGCCACCGGTGGGTTGTAATCAAAATAAATACTGGCACGGTTATTAACCGCCGGCCCTCTGTTACTAAGCAGGCTCTCTTTTACATGAACCAAAAATTCAACAAAACCATAGCTGCTTGCCCGGCTTTATCCAATCTCTCCAACGCCAACATCAATTAATACAATTCAGTCTCAATTTGTGTCACATCGCACCCCTGACTTTTTAGCAATGTCCATTCTGTGGCCAACACCTCCACATATCGGCTAAGTCCGAATAAATTTTCGCTTCACATCAAAGTTCCGCCATGGGCATACAGACTAGTCGTAGAAGGCAATGAACATCCCTGGCTTACCTATACCGCTTGTTTATATAAATCACAATCAGATGGAAAGTGCTGGCTCCTGTTTATTGCATCACCAACGAGGTGGTAACGATAATTCTAGTAGGTACTTAAACACTGCAAGTAGCTAAAATCCTGACTAAATAAGGCTGACGTATATAACAGGCTTAATAGTGTAAAAAATCTCTTCATAATATAGTGATTATTATAAAATTATAGCACAAGAATCACGAACAGGTAGCCCGTTAAAAACAGTATTAGTATCGCAAACAACAGCACCAGGGCTAGGATCAGGATAATACTCTCCCGCGGCAGAATCTATTGTGTACCCCAAACTGATAAAGTGATTGATAGAATCCTGAAATCCGCCTCTAGAAAAGACGAGCACAGTTCCAGAATTGCCACTTTTGGAGATGGTAATGTACCCTGAAAAACCATAACAATGATAACAGTGATTTTTTTTACAACTGGATATTGAAAGCATAATTGCCAATATTAAAAAACCTAAGGCCAAAGCCAATTTTTTAAAAATTTTCATAGCGATCTATTTTGTCTTTTTCAAAAGTTCCTCAATCAACTCATCCTGCCTTTTGTTTTCTTTTTCAAGCTGCAATACATACAGGTTTAACTCTTCAATTTTTTGCAGCAGTTTGGTATCCATTTTACCCCGTGGTTCCAAGTATGCCTCCTGGCCACTTGTAACAACGGGCATGTGTTGGCTAGTGTTAATTGCATCACCTACTGTATGATAACGATAATTCCAATATCTTTTCAAAATTTTAAAATAGTCAAAAGACTGGGCATTAGATACGCCAAAGTTTAACATTAATAAAATAAATATTATTTTCCTGGTCGTACCAATTAGTTAATTTCTATCAGCATTGGCGCATGAATCGCCGGCATCTATTGCCATTTTATAATAACTATGCGTGCAAATTTCACTCCCAAAATCAATCTCATTATAGTTGGTAGAAAACGTATCAACAATATATCCGAGGCTCTTATAGTAATTGATAGAGTCTTCTATAATTGTTTTTGTTGGAGCAAAGAAATAAGTTGTGTCTGTTCCTTTATGAGCTATAAATGTTCCTTGCAGCTCAAAACAATGATAGCATCTATGACACCCGGCACATGCTAAAATTGCCATAAAAATAGTTGCCAAAATTAAATATTTTATATTTTTCATCTTAATTACCCCCCCATTCTTCCAGGTGCGCCTTCAGGGCAACTTGAAAGTTTAAATGAACGTTCGGGTCTCCCTACCCAAACATCTTGCAATAACTACCACTCCAAAATCTTCAACATCATATTTTTCATGCGCAGGTTTTTTCGCGCGTTCAAGTTATAGCTCACAACAAACCTTAACTAACGCCCTTTCAATATATCCTTAAATTACATTAAAAGCAAATAATCATTAGCTAATATCAAAATCCGACCTCTCTTGCATGCCCTGCAATCGCACCTATTGCCTATACCCATAAAAAAAGCCGCATCCCTTCCGGAATGCGGCTTTTAAATATCTTTTAATCAAGCTTTATTGAAACACCACTTTTCTGATTACAGTTGAAGCATCTTTTCTGATAGCTCTTACAAAATAAACGCCACCGGCAATACCGTTGCGTTCAAAAGTAGTTTGTAAGCTGGCTACCGGTTTTTCTGCAACTACACGGCCAAGGCCGTCAACCAACTGCACTTTACTGTAAGGTGCTAACTCCGGAAAAGAAACAGTTATTTGCTGAGAGGCCGGGTTAGGGTAAACCGAAACCAGCTCGTCCATAGTTATATTCTCAATACCGTTAGCGGCTGAGCAATATGCAAGCGCGGGCCAGTTAGTTATAGTATCCAAAAAATTACGGCTGATAGTATCAACCTGGGTTAGCAAGGCAGCGCTTGCATCCCAAGGCACGTGGCCCTGACCTGCATAAACAATACTTGCATGGGTAACACCGCTGTCAATATAAAGCTGGCTAAGTGAACCCAAACCGCATAAACGCACTTTTACAAAACCGCCTTCAGCATCTGCACAGGTATACGGCACAATATTATCCTGGTCGCCCTGAAAATGCGCAACTGGCTTGCTGGCAGTAGTTATAAATGATGGGTCGTTAACACCACCGGCATAGCTAAGACAGGCATTGATAGACGAAGAATACCCTGCATTTCCGCTGTTTCCTTCAAGGCCACCGTTGGTTTGTATAATATTGTAAAGGGCAGGTGGTGCCTGGTTAGCATCGGTAATAAAAATATAGTTCATAAAAAGAACCGCGCCGGCCGAGTTACCTCCACCAAAAATAAGGTTGGTGTCCACTCTGAACGTATTGGTAGTATAGGCATCTTTTCTGAAATACCGAACAGATGCTTTGCCGTCGCCTATAGCCTTTAATACCTCAGTTTCAGCATAAGTAGAGTCCGAAATCATGTTGGCCGTTTGACCTAACCTGTAATCGATGGATGCAGTTACATACCCTCTTTTTGCAAAGGCTATACACTCGCTTACTACCGTGTTATCATTGGTTCTGTCTTGTCCGGTAAAGCTGCCTTCATGGGCAAAAACAATAACAGGTCTGTGGCAAAGCGAATCGCCAAAGGGCTGATAAATATCCATTAACAGCTGAAAGGTATCAGAATATGTTACCGTGGTAACAGTTACACTGTCAAACACAAAATCGTGGTAACGCTGATTTTGAGCATGAACGTTCTGTGCAAACATAAGCGCAGAACAGAAAAACATAAGCGCGTAGAATCTATTTTTCATTCAAATGAATTTTAGGTTTTGAAATTGTTTAGCGAATGTAAATTTTTCTAACTTATGTTACTACCATTTTTAGTTAATTCTTTTGGCGTCACAAAGTGTAGCACACCCATCTCATCCTCAGCCATTAGTATCATGCCTTTCGACTCAATCCCCCTTATCTTTCTGGGGGCCAGGTTTGCTACTAATGAAACCTGTTGGCCTGTAATATCCTCCGGCTTAAAAAACTCAGCAATACCCGAAACCACTGTCCGTATTTCATAGCCAATGTCTACCGTCAGTTTAAGCAGCTTATCTGCCTTTTGCACCTTTTCGGCAGTTAAAATTGTACCCACCCGCAAATCCAGCTTCGAGAAATCATCATAGGTAATTTCAGGCCTTTCGGCAATTGCTTCGCTTACCGCTGGTGCTTGCGCGGGCTCAACCGCCACTGCTTTGGTTTCAACAACCGCCGCCGGGGCTAAAGTGCCGTGCAGCTTATCAATTTGTTTTTGAATAAGGTCGTCTTCTATCTTTTGATACAGCAATGCTGGCTTGCCTAAAATATGCCCCACCGGCAACAGATCCTGCCGTCCGGCATCTTCCCAGGCAAAGCTTTTGGCGTCCAGGTTTAACATACCAAATAGCTTTCTGCTTGTAAATGGCAAAAACGGCTCGCACAAAATAGCCAGGTTAGCAATTATTTGCAGGCAATCGTATAAAACAATACCGGTAGCTTCCGGGTTTTCTTTATAGGTCTTCCAGGGCTCTTTATCTGTCAGCAACTTATTGCCATGCCGGGCAATGTTCATCATTTCCGATAAGGCATCACGAAACTTGAAATGCTCTAACGACTCAGCAATTTTATCGCGCTGGCCCGTCACATATACCTTTAATTCATCACAAGCCGATGCCTTTGGCACTTTACCTTCAAAATACTTCTCGGTTAGCACCAGTACGCGGTTAACAAAGTTGCCCAGTATGGCCACCATTTCGCTGTTAACGCGGGTTTGGTAATCTTTCCAGGTAAATTCCGAGTCTTTGGTTTCGGGTGCTATAGAACATAATACATAACGCAGTTCATCTACCTTATCCGGAAAATCCAGCAGGTACTCGTGCATCTCAACACTCCATTTCCGGCTGGTGCTCATTTTATTGCCTTCCAGGTTCAAAAACTCATTGGCAGGCACGTTATCAGGCACTATATAATCGCCGTGCATATGCAGCATCACCGGAAAAATAATGCAATGGAAAACGATATTATCCTTCCCCACAAAATGCACCAACCGGGTGTCCGAATCCTTCCAGTATAACTCCCATGTTTTATTATTATCCAGGGCCCATTGCTTGGTGGCCGATATATATCCTATAGGTGCATCAAACCATACATACAAAACCTTTCCTTCTGCGTCGGTCAGCGGCACTTTTATGCCCCACTCCCCATCGCGTGTCATGGCTCGCGGTTGCAGCCCACCCTCTATCCAGCTTTTGCATTGGCCGTATACATTGGTTTTCCAGTCTTTGGCATGGTCGCGTAAAAGCCAGGTTCTTAACCACGGCTCATACTCGTTTAACGGCAAATACCAGTGTTTGGTAGGCCTCAGCACCGGTGCCAGTCCGCTTAATGTTGAACGCGGATTTATAAGGTCTGAAGGCGACAGCGATTTGCCGCAATGCTCGCATTGGTCGCCGTAAGCGCGCTCATAACCGCAGTTAGGACAAGTGCCCGTAATATACCGGTCGGCCAGAAACACCTTCCGCTCCTCATCAAAATACTGATCGGTAGTAATTTCCTTAAACAGGCCTTTGTTGTAAAAGTCCAGAAAGAACTCCTGCGCTGTTTGATGATGCAAAGGCGAGCTGGTGCGGTGGTATATATCAAACGAAATACCTAACTGCTCAAAACTATTGCGCACTAAAACGTGGTACTTATCAATAATAGCCTGCGGGGTAGTGTTTTCCTGCATAGCCTGCATAGTAATAGCCGTGCCGTGTTCATCGCTGCCGCACACAAAAAGCACATCGCGTTTTTTAAGGCGCAGGTAACGTACGTAAATATCAGCAGGCAGGTAAGCCCCCGCCAGGTGGCCAATATGTTTAGGCCCGTTAGCATAAGGCAACGCAGCCGTAATGGTATATCTTTTCCAGTGTTTCATGTTCAGCAAATATATACCATCGCAGGTAACGTTTTGGAATAATGCCAATTTTTTGAGCCCGGTATCTGCCAATGGGGCACTCGCCTGCGTTTAAGCTTCTTTTGCACTTCGCCAACTACCGCCATATCTGGTACAGCTACACTTCCGCAACAAAAAAAACCATTTCTCTCGTCAACGGTATGCTCCGTTTTATGCCTCTCTCCTCTCCTTTTTTCAAATAGATGGGTGTCTGCAAACCGGTGTAAGTTTGTATTTGACCTATATGCAAAGAAGCCTTTCGGTACCTGTTACCACTCCATCTCTTTCCATCTCCCTCGCTAACCCCAATCTACCCGTTAATCGAAATACTGCGGTCAAAGATTGTATTTCGCTCGGGCCTCTCAGAAAATTGCGTCAGTAAAAGGCTGTATGTATAGCAATAACAAAACGCTGTATCGACACCTAGTGAAAGTAACCTACAACGCTTTATAGCCATACGGTATGCTGCAAGCGCTACAGGTGTGCCGGGTAAGTCTATTTCCTGCGTGGTATAACCTTTTTAGCAAATGGCTGAGCAGCCTGGTAACAATAGACAAAGGGGTTGGTTCTTTTTTTATCAAGTTCTTATATCCCGATTTTTCATCGGAAAAAAAGACAGTAATTGATAAAGAAAATCAATGTGCTGAGTAAAGCATCAACCTGCACAAGGTGACATTGCGAATTTTAACAAAACTGCCACCCCTCAAAAAGATTGTATTTTTTGCCATTAGCACCACCTGTTATTTTTCATTTTCAATACAAAAACCAGCCAAACCGCTGCTTTTTCCAAATACCATTTTCCCGGCAAAATATTTTTTCAGATTAATACTTAAACACGGAAACCTTATCGCAAAACCCATTGTTCCGGTAGGTATGAAACCAAAAAGAAAGCTTAAAGTAATAGAAGTAAAATTAGGCCGCGAAAAAGCCGTAGGTATTGCCGATTACGAAAACTTCAATATTCTGGTCGACCCGCGCCAAAAGCCTTATGAGTATTTTAACACTATGATACACGAGCTGATACACCACATGTCGCCCAGTTGGGACGAATCACGTGTAAACTGGTGGGCCAACCGGATTTCACGTTTTTTATGGAGCCATAATTACAGGCAGGTAAAGCAATGATTATCAATATCGAAAAGAAAAAGAGATTGAATATCTCCAAAATAAAACATGCCAAAGGCCCCTGCGCAATTTAAGTTAACAATAAAAAATCAGATTAAAAGTGGCATCTACTGCACCATCGTGTTATATTTGTTTATCTCCCAACGGGGTTCAGCGCCGCGTACTTTTCCTAACACATATCAACAATTAGCTTTTTTATGGAATCAGGTCGGGAATTAAGTGTTACTGCCGAGTTACTTGCAAAAGCAATCAGAAGAAGATCAATGGTGGCCTTTACTTATCAAGGCACCGAACAGTTGGTGGTTGAGCCTATTGTTTTGGGTGTGCTTAAAGAAACCAATAAACTGATGTTGCGATGCTACAAAAGTTTTCCGCCCAGTATAACCGATAGTAAAGAAAACTGGTATCTCTGCGATCTGGATGACATTACAAACCCGAAGATCACTCCCATGAGAGCGAAAGATTACAGAAAGGGCGCCAAAACAATTTCCGGCGATATGTCTGAAGTTATCGAAAGCTCATCCGAGTATGTAAAGGGCTGATAACAAGTTTCTTTTTCTGCATCCTCAGCGTCAGACAATATCATCAACTTAAAGGAATTAACCGCTCAAACGCTTTTTTAAATTAAAAATAACACATCTGTAGTTGCACGGCTTTGCGAAGCAATCTTCCGTTTTGTCTTTAGTATCCATCAGCTTATCTGCACAAAATTGAAGACTGCCACAATCCCGCCCGCAATATTCGGGCGGCCTTTTCCCGCCTGTTCTTTATTTGAAAGAGGCTTCCGCTAACAACTCCTATTTCTATTTAAAGTGAATTTCAATTGGTTTCTCAGGCACAAAGAACACTAATAGCCACTATACGTTGAACCAAATGTCCAAACCCATTTTAGTTGACAATGATTACAAACAGATATCAATTCAGGCATTACCATCAAACCTTTAAAAAAACCTTAGTGTCACTTAGTGGTCTTAGTGGTCAATTTCTCTTTTTTAAGTCGTTATACCTATAACTTTAAATAAAAGATTTCATCAGCCGATTTTATTGCTTCTATAAGTTTAAGAAAAGTGTTTTCTTACAGGCTGATATCCAATTTATGTTTACCAGTTTAAGATTCCCCATCCGCTTACTGCCAGGCACGGCGTTGCTTTTTGTATTGGCTATTTTAAATGCCTGCAATCAAAAACATCAAGACATTACAACAAGCAATACTACCGGCGAAGAAAAAAAGCAGGCTGATATCTGGCAGGCACCAGATATCAGCACCCTTGCCGATAATGATAGCACACAACTAATAAAATACGGAAAAAGGCTGATAGAAAATACCGGATTTTATCTCGGCCCCAAAGGTTCCGTTGCACATTTATCCAACGGCATGAACTGCCAGAACTGTCACCTGGCCGCAGGCACCAAACCCTTCGGAAATAACTACAGCGCCGTAGCTGCCAATTACCCTAAATTCCGGGATCGCTCAGGCACCATGGAAAGTGTTTACAAAAGAGTGAACGATTGCGTAGAACGCAGCCTGGATGGCCATGCACTCGACACCACAAGCCGCGAAATGCAGGCTATTAAAGCATACATCCTGTGGTTGGGTAAAGATGTGCCTAAAGGTACCAAACCCAATGGCAGTGGCCTTACAGAGCTTGCCTACCTTGACCAGGCCGCCGACCCCATTAAAGGCAAAACCATTTATATAGCTAAGTGCGCGGTTTGCCACGGAGCCAACGGCGAGGGAAAGTTTAACCCCGGTAATATCAACTATCAGTATCCGCCGCTTTGGGGGGCCAATAGCTATACTATGGCCGCCGGCTTATTCCGCTTGTCGCGCCTGGCCGGTTATGTAAAATCGAACATGCCATTCGGAGCAGATTACGCCAGCCCGCAGTTAACCGATGAAGAGGCCTGGAATGTGGCGGCCTTCGTCAACTCCCAACCACGGCCGGTAAAAGACATATCTAAAGACTGGCCCAAAATAGCCAGCAAACCCGTCGACCATCCCTTTGGGCCCTATGCCGATAGCTTTAGCGAGCACCAGCATAAATATGGCCCGTTTTTACCCATAGCGCTTTATAAAAAAGAGCATCAGCATAAATAAAACAGATCTATGTCATCGCGAAATAAACATACTGAAACCTGTGCATGCAATAGTTGCGAAAGCCTTGGCCGCACCGCCGGGCAATCGCGTAAAGATTTTATTAAAACCCTGGGCGCGGCTACAGTAGGCATGGGCTTACTGCCGGTTGCAACCTACGGTATGGAAGAGAAAGGCAAGAGCGGAGAGATGGCCGCCAGCCAGGCTGTAATAAGCGGTAAAGCCCAACGTATTACTTTATTGCACACTGCAGATATACACGGGCAGGTTACCCTGCACGATGAGTTTTTTTGGGAAGATGGCAAAACCGTGTTTAAAAAACGTGGTGGCTTTGCCCACCTTAAAACCATGGTGAACCAACTACGCAAACAAAACCCCAATACACTTTTAATGGATGGTGGCGATTGCTTTCAGGGTAGCGCCATTGCAGCGCTGTCAGAAGGCCAGGCGCTGATACCTTTAATGAACAACATCAATTACGACCTGGTATTGCCGGGCAACTGGGAAGTAGCCTACGGCAAAAAAATGCTGATAAAAGATATGGGTGCTTACCACGCCCCCAAAGTTTGCGGAAACATGTTTCATGACGAAACCGGCGAGCTCATTTTCCCTCCCTACCAAACCTTTTACCTGGGTGGGCTTAAAATTGGTTTTCTGGGCTATAACGATCCGTTAACGCCTATCCGGCAATCGCCCGCTTACAGTTATGGCATCAAATTCAGTCAGCCCGAAAAGAACATTGCCAGATACATAAAGATTCTGCGCGAACAGGAAGAGTGCGACCTCGTTATTGCTTTAACCCACATGGGCCTGGCGCAACAGCTTAACCTGGCTAACCAGCCGTTTGCCGAGGGTGTAGACTACATTTTTGGCGCCGATACGCACGAACGTATCAGGCAGCCTTTAAAGGGCAAATACAGCCAGGTAACTGAGCCCGGCTCTTTTGCATCATTCATCGCCCGCCTCGATATTATTGTTGAAGATGGAAAGATTAAAGACGAAGCCTACGAGTTGCTGGAAGTAGACCCCGATAAATATAAAGCCGATGAAGAAATGGTTCATCTGCTCCAAAAAACACATGAACCATACAACAAAGAAATCAAGCGGGTAATTGGCAAAACCACTACTCCTCTGCTGCGCTACTTTGTTATTGAAACCCCGATGGATAATCTGATCACCGATGCCGTAATGTGGAAGGCCAAACCTGATATTGCCTTATCAAACGGATTCAGATTCTGTCCGCCACTTGTGCCGGATGCAAAAACAGGAAGTGCTGATATTACAGTTGAATACTTGTGGAGCATGCTACCGGTTAACTCAGATGTAAAAATGGCTGAGGTGACGGGCAAGCAATTGTGCGATTGGCTGGAGAAAGAGATGGAGAATGTATTTGCCAAAGACGCCACCAAGCGTTTCGGCGGCTGGCTTATCCGCTTCAAAGGCATGACCATGAATTTTACCATTGCAGCCGAACCGGGCAAACGTTTAAATAAACTCATGATCAACGGCGCACCCGTCGATCTTACCAAAACCTATAGCATCGTAGCCTGCGAGCGCGAAGGCGACCCTGACAGCGTGCTGTGCCGCATAAAGGATGTAACTAACACCCGTAAGCTAGGCTATAAATTGCATGATGTAATGGAAGAATACCTGGCATCACATTCGCCGGTGGCACCTAAAATTGAGGGGAGGGCCGTGGCCACTGATGCACCTTCTACTTTGCTGACGCAGGTGGAGGGGGTTAATTATCAGTTTAGGTAGTTTCCCTTGTCATGCTGAGCGCCGGCGAAACATCTTAACAATACATGAGCCGCAACGTAGCTAATCAGTACAAGAAGCCTTTATAGGGCATTAATCTTCACCGGCTTCTTATGCTCGTCAATAGCAACGAAAGTAAACTCACCGGTGATGGCTTTTTCGCGGTGTTCGGTATACATCTGTTCAATGTATATTTCCACTTTTATTTTAATGCTGGTGTTGCCAACGTAGCTTACTTTGCCAATAAGTTCAATGATGGTGCCGGCAGGTATGGGCTTTTTAAAATCAATACGGTCGCTGCTAACGGTTACCATTTTTTGCCGGCTGAAGCGGGTAGCCGTTATAAAGGCAACCTCATCCATGGCGTGCATGGCAGTTCCTCCAAACAGGGTGTCGTAGTGGTTGGTGGAATTAGGGAATACCGCTTTAAAAATGTGAGTTTCAGATTTTGCAATTCTTTCTTCGTAAGCCATAAAATACATTTTACATACAAATACATTGATTCGCACGGAGGCACGGAGATAAGAATGTATTTAAAAATTACCCGCTACAGCTAATGCACCCGTCCTCCATACTGCATGATGGCGCCTTGAAATCAGTGGTAATATCATCTATGTTAGTTGCGGCGTCCTTAGCGGCTTCCTCTGGTTTTGGTATAACCGGCTCCATTTCGTTGCTGCCTTGCTTTTCAATAGTGAACTGAACAGCCTGCGTAGCCGCTTGTGTGCGCAGGTAATACATACCTGTCTTCAAACCTTGTTTCCATGCGTAAAAATGCATGGAGGTTAACTTGGCAACCGTAGGTGTATCCACAAAAAGATTCAATGACTGCGATTGGCAGATAAAAGCACCTCTGTCGGCAGCCATATCAATCAGGTTACGCTGCTTGATTTCCCAAACTGTTTTATACAGCTCTTTAATATCGGCAGGTATCTCTTTTATATTCTGAACAGAACCATTATTGGCTATGATTTTGTTCTTCATGTCGTTATTCCACAATCCCAGGTTTACCAGATCTTTCAGCAAGTGCTTGTTAACGATAATAAACTCACCGCTCAGTACTCTTCTTGAATAAATGTTTGAAGTATACGGCTCAAAACATTCGTTGTTACCCAATATCTGCGAAGTAGATGCAGTAGGCATAGGTGCAACCAGTAATGAGTTGCGCACACCCACCTCCATCACTTCCTTGCGTAACGATTCCCAATCCCATCTGTCAGTAGGCTGAACATTCCACATATCAAACTGGAATATTCCTTTTGATAGCGGCGAACCTTTAAACGTTTGGTAAGCACCATGCTCTTTTGCCAGATCCTTGCTGGCAGTCATAGCCGCAAAGTAGATGGTTTCGAAAATATTCTTGTTCAGTATTTTGGCAAGGTCACTTTCAAATGGCAGACGAAGTTTTATAAAAGCATCTGCCAAACCCTGCACACCTAAACCAATAGGGCGGTGGCGCATGTTTGAAGTCCTCGCCTCTTCAACCGGGTAATAATTGTTGTCAATAATTTTGTTCAGGTTCTTCGTCACTTCGTAAGTTACGTCATATAACTTCTGCATATCAAACTTGCCATCAATAACAAAACGCGGCAAGGCTAACGATGCCAGGTTACATACAGCTACTTCTTCAGCGCTGGTGTATTCCATTATTTCCGTACACAGGTTACTGCTTTTAATGGTGCCCAGGTTTTGCTGGTTGCTCTTGCCGTTAGCGGCATCCTTATACAACATATAAGGGGTACCCGTTTCAATCTGCGAATCCAATATCGCAAACCAAAGGTCCTGTGCTTTTATTGTTCTTCTGGCTCTTCCCTCCTGCTCATATTTTTCATAAAGCGCTTCAAACTCAGGTCCCCAGCATTCGCTTAAACCCGGCGCTTCATTCGGGCAGAACAAACTCCACTCGCCGTTTGCTTCCACACGCTTCATAAACAGATCTGATATCCAAAGAGCATAAAAAAGATCGCGTGCGCGCATTTCTTCCTTACCGTGGTTCTTTCGCAGATCCAGAAATTCAAATACATCAGCGTGCCATGGCTCCAGGTATATAGCAAAGGCGCCTTTACGCTTTCCGCCGCCCTGGTCAACATAGCGGGCAGTATCATTAAACACGCGTAACATCGGTATAATACCATTGCTGGTACCATTGGTACCACCAATATAACTACCAGTAGCACGGATATTGTGAATAGAAAGGCCAATACCACCGGCGCTCTGCGATATTTTTGCGGTCTGTTTCAAAGTATCATAAATACCATCAATGCTGTCGTCCTTCATGGTCAGCAAAAAGCAGCTGCTCATTTGTGGCTTAGGGGTGCCCGCATTAAACAAGGTGGGTGTTGCATGTGTAAACCACCGCTCGCTCATCAGATTATATGTCTTAATAGCGCTGTCTACATCATTTTTGTGAATACCAATTGCCACGCGCATATACATGTGCTGAGGGCGCTCAACAATTTTGCCTTCAACCTTTAAAAGATAAGATTTCTCCAGGGTCTTAAAACCAAAATAGTCAAAACCAAAATCGCGGTCGTATATAATAGAACTGTCCAGTATCTCGGCATGCTCTTCTATTACCTGCCAAACATCATCGGCAATAAGCGGCGTAGCTTTGCCACTACCTGAGTCGGTGTAGTAATACAGTTTCCGCATCGTTTCACTGAACGACTTTACCGTATTCTTATGCAGGTTACTAACCGCAATACGCGATGCCAGCAAAGCATAATCAGGGTGCTTGGTGGCTAACGAAGCCGCAGTTTCAGCAGCCAGGTTATCCAACTCGGTGGTAGGCACGCCATCGTATATACCTTCAATAACTTTTTTGGCAACATCAATCGGGTTAACCAGCGGACTGAGGCTATAACTCAGTTTTTCTATCCTCGCCGTTACCTTGTCAAACTTGATGCTTTCTTTCCTTCCGTTTCTTTTAATTACATGCATGAGTCAAATATTTTGGGTGATGGTGTCTTTATCTTAAAGGCTTTCTAAAAATAAAGCCTCGTTTCTCTTATATCTATTGTTAATACGAACAACCATAGGTTAACAAGTCCATTTAGTGCCTACTAACCCTGTCGCAAAACCAAGTGCAGCTAAGTTCGAGCCCTCCCGAGCCCCCATCTCTGCTATTTCAATATTAACATACAATCTTGCCACTTGATTTTTGGTTCTGAAATCTATTCCTAAAAGTCCTCCTCCAGCGAAAATGTCTGCGATTCCTTCGTAGTGCCCATAACTCCCGACTTTTGGTAGTCTCCTACCCGCTTCTCAAAGAAATTGGTTTTACCCTGCAGAGATATCATCTCCATAAAGTCAAATGGGTTGGTGGCGTTGAACATTTTGGGGTAACCCAGTTCGCCCAGCCAGCGGTCAGCAACAAATTCAATGTATTGTTGCATCAGTTTTGCGTTCATGCCTATTAAGTCAACAGGCAGCGCATCGGTAATAAACTCCTTTTCTATTCTTACAGCGTCACTAATAATGGCATAAACAGCGTCTTTGTTCAGTTTGTTTTGCAACATACCGTAAAGCAGGCAGGCAAACTCGCAATGCAAGC
>Ga0316217_10003186_pt1 | contig 18972 bp, 19 predicted proteins | sample 1anoAmetaG_FD_203633 | JGI IMG/M metagenome (GOLD analysis project Ga0316217, IMG submission 203633) | Freshwater microbial communities from Trout Bog Lake, Wisconsin, USA - 1anoA | ecosystem: Environmental > Aquatic > Freshwater > Lake > Hypolimnion/Profundal zone | place: USA: Wisconsin...
TTGGTTCTTCTAGATATTTGAACATTTTTATTATAGATGTAGAAAGAAAATCCATTCTTAGACGTGGTTCCAAAAGACCATCCGTACTTCGATCTTCTCACGGGAACCTTACCAAAGATAAATTCTATATTCACTTTATTGCCCAACGACCACCTTAGTCCTCTTTAATCTGTATTCCCATTGAAGATGTATTGCCGAGAAAATGTTGATGCAAAGTATGCAACTTTCATCTACTTTTTCACATTTCCAATCAGCCCGCAGCAATACCTAGGCCTGGTTAAAGACTATGAGCTTCAAAAGAAGTTGGAGAGCTATATGTAGTAGTTCAAAATTTATAAAGACCTGAATGTTCCTAATACCGAACTGCTTTATCTTTCATACAAGAAGATTCTAATCATTATGCCAAGATATTTCATTTATGTAAGGTATACATTTGAAGTTAATGGATAAACCTGGATTATTGCCATTTCTGATCCCAAAGCTGAAAATTAACCAAATAAAACAAAAGCTTAGATAGTATTAACTGTGACTAGACTCAAGCAAGTTTAAGGAGGGACAGAGATAAGCATCTTTTCCGAAACTGACATGAAAATGAACCTCAAATTCTAAACAGCCAAACAAAAAGGGTTTGCGTAGATTAAAAAATATCTCTAGAGGCTGTACTCAGTGTTCAAAAAATGATTTATAATAAAATATCCATAAAATCAGTAATTGGGGTCTACAAGATTGAGATTGTAGGTATTGTTATTGAAGATAATATTGACGTTTTCTTTTCTGTTGTTTTTGTTGAGTACTTTGGATTTGTTTAGGTCTTCCTTTTTTGCTGGAGACTAGAAGTCTCTGTGTTATTTGCTGTAAATACCACTTTTATCTCTCTTTTTATCTATTATCTCTTCTTATTGATCCTATTCCTCCCATTTTTATTCGTAATATTCATCAACTTAGGCTATATAGCTCTTTTTAGCAAGCTGAACTTTGGATTTTATTAAGTTTCTTGCCTTCTTTTCAGTTATTGGGCCAAATTTTTCTTTGACAATCTGTGAAACCTTTTTACTACCTAGAGATTTGCCTTTATTTCCAGTGTTTCCAGGGATCTAAGCCTCTTGTTATTTGATTAAGTTGTTCTGTCTTAAAGAAGCTATATTCTCGATTCCAGCTTTTTTACCTCTCAATAGTCCTGTGACCTTATTATTTCCAATAATATCCTCTTTTTGTTGTTTTTATTCTAAAAAGTTATTGACTGGCACTTTGTTGGGTAAGAAGTTGTTAGAATTGGCGATGTGGGAGTCACTTGGCAACTAATCATATCTCTTCTCTTCAGTCACTTCCTTCACCTTTTTGATTTAGTTTTCGCCCATACTACTATTTCGGTTGAAGTAAGGGTGGTTCAAAGCTTCTTCAGCTGTTATTCTGCTTTTTGGGTCCATTTTCAGCATTTTCTTTAATAAATCTAGCCCTTGCTTATCAATTTTCCCGAAATAGCGCCTTTAAATTGATTACAAAGTGTGTATTTCTGGAAATTTCATTCCAATGAATTTGGGATTTTTCAAAAAGTGCTATTGGTGCGAAGCTGTGAGAGGCCCTAAGCATTTTTGGATCAAATAAAGCTGATCTAGATCGTTTTAGCCTGGAAATAAGGGTTAGCCGTCAATTGTCTCGGCCATTACACATCCTACAGACCAAAGATCGATGGATTTATCGTAATCTTCTCTCCCAATAAGCAATTCGGGAGGCCTGTACCATCGGGTGGCCACATAATCAGTCATTCCTTTGTTTTTAGGAACCGTTCTCGCAAACCCAAAATCGCAGATTTTAACTGAACCTTGTTTGCTAATTAAGACATTTTCTGGCTTGATATCTCTGTGTATGACATTAGTGGAGTGCATATAAGCAATTCCTCTAAGCATTTGGTAGATGTAGTGTTTGAGTAGGTTGGGATGAACTGGTCCTTAGTCAATGATTTAAAGTAAGTTTTTTTAAACATACTCACAGACTAGATAGATTTTGCCTTTTTTCCTGAAGGCCTATTTGAGCTAGATGATGTTTTACTGGTTGAGCATTTTGAGTATTTTGACCTACCGGAGAATGACTCGCTTATTCTATTCGTTACTATCGTCTTCTTTGAACTTTTTTATCGCCACTAGTTCGTTAGTCTCTTTATTGCGACCTTTCAGCACCACGCCGTATTCCCCCTCTCCGATTCGGTCTAGAATTTCGTATTTGTTCATTGAAAATAATAATTTTAAGAATAACTTACTACCAAAGTTCGCTCATTGTAATGATTAGAGTTCTGTCAGAAAATAAATACCTTGAAATCACAAATTTGGCTTTTTGTTCTTGCAATGAAAACCTAGAAATTTGTTGCTCGAATCAATATATTTGCACATTTTGTGGATATTCCCCAAATCTGGCCAAACTTAAAAGAATTTTCAGATTGATCGAAGGAATAACCTTAAAAATGATAGGTCTAAAGCGTTTGAAAGGATAAAAAATACATTTTTAGCTTCTTTTCATCTTTTCAGTGTATTGCCACGTAAAAGTAGCTGAATAAAACCAATATTTTGTAAAAAGGAGATAGAAAAAAGTATTCCTAAACCTAGCTTTTTGATTCTTACTGATCAGTGAAAAGAATCACTACAGGGTCGAAAGGCTCACTACAGACAAAATTCATTTTGTAAGCAAGCAAATGAAGCTTTTGACAAAATCGTATTCTAGACTATCTTTTAATTCACAAAATGAAGTCTTAGTGAGCAGTATTTCATCTTATTTTGAACAGTATTTTCTCGATTTACTATCTTTTAACGATTTTCGAGATGAAATTTGCTGAAACCTATGTAAAAATTTAATCTATTGCGGCATTTCATGCACCAAACTATCTATTTCTTCGAATACTATTTTAACTTCGCACAGAAAATCAATAATCAAGCAAAAAGTCGATGTTTTCCTTTAAGTAAGCTTAAGTCATTTAGTAAACTGAGCTGAAGATAATATGAAAACTTTAAGATTCGTCTTAGTTTTTGCTATTTGTTGATCATTTTGCAGGAATAATAAGATCTATAATAATTACTTCTTTCAATAGATGAGCAACACTGAAGACAAATAAGACAACTAATAGATCATGCTAAACGTCCCGGAAGGCTTCGATGCGCGTAGCTGTTGATCTATCTTAGCCCTTTTTACTTGGGATGTCGCTAAAACAAGTAACAAAATCAAACTTGATGCATAATGTCTCCAAGGAAAATCTACAGAGGGCAACGGCTTCAAGACTACAATGGGCACTGAAATATTCACTTAGGGCGGCAGATACTATTTCGAAATATTCATCAACAAAGGACAACTCATCAAAATCGGAGTTTGCAGACCCACTATTGCCAATCTTGAAGAAGCCTTTTCAGATGGAGTCCATGGATGGGCCATTTACAACGGACAGACCAGGCACAATAGCAATTCGACTGGGCCAAACTACGGAACCCAATTGGCCTCGGGAGACATCATAGGTGTGGCTTTGGACATGGTGGAAGGCACTTTGACCTACTACCGCAATGAAACCTGCTGGGGAATAGCCTTCAAAGATGAGTAATTGAAAAAAGGGGAGATGGTGGCTGCAGTTTCCCCGATTTACAATAATGATACATTTACTCTCCGCAACATGATAAAGTAAGATTGAAATAGCTATGCCTGGGTTCACGAACCCTTATATAACAAACCTTAACAAAAAGCTTAATAAAACCCCTTTCCCCCTTCTTTATGAAAGTATTTGCATGAGAATTATAGGTAGTAAGATAGAATGGATACTTGATATGATTCCAATTTTCCTAAAGTTCTGACTCTATCAGAATAATATAAGTGTTTTGATGCTGGATTACTTAAAAACTACTTAAAGCATTCGAAAGCATATGAAATGTAATAAGGGAGGAGGTAATTTGCCGCAGAGTGTTTGAACTTAATCGTTTTGTGAAATATTCCGTTTTATCAACATTTTTTATTTATGAAACACAGTGATAAAGTTTGCATAAAAATCACCATAAAGTCTGAAAAGGAGCGCGATCTTTATCGGAAAAGATAAGAAAAATATATTGAAGGGACACCTAAAATCATTCTTGGAAAAGCAGACTCCAATTCACAGGAAATCTGGATTGACGAGCTTCGAAACGAGCAAATCATAAAGCTGAAGGAGCTGAATAACATTTAAAAGGCTCATTCCTACGTCAAGACAGTAGTTAATGCTTGCTGCGGGCTTGCCAACCAGTACGGCTATTTTATAATCAATGAGAACATGATCTTTTTCAATCAAGCCAAGGAAATCTTCGCTTGGATTAACCCTGATGTCTGCGAAAACCATGTCAAGATTTACCTGCCTCACACTCATGAGGGGGAACTTGCCATGATTAGGAGCATAATAACATACTTGAAACTGTGGTTTAAGTGTGACTACACTATGTTAAGCTAGGTCAAGCATTTAAACGAACTTTCCCACAAAATTTAGATGATGAAAATCAAGCCCAATGAAGGCTTCAAGCCGAAATCTCCAGAGAGGGAGTTTTTGGCAAATAGAAGAAATAGCATTAACATGTAGAACGGTTAATTAGGGCAAAGGTATCAAGATTAAGGTAAAGGAAGTCACCTCCTCATGGATAACAAATCAATGAAAGATATGATGAGTAGATCGCCAGGAAAAGAATCTGATGGTCCTAACTTTCTAACAAGCAGCTTATCAGGAAAGATGTCTAGTCCTCTTAAGTTTGCGCATCTGAGTTCCATTGATAAGGAAGGCTTTAAAAACAAGACCACTTTGGTTTCATAAAAGAATGGGCAAGATTCAGGACATTCAGGGAATTCTGAGTTCTAACACAGAACTTTCAATAACCTCAATGCAGGAAATATGATGATTCCCTTGAACAAATCTGTAGGAATGAAAGGCTAAAGCTCTTATTACCCCAACAAAACAACTTCTAACAAAAATAACAAAAACCACATTGTTGCCCTCATTAATAAACAAGATACCAACCCTCATTAATATGGCAAAAACAAACTTTTGCTAGAAGAGCACAAGATGTAGGAACATTAAAACTAAAGGCTCAAAAAGGGAAAAGAGTCTTTAGATGGAATAGGCTAATAGCTAAATGATTTGTTCCTTTCAGGCATCGAGAATTAGTAGGAAACTGAGTAATCTCTGAAGAAAATAGAAGAATAATTTTCGACTCTGTTGGAATGAGCTAGGAAGTTTAATTGATCAATGAATGTTGATGCAATAAATAAGACTAATTAGCCAAATATAAAATATCATAAGTTCAGTATTTTCTTCAAGCCTAAGAAAAGACTACATACTTTGTCCAGCCTGTGCGACTCTTTGAGGTAGTAAAGGCAGTCATAGATATCGCAAGCCTAGCGGCGATAAAACACCATTTTGAAGTTTTATTCAAACCTTTTCAGCAGTTCGTAAAAGCCATTTTCATTAATTTTGATTTTTTCATGGGATAGGCCATTAGCTTCACTTTGCTGTATGATTTTGATGAAGTAAAGTCTTTAGAATTCCTACAGAAGCAAGTAAAATTCATTCAGAATTAGTCTTTCTCCTTCTTCGTACTTTTCACACAATTCGAATATTTAACAGATTGCGTCAATCTAAATCTCATTAATGTTTTAGATTCCAGTGATGACACTTGTATTTTAATAAGAAGGTTGAGGTTTTTATGGTGAGAGACTGTATTTTATCTTAGGATTATCGATATCTATTCTCGAATAAGCCTAATCATGAGCTTTTAGCTATTCCTTGACCTACTTTTAAAAGTTAACGTAAGTTCCTTCGTCAACATTAACTTTGCTTTTATTTACTTGTCTATTTCTATAGTCATCCCATGTTTCCTAAGTTTGGGTTTTGCTGTGCTTAGAGGGACTATAGGGCCTTTGGTCTAAGGGGTCAAAGCCATAAAATTAGACAGAAATAGGCTTCCTCGGTTTTTAGGTGTTTTCTTTCTATAAATAATCTTTATTAGCTCTCTATCTTGACCTTTTTTGGGCATATCTTCCTATCTATTTTAATGTTCTTACAGTTCGCTATTTATTATCTCTTACAGAAGTAAAAAACGTTCGTTTCAATTTCTCCAAAGGTTTTTTTAGAAGCTCTTCCTAACAAAGCCTCTTTCTATAAAGACCCTAACTTTTATATGAGGGATCTTTGGATGCAACATACTGATTTGTCTCATTTTTAGGCAATTTATACTTTTAAGGACTCTTGTTTTTGCTTTTTGCTTTTTTAGGAGAGTCACTAAACAGTTTTCTAGCTAACTATCTTTGCCTTTCTTTTGAGCTTGATTAAAGGAATGGTGAATCTTAATGACTAAATGAAAACTAATGAGAAGAAGGTTTCAATAGATACGATTTCGAGTTATTAGGGGAAGGAGATTTGCTACGTTTTTGACTTTAAGAAAGCAAATCGATCCTTACAGTTTTGGGAGACTTTTTCATTAGTAATCAATTTATTGATAACTTATATTTACGTATTCCAATTATAAATTGATTTCCTAATAAGAAAAATTGCATATTTATGCCAAACCCTCAGCTACTCCTTAATCAAGCGAATAACTAGCTTCCCTAGCTCTAGGTCAAAGGTGAGTTCTTATTTATCAACGGTAAAGAGATTCCTTACGAACAGCAAATGATAAGGAACAATCTCTTTTATATTGCAGATCTGGGGCTAGATTTGCCTTTGCTTGAAGAAGTCAAAAAGTTTGACCAAAACTACTTCTGCTTTCTGCTCAATAAGCAAATCATAAAAGAACTAGAACTACATCATCCAGCGATTGGACTCTAAATATTGGAAGCAATGCCCAACTTAACCTAAAAGAACTATTTAGCTATATTCTGGAGGCTGAGTTTAGCCAAAATAAAGAAAATCATCATGCATGACCCCTTTTACTTGCATATTACCAAAAAACTGGCTAGCTTTGTTGCTTCTTAGTATTAAAAAAAAATAGAGGGTTTGGGTTTTATCTAGCTGTCAGCTTTGTGTAATCTGGACTCAGCTTATAAAAGATTACTTTACATTCTTGACGAAGTTGATTGCAGCTAAGCCTCAAGATAGGCGTTTTATATGATTTCTTATGAAGTTGTTCTGTAAATAATCACAGACCAAAGCTTCTAAGCAACTTTAATCCAAGGTTTTTCAGTTTCAAGGTAACCAGGTGATAGGACATAAAGCAAATAAAAAATTGGCCTTAGTTTTTTGAGAAACACTATAAAAGTACTCCAGACCATTGTTTCCCTCACAAAAATGCCGCAGGAATTGGTATAATTACATAACATAAAAAATGAAAGAACACTAATGAAGGTAGTAATGAATAGCAAAGTTATACACCTATTAACAGTGAACTTTTAGTATTTCTTCAATTTCGATAGGCACAACTTGACTAAACTTCTGGCATTAATAGCAACATAAAACGAACAGTTTTTTTGGGATTAGATAATCATAAAGCGGTACTAGAAATAAAAGGTAAAGCCCGGGACCAATGTGCCTTGCATTTATGTTTAAAAAGCTGCAAATAAAGAAAATGCTGGAAGTAGACTTTTTTAGAAAAGTTCGTTTCGCGCTAATACTTCAAATATTCGTGAGTTTGAGTAGGTTACCAATGAAAGACTATTTTTTTTGCTGATTACTAGCAATTACTATGAAATTTAGCAGCCTGACTGGGAGCTTAGCGAAAGCATTTTGTAATCTATCATAAAAAACAATGCTTTTTCAGCAAAATTCATGTTTTTCAAGGTTTTTAGCTAAATAAGTAGTCAGTTTATGACAGCCTCAGTTGTTGAGCTTGTGATAAAGTTCTTAAAGAACTTATGCAAAGCACCCTAATTCAGCCGAGACCAAATCAAAATGTTCTTAATCGAATTCATGGGCAATATCAATGCTGCCATTTTTGAGGAGTTTTCAAAGTTCTAAGCAAAAGAACTCTATAAAGGCAATCTCTTCAACAAAAGCGAGCAGAAGGAAAACCTCTTTTTGCAGATGTCTTTTTTAAAGATATATACCACTCTGTTGGAGTTAAAACTATTCAACGTTTTTTCAGGATTATAAATAAGCAAATCTCTAAGCCAACTGATGAAAATGACGAAGACCAAAAAAGGAGTGATAGAGGGTGCACGTCGTACTTTCATTCATCAAAGAAATCTATACACTGCTGATTTGAAACTTAGGTACAAATTGGGGGCAGAAGTGAAAATCAAAGGCCCTTCCTAAATCGCAGATAAGCAAACAAAATATACCAACAAGCCGATTGAAGAGTTAATCTCCCTTTTATAAAGGATTGACTGATTTAGCATTTTCTTTTGTCTTAAATAATCATGGCCATACTTACAATATTAATCTTGAACCTTGCTTTTTCCCCAATCTTCCGATACCTTTGATTGCAGTCCAATAGTAGGATGTTTGATTGGCGCTCTGTATGTAAAAGTAGTCATTTTTTTGCTGGAAATTGAACTGCTCAGTCGCAGTGATGTTAGGCTAAAGCATGAGATAGGTATACTAGGATTTTAAGCTCACATACAACCCCTATACGCTCTTGAAAGTCCAGCTGCAATCAATGTTCTGAGTCGCGGAAAAGAATTGTGGGGCTTTGGTGAGTTCATTTCGGAAGGAGAGAAAGTACTGTTCTGAAGTAAGGTAGTAAGTTGTGTTGTGTTGCCTTATAGTCAAGTTTTTTATCATATTCGTGGTTTTGCAAGGTTGCTGCTTTTGGTAAATTAGAGCGTGGTAGCTTGTAAAAGCATTTTGGAAGAGGTAATAAATGGGATCATTTGATGGAGAAGGGATCCTCACAGGCATCGTGATTTTGACTGGAAAGGTCGCACTAAACACAGAATTGGAAGCTGCTTGATTACTATTTATTATTGGACTGCCTGGGTTTGATGGAAATGTAGCTTGATAATACTCATGATACGAGGGGAGTATTTGTTGGTAACCAAATTGGATACTGGCGAGCTGCCAAGCACTGACTGTGAAGTTGTGGGACCTTTTGATATTGGTGTGGATTGGGCTTGCAGATGATAAGCAAACAAGATTATGAGAATTGCTTGCATATAAAATAGTTATAATCACTGGATTTCTGATAGCCAAACCTCAATAAAATTTGAATAATATTCTAGGAAATTGTCAAAAAGGTGTACAAATGCATTTTATGGAAAACTCATTAAAAACAATATGTTCAAACTCTCTCCCAACTCTATTTGAAGTTGACCCATCTGATCGGCTTAAACAACGTCTCTCCCATCTTGAGGTCAGCCTCAGTCTTCCTTCTTTCTTTCAGTAGATTCTTTTTGATCACAGCTTTTTTGGTCATGATCCCTTCGTTGGTTATGCTCCTCCTCAAATCCATTTGTGTCTGCATGGGTTTTGACAGCTTAATCACTTCGTATTTGATTGTTTTTGTTATATCCTCAGTCTCAGCAAGCTTGAAAGCATCTTAATTATTGACAAAGACTTTGTCTGCCTCCAAATTGGGTAGAGGTTTCTTGCGTGGCTACTATGTTTCTGTATTTGACGAACTGGCTCGGAACTAAAAGAAAGATCGATCTATTTTAAGATTAGCCTTGTGTTAAGTGTTGAGTCTCCTGGCTTTTTCCTGCTGCAGTTTTAGCTTCTTACTTAACTTCAGCTGCCCAAGTGAGTTTTTGCCGATAGTTTGTGCCTCTTTCTGCAAAGATTTGACTTTAGACTCATCCTTTTTGAAGCTGCGTTTGTGCTAGTTGAGTTCTTTGATCTTACTCTTATACTAGAACTTGCTCTTCATCAACCCTTAGCACTAGACCTAGCAAGGAACAAACTATTTCTTGATGATCGGATTGCCCCGATCGAATAGAAACTTTTTATGCAGACTTGTGGATCTGAGCTGGATCTGGATCTAACCTGTTCCGTGCTGTAGTCCGTTTCTCCACTGCCCCACATACTTCTCGCCATTGTGCCAGCACATCCTGCCCAACCCATTTCTGACATCCTACTCGAACTCCCCCTAGTAGACGTCTCCATTGGGCCACTTATAAATCCCGTAGCCGTTGCGCTTGTCATTTCTGTACTACCCCTCGAATTGCTACCCGTTGGATCCCACCCAACGTCCGTTGCCTGACCGCAGCCCTTCCTTGAATTAGCCCATGTACTCTTCGAAGCTGGACCAGATGTAATGACCGTTGCCGTGGGGTTTGTTCTCGAGATATTCCCCGCGGTAGACATCTCCATTCACGAAGTACTAGAACCCTTCGCCGTGGCGCAGGAAGCAGATCTCCCTCCCCGCAGTAACTGCTATCTTTTGGGCCAAATCGCCGCAATATATCGAGTGGTCCTAGATCAGCAAATTGGCCTCAACGTTGAACAGATTCATCTCCAAGAGCTACTTGATCCCATTGTTGGCAAAGAAGTCATTTTTGGGTGAGACCTCATCTCCCTCCCAGATGCCCACTACGATATATTCATAGTCGAGGGGTTTGCGGGAGGTCTGGTATTTGTAGTACTGGTTGAGTTTGTTTTTGAGTTTGAAGTAGGCGCCCTTCCCGTCCTTCTTGCTGTGGCTGACACTGCCGACGTAGATATCTCCGGTTTAATACAGCAGAACCGAGGCTTGATCAGAAATGCTGTGGTTGGCAGTGAAGTTGCCGATGTAGATACAGTGCTGGTTCCATTACACTCCGAACCCCTGTTTCTGGTCCTCATGGTAAAAGCCTTCATAGAAGTATTGCAGGTTGAATTTGCCAGTATCAGCCAGCTGGTATTCGGCATACACAGCATACCCCTATTTGCGGGAATCGACTAGCTATCCGAAATAGAGGGATTGGGTGTTTTAGTGCGGGTGCTAGAGGATGGAGAATTTGGAAGTGTCGATGGAGTGGATGGCGTGGAGCTGCGGATGTTGAGAGGAGACGTGGGAAGTGGGAGATAGAAGAGGCTAGAGCGGATAGTTATTCTGCATAAACTCGAACAGGTTGAGGTGGGGCTCGAGCAGGATGGACCTGAGTTTGTGTATCTTCTCGTAGAAGCTGGCGATGGATATTTCAGGGATGTTGAACACTTCTCCCACGGCGAAGTACTATCTGATGTAGTTACAAACCTTTTTGGGAGTGCTGGACGTGACACTGCGCTGGTAGGCATATTGGGGACTGTTGGTGGCTGTGTATGTATATTTGGGGTTGGTAGTGGTGATGTGGTGGTAGTTGGGATGGGTATTGGGTGTGCGGGTGAGTGGTTATGGAAGGAGAGTGCTAACAGTGTTGTTAAGATGCATAATATTGCATAATATAAAGATGATAATAATGATAAACGGCAGTAGCAAATGCTACAGATTGCAGGAAACCACTGTTTGGCCCAGCTATGGGAATAAGCACGGTGTCGAAATCAACTTCTTTTTGATTTGTTGGTTACCAGATGCAATAGTTTGTCACGAATATCTTGCACGAGCTATATGAAATAAAGCATTCGTTTTCGATATCTATCATCCAAATGCTATTTTCTAATAAGCAACTTGCATCTTTAGTGAGTGATAGTGATTAGATAATATCCAAAATAGGGATAGTTAAAAGGTGTAAAGCCTACACCCATATTCATCAATAGATTGGTCCATTCATCAGTAGTTCAGGGCGTTCTGCTTTATCCTCATCTGCGCCTTCCACAGCTTGACGGTGTTGTCCATGAGCATGGTGACGGTGAGCGGGCCCACTCCCCCGGGGACAGGGGTTGACAGCTGGCACTCACTTTTAGCCGACTACAGGATATCTCCGCAGAGCTTGTTGTTGGCACCCCGGCTGATGCCGATGTCGATGGCGATGGAGTTGTGCTTGAGGTGGGTGATGAGGTTGGGCTTGCCCACCGCCGACACCACCATGTCGGCCTCACTGGTCAGCTGGTTCAGGTTCACCGTCTTCTAGTGGCACAGGGTGATGGTGGCGTTGCGGTTGAGCAGCATGTGGAACAGGGGTAACCCTACCAGCGAACTCCGGCCAGCTATCACTACTCGCTTCCCCTCCACCTCGATGTTGTACTCGTCTAGGATTTTGAGCACTGCCGAAGGGGTGCAAGGCATCACTCGGATATTGCTGTGCTCGATTAACTTAGAACGGTTAGCGATGGTGAGGCAGTCCACGTCTTTGAGGGGATCGATGAGTTCGATGAGCTATTTGGTGTAGGGGCGGAGTAGGGGCTGGAGAGGGAGCTGGAGGAGAATGCCGGTGACATGGGTGTGCTGATTGAGATTTCTGATCAGATCAGCCATCTGCTAGAAGCAGAGATGCGGCTCCATCGAATCGAGCTGGGTGATCTTGACGTGGTACTGGTCGACGATGCGTTTGAACTTGAGGTGGTAGTTGTCCTGGGAGAGGTCGTGGTGGAGGAACTGGTGGAGTTGGAACTTGATGCCAATGGACGAGGCGAGGGCGATCTTCTGCGTGATGTAGGAGAGGGAGGCGTCGTCGAAGCCGAGGTTGAGGATGTGGAGGTCGGGGGTGGACCACTAGGGGTACCTTTGGTAGAAGGGACGGTACCTGCTGTAGAAGGGCTGGTTCTGCTGGCGTTCTTGGTCGATCTAGTCCTTGATGCTGGCCACCAGCCGCTTGGAGAGTTCCTTGCCGTTTAGCACAGATTTACGGCTTGTATTATAAACCACCTGACTTAATCTTAACATTTATTATACCAAACAGTCATATTCCAAACAACCAACTTCACCTCGCACAACCAACAACACCCATACCTCACGCTTGAGCTAGCTTTACACCATAAAATATCATTGGCTTTTGTTTGCCGACTTGTACAATGCCTCTAGCCTCTCCAGTAAATATTTGGCCCCGTTCTGCTTATCTCTGAACGACGAAATAGTGCGCACAACAATATCCGTGGAGTCAATTTGCAGAATCTTAATCCCATATGCCTCCAGTATTTGATGCTTGATTATCTTATGCCCCTTGGAAGCCATCCCCTCCTCAACGTTCATCTTATAGTGCAGTCCTTCGTACTAGCAAGCCAGGTACTGCCCATCGACCACAATCAGCGCGTCTATTTCAAACGAGCAGAAGTGGAAGTTGAAGATGATCTGGTTGTTGGGATGCTGATGGAGTTGGCTGAGCTGGGTGAATGCGAGTTGGAGGATGTTCTGCCAGAACTACTCGGGTGGATGCACTTCCTTGGCCACTTCCACCTAGAAGCAGACATCGTGAGGCCGGTACTTCTGCTTCTGCGGGTAGTCCTACAACGCCCTGCTCATGCAGTTGGAGTAGGACTGCTCGTTTCTGCTGGCGATCTCCAAGCCCACCTTGTTCTGCATGCAGTGGGGGTAGGAGGACAGGATCTTGCGTTTGCTCTTGATGCTGAGGTAGTGGGCGAGGATGTGGGCGGTTCTGCTCTGGATGGGGTATTTCTGCTCAGCCTGGTTCATCAGTTTTTAGATGAGGTCATCGTCTTCGATGTTGCTGCAGACCATGCGATAGATTGTGCTTGTTCTGACTGCGCGTTTGTCTTAGTTTTAGTTCAACAGCTAGAGGAGGGTTGGACGCACTAGTTTTTGGTATATTTGGAGGTTGTTGTAGGTGAAAGTGCTCCAGACCTACAAAATGGTTTCAGTGTATTGGTATCGTTACTCGAAGCTGCGCGTTTCCGAGTGTTCCAGCAGGTGGAGAATCTTGTCTTCGATGTTGGTGATGGTTGGGGAATCATATATGCCCAGAAAGGATAAATATTTGAGAAGGGTGACTGCAGTAGTAATGTTTCCGTTGTTCAGGATCTAGTCGTATTGAGCCTGCTTATTCTGGTAGTGCAGCCGCAGCTTGTAAAGTTTGATGTGGACTGCCCGGTTTATCTTAAATATCAGCTCAACTACAATTCTAAACGCCTAGAATAGCTCGTCCTTGTTAGTTGATATGGTTTGACTCACTACTTCTTTCAGCAGCAGGATTATGACTTCCTACAGACAGTCTATATCACTCATTGCGTTTTAGCGGTAGAGGTATTTGTTGGGGGCGTAGGTGTTTTTCATGAAGAAGCATTAGAGGTACTGGTGAAGGCCTTTCATCACTTTTAGCTTCTAGCCATTTGACAGAGAGCCGAGGTGTTGGTGGGACAATTTGAGAAGGTAGCTCCATATCCGAACATCAATGATTTGCAGCTACAGACAGATATGCATCCACGAAGCAAGATTCTTTTTGTTGGTGCGCGAAAAGATGACGTTCGTGAGCTTCACAAACGAAGAAGCAATCTCTTTGATTTACTGGCTGTAGTTGACGATGGATTCGTTGGCAATCTTCTAGTCGTTATGGAACCTTTAAATATCGAGGTAGGCATAGTTGCTTTGTTGAAGCCCTTTCAGCATGGGCAGGTTGTTTCTGAGGAGAGAAAGAAAGTGGGTCAATTATGGGCAGTGGAGGGCGGTGGCGGTCTAGTCCAAGCTTTTGCCGAAGATGCTGGTCTGGATGTTCAGGAAGGTGTATTGGGTGAGGCAGGAGGTGTAGGAAAGGAGGATGGATTTGGGCTGGACGCGATTGTGGTTGAGACAATATCTGATTCGCTTTATAGTAAAAGCAAACATCTGTCAACACTAATTTAATGCAAAATTAAACAATAATAGTACATCTTACAAACTCTATGATTGTATTTTTTCATTACAAGAATGCCACCTGAAAAAACATCTTAATGTGGATAGACTTAAATGATAGATTTTTGCAGAAGATCAATCAAATTATGTAAGGTAAGAACCTTGCCTTCACCTTTTACATGTAATTTGGGTAGTCTTTGAAGATTTTTTTCAATCGGCTTTACTACATTACAACGCCTATCACTATACAAACGCAAAAGACTGTAACGAACAACAATCTTTCTGTTGTATAGACACCGTTCCCAAAGATTATAAGCGAAAGGTTGCCTCCCTGCATAGGATGCCTTAGCAAGGAATAAATTCCATCAGTTTTGAGCTACTGGCTACTATTTACCTCCTGATAGTTATGCAATTTGAGCTATTTGTTGTTCAGAAGCTATGTGACCTTAAAAGGCATCATCATCACGGTTCCCACTTCGATCATACTTTTGACGAAAATTGCAAACCCATAAATACTGAGGGGGATACAAATCCACTGAGGAATGGTGAAAAGGTGAATTGAAGAGGGTTACACTGAACTGAGACAGGCATAGAAGACCAGGGAGCTTGTAATGTTGTAGATATAGCGATCATATAGCCCAAACTATGGCCAGATTTTGGTCCAGTTAATTTTGTATTTGAGAGTCGCCATAACAATATGCTGTGCCCAGAAGAGAAGGTAGAGCGAAAGATTCCAGAGGTAGTGTGTTTCAGTTGATGTGGCAGTAACAAGCGACTTCTAATTCAGGAAAGGGAGAGGGATGGCGTTGAAATTATTCAGAATTAGCAGGCTGTGGACAAACAAAATGTATTGAACTGGGATCAGGATCAAGACAATCACTCTGTGTGCGGCTGTCAGGGTGATGTTTTTTGTTGAACCATGAAAAATTAATCAAATAATATGTTTTAAAAAACCTAATTGGATACGCACGATCTTTATTGTTAGATAATTATCAACCGTTAATTTAATGGCACTTGCCTCCCATTTCCTTTAGCCCTTCGGGCCTCACTTTGGCTACGTCATGATTGTCGCCAGCTTCATTGCCATATAAGTCCTCATTATCTCTAGGTTCTATGGAGGGCAGCCTCGCAAAGTGTTCAGCAGAAAGTTCATGAATGAAAACTTCGGTCAACTCCACAAAAGACACATTTGGCTAGGAGATTGGCGCAGGGGGACATCCAGATACTGGTTCAGGGTTCTACTCTCAAAAACTGAGCTACAAGGAATGGTGGGAGTTCAACAACTGCCAACGCGTGCATTTGCACTTCGTGGAATGGATTGCAACTTATCTGTTCCTTTTGGTAAGTGCAGGTGCTTACTTCCCCTTGACTTCGGCTTGCATCGGACTAGCTATCTTTATAGTTAGACTGTGGTTTTCGATTGTCTATGTCAAATACGGTCCCAAGGCAAGAATAACTCCCTTTGTAATCAATATTGGGTTGACAGTCACTCTTGGCTTCATCTCTATTTTTTCGGGAATAAGGTATTCGAGACTACTTTGATATTCATCAGTTTCTATAATTATTCCCTTGTCTATAAATAAATAGAATAGAAATTAACAAAAATGGCTTTTGTTTTTCGCTAGGAACACGACCCTTACCCCAAATCTCATACTCCTGGACCATGTACCTACCCAAACATATAGCTCATTATTAACCTTAGAGAAGCACGAAGCTCCAAAAGCCGCTGCCTGTACCTTTCAACCAATCATCTCCTCGTAAAATCTGGGAAAAAAACAACATCCCGGGCCCAGGCAGCTACAACGCCACCATAAATACTGATAATAATAGGCTGCTGGTTCAGTAAAACGGCAAACTGTTCCTCATGAATAGTAAAACCTAATCTTTTAACTTCAAATCAACCTGCGAACGATTTAAAGCCGTCTAGAATAAGCTTCCAGGACCAGGGCAATACTAAACACTCCAGACCTGCAACAGCAACTAGTTCAACAAGAAAAAGAGGGAGAAGTCAGCATGCAATAAAAATAACTTGCAAAAGTATCTACTCATGACCCATAACCAACAAGCCGAAGGGAAACCAGTAAAGTTGGAGATCATTCTTGACAAATAATCAAATCTGAACAGTCTAGTCAAGTTGGAAAAGGGCGACATATAAAAAAAGAAAGTTCCTTTCAATAGTTCAGTCTAAAGGAACATCAAAAACAGGCCGCAAACGTCACTGGGTCCAGGCAGCTACAATGTTCCTAATTTGCAGGCACCCAAGGATCAGCTGGCAAGAATAAAGCCTAGCTACTCACTCGCTAAGTTCAAAAAAATTGTTGGAACTGAAGAAGACAAGTAATGGCTGCAGAATCAGCAAAATCAACAAAAGATTCATTAGCAAAGGAATGTTTAGGAGTACTCCAACTCTAATACCTATAAAAAAAAGAAGGATGACTTTTTCGGATCTACTGTTGGTCGGTTTGTTAATACTTAGTCAGGAAATATCCCAGGACCTGGATCTTATGACGTTACTAATCTTTAAACAAAACATGTGAAAAAATAGAAAAACAAACTTGCTTTTGGAAGGGTTTACAGTCCGGAAAAAACCTAAATCCAAACCATCTTTTCTCCCTTTGTCGACCTTTAGTCTTTCTTTAGGAAAACAGAGCAAAAATCGGTCTAAAAGCCAAAAAACTGGAACTTTGGATCCAATGAGCCTCGCTTCAAATAAAAGAATACCGAAGCAAAGGAAAAAAGGGTAGAATTTACCACTCTCAACATTTGCATTGGCAGAGATAATTTTGGATCCTCGAATAAAGAAAACAACAAATCGAAGTCAAAGTTGAAGTTAAGAAAGCAAAATAACGAGACAAGTAAAAGGCATACGTTTAATTAAAAAGATGAAAAAGATGACAGACCCCTCTCTTATGCCCCTTAGGTGAATACAATCGCCAAAAAACTAGGCTAAAGACACCAAGCAAATGCCCCCTTTAGTAGCCAAGCCACAAGGTTTGCATAGGTTGACAGAGAAATGAACATAATCGAGGATTTGCTGAACCAAAGTCAAAGAAATGTGGCTAAATAGAACCGAAGATTGTAGAAAAAGGTCTAGCCCAAAGGCTTAATGGACTCAAGCAATCCAAGGTTTCAGTATAAAGATCTAGCAAGTAATATATCTCCTTGTAGCTATGATCCTTCAAAGCCTACTAAAAAAGAATTCAATAGGCTGTTTTTGTGATATTTTAATATAGATTGACTAATGATTCCATTTATTTAGAAAGATTTAACAGAAGGCTTTCTGATTAGCTGCCAATTTTGGAAACTTAAGAAGATACTTAGAAGATGCTTTTAGTTTGTACTGTACTCTCTTCTTCTTTTTGTTTGAAAATAAAGCTTAAAATCATATTTTCTCAAATCTCTTGCGATTTGAATATTTTTTTCTCTTAGATAAGCTGAAGTAAGTTTCTTATCTAATTTGAGATTTTATTTTGGAATAAATAAAACTAATGAACTAATTTTTGGATGTAGGACCAGAAATCATTCGTCCCAGGAGGAGTCAGCAAGACATGGTTATGTCAAGGCTCAGAAAAAGAGTGATTCCTATCTTCAAAATTTTGAAGAAAGAGGCTAAGGATACCATTCAGCATGCTTCTTTGGACTCCTACAAAAAAAGCAGCACTGGTAGGTTCAAAACCTGTCCAGTCGAAGAGGAAAACTAATTCTTCCCCCAGTTTTAATCAAGAGAACGCAATTTAAACCAATCTTTGGTTTCTTACAAAAGAGCCTTACTTATTGATAGCTGCCAATCATTGAAATAAGCCGGAAAAATCATCTAAAGTCCAGCGAAACGTAGAAAAGTTTTGCTTCCGAAGCTGATCAACAAAAAGATAAATCTCGTAAATTTGATGAACTCGGACATCAAAGATGAAATATAAGTAACCATTAACAAGCCGAACAAGCTGTAAAAATAGTAGCTCGTTACGTTCTACCCATTCAAACACAAGCCAATCCTGACTCAGATTCAATGATTATTTGTTTTCGAAAATCCAAAGGCTTAAACTTTTTAAACCCTACTTCAACTTAAGACTAATTGTATAAATCTCAAGAACTTTGTAATTGTGTTTGAAAAATAACTAAATCTAATAAAAAAGGAAAATACAAAACTTAGACTCACTTTTGAAGAATGTAACTATGAGTTCGTCTTTGTAGAGATTTGCTAATAAAAGTCTTAAAATTAAGTATTTTCGAGGGTACTTATACAATTAAGAATGTTTTCTTTTGTATAAATTGAGAAATATTCAAGGTATCTGTCTAAAAGGCAAAGATTATGCTTATGTAGCTAAAGATAACGGCAGATAAAGGTACTTTACTTTCAATATAAAAGCTAAAGAAGTTTTTACTCTAAAAATATCAATCAAAATTTGATAAAAAT
>Ga0316217_10003187_pt1 | contig 18971 bp, 19 predicted proteins | sample 1anoAmetaG_FD_203633 | JGI IMG/M metagenome (GOLD analysis project Ga0316217, IMG submission 203633) | Freshwater microbial communities from Trout Bog Lake, Wisconsin, USA - 1anoA | ecosystem: Environmental > Aquatic > Freshwater > Lake > Hypolimnion/Profundal zone | place: USA: Wisconsin...
GTAAAGTATATAAGGTGTTCAATAACTGGCCGCTTTTGACCCGCACTTCCCTGGCCGTATTTAACCCGCCCGCTGACAGCACGCGAGCGTCAGTGCCCGCGGGTTACCAGTGGTGCGGGAGTTGTGAATATCCAATTAACTAAATTTTATCATGCCTAAAACTAAATTACCAGAATTCATTTGCTATTACCGGGCCGCGGTCTATAGTGGTTGATGTACAGGAGCACGCGGCCCATTGGGCACGGCTCCGAGTTGGAAGACTAAACGAAGGGCAGCCCGGTGCATTCCGGGAGGCCCGTCAAAGAGTAAGCCGACGTGGTTAGGTGTCTTGGGGTACCTAACCACGTCGGCTTTTTTTGTTTTGCACCCGGCGGTTTACGGCCGGCAGAGTGAACGAAACCCAAGGACTAATCTAACCAGGGAGCACGCATGAAAAGTTGGCGAACAGGTATGTGGATGGTGCTGAGTGCGGCGGTCATGGGCGTGGCGGGATGCGATATTTTCGTCACCGGCCATGACCACCGGGAGGCACGCGGCGAATATTTGCAACCCCAATATGTGGAAGCCCAACCGCAGTACGTCGTCGTGCAGGAGGCGCCGCCGGCGCTTATTGTGGAGACGCGTCCGCCGCCGCCGTCGGGCCTGCACGTGTGGATTGACGGCTCCTGGAACTGGAGCAATCAACGCTACAACTGGCAAGCCGGACATTATGCCCTGCCGCCACAGCGCGGTGCCGTCTGGGTGGCACCGCGGTATGAACGCGACAGCCATGGCTATCGCTATACGGCCGGGCAATGGACGAACCAGGACCGCGGCAACGGGCGCGACCATGACGGCCGATAGGCTCGAATCCACTCTGTACCAGTTCCGCCGGTGGCCGGCGGAACGCATAAAGAAAGAAGCGGGTGTCTGATGTTAGGAACGATCCTCCTTGTTGTGTTGGTGCTCCTGTTGGTCGGCGCCATTCCGGCGTGGCCCCATAGCCGCGGCTGGGGGTATTACCCGACCAGCGGGTTGGGGCTGCTGCTGACGATTCTCATTATTCTGATGTTGCTCGGACGCCTTTAAGCGCCGCGTGGTTTATCACGCCGGCGCCGGGAGAGGCTCCCGGCGCCGGCAAACGTTGAAAGGAATCTCATGAAAAGTCTCAACCGGTTTTCGCGTAACGCGGCCCTTCTGGCCGCCGGCCTGGTGGGCCTGCTCGCCCTGAGTGCCTGTCACACCGCACCCCAGACCATGAACGGCAAGGCGGATATGCGCCGTTCCTCCGGCGAGGCCATCGAGCAGGCGCAGCAGAATGACCCGAGTCTGCGGGACGTGATCCGGAATGCCGCCGGTTACGCGGTTTTTCCGAGCATCGGCAAGGGTGCCATGGGCATTGGCGCGGCCTATGGCAAGGGCGATGTCTACCAGAACGGCGTGGTCGTGGGCTATTGCGACATGACTCAGGCTTCGATTGGCTTCCAACTTGGGGGGCAGGCCTACAGCGAGATCCTGGTCTTCGAGAACACGGCCGCCGTCGAGCGTTTCAAGAACGGCAGTTTCCGTTTTGATGCCCAGGCCACGGCCGTGGCGCTGAAATCCGGCGCCGGTGCCAATGCCAAGTTTGCCCATGGCGTCGCCGTGTTCACCATGGATGAAGCCGGCCTGATGTACGAGGCCTCCATCGGCGGACAGAAGTTCAGCTACCAGGACCGCTAACCCGTAACGGCGACCGCGGGTCGCCAGAAAGCAGGCGCCCATGACACCGCAACGTTTTCTTGGAGTCTTATTGCTTATCGGCGGCGTGGTCCTGCTGGTCGTCGGGATGAACGCCTCCCACTCGATGGCGGACCAGGTCAGCAACACCTTCACCGGACGCTTCACCGACCACACCACCTGGTACATCATCGGCGGCATCGTGGCGGGCAGTGCGGGACTCTTCATGCTGCTGTTTGGCCCGCGCGGCACAAACGCCTGAGCGCCGACCAACGATCACTCCGAAGCAGGCGTCGGCCGGTGGCGGTTTCGGCCGGAGGATCTGGCTCTCCGGCCACTGCCCCCGGCTTGCCGGACGTTAATTTGGGAATCTCAACCACCAAACCCCCTATGGAAGGAAGATCTATGAAAACTATCGAGTCCAATGATGTTAGTGCCATGGATGGCCTGGCCAATTCCGCCGGAGAGCGTGTGAAAAGCTGCGTCGATGGCGGCGTCAATGCCGTACATGCCGTCTCGTGCAAAGCCCGCCAACTGGGCTGCAACGCCGATGGCTATGTGCGCGATAACGTCTGGCTGGCGATCGGTGCGGCGGCCGGCGTGGGCGCCCTGGTCGGATTTCTGCTCCGTGGTCGCCGCGAATCCTGAAGACAAGTGCTCGTAATCCCCGGGACCGCCCTTGCAGGGCAGCCCCATTCGCTAATTCCTTTTTTGGAGAAATGTCATGACTACCTCAATCCTTCGTAAGTTGTCGCTGGCCATCGCCCTGGCAAGTCCATTGGCGCTGGCCGCGGGTTGCTCGCAGAGCGGAACCATGGGCACCTCCCAGCAGGTATCCCATACCGAGAGCGACAAAACTGGATGGTTTGGCGGCCAAACCCATGAAGCCAACACGGTGTACAAGAACTCCGATGGCACCAGCAGCATCGAAACCGAGACCACCACCAACAAGAATGGCACCACGACCATCGTGCGCGAACGCAAGACCACGAACCTGGACGGCACCATCAAGACGGATCGCGAAACCCGCACCATTGTCAAAGGCACCGACAGCGTCGTCCATGAGACGACCGAGAGCAGGTAAAGACTCGTATCCGCAGGCGCGGGGGATAACCGGCGTTCCCACGCCGTTGGCCCCGCGAACCTCGCGGATCGGGCGTCATCGGGGAGTTCAAATCGTGAATTGTTTCATCGTTACGGAGGATGCCATGGGTATTCCCACGACGCAGGTTCCAGGCCTTTGGCGCGGGAATTATCCACATTCTTTCCCGTCGAGAAGATCGTGGTCGCCTATCATCACGAGACCACCATGTGCTGGTCAGCTTTCCCGGCGGGGATGTCCGTACCGTGCAATATATCCTCGATAATCTGCGTGCCGCCACGGCGGCGGCAGGTGCCGGTTTGGCCACCTGGCCTGGTTGTGTTCCGCTTGATGCTTGCTAGTCCGTCAGGCGGCGCTATTGGAACCGGCGTTAACCGGCGTTCTTAAGCGCCGCACTTTTGGATGCAATACACTCCAGCAGATCGTTCCAGGAGTTGCTGAACGCTTTGGCCCCTTCGTCCTGGAGTCGCGCCGCCAGCGCCGCAATGTCTATCCCGGCCTGGGCGAATTTGGCCAGCACCGCAGCGCCAGCGCCGCCATCCCCCGGCATCATCGGGCCGACCTGGCCATGGGCCGCAAAGGCCTTCAATGTGGATTCGGGCATGGTGTTGACGGTTCCGGGTGCCGCCAGTGCCTGGATATATAATACGTCCGAGGCTCCGGGATCCTTGGTCGCCGTGCTGGCCCAGAGGAGGCGCTGGATGCGGGCGCCGGCATTAAGGAGTCGCTGCTGGCGCGGGCCGGCGATCAGGGCGCGATAGGCCTGGTAAGTTTGTTCCGCCACCGCAATGCCGAGCTGGTCGCGCAGCTCCTGCGGGGCTTGGTTTTGCACCGCCACGTCCCAGCGGCTGACAAACAGCGAAGCCACCGAGCTCACCGCCGGATTGAGGCCGGCGGCGATGCGCCGCTCGATCCCGCGCAGGTATGCCTCGGCCGCCGCGCCATACTGCCGGGGGGAAAACAGGAGCGTGACGTTAATTGGCACGCCGGCAAAGATGGCCTCCTCGATGGCGGCAATACCTTCGGTGGTGCCGGGGATCTTGATGAACAGATTGGGCCGCTGCGCCCGGGCGTGCAGTGCCTGGGCGGCGGCGAGGGTGCCGGCGGTGTCATGGGCCAGCAGGGGCGAGACTTCCAGCGATACCCAGCCGTCGACGCCGTTGGTCAGGTCATAGATCGGCCGGAACAGGTCGGCGGCCTCCCGTAGATCCTCCAGAGCCAACTCGAAGAATAGCGCCGCGCCCGCTTTTCCTTCCAGCACTTTCTGGCGGATGGCGTCATCGTAGTCCGCGCTGTTTTTGATGGCGTGATCGAAGATCGTGGGGTTCGAAGTGAGCCCCGTGATCGTATACTCCTGGATGTAGTGGCGGAGGGCGCCGCTGCGCAGCAGTCCGCGCGTGATATTATCCAGCCACAGACTCTGGCCCATGTCGTGGAGTTGTTGCGTCGGTTTCATTGATGCCTCTCCCGGCCCTGGCGTCAGCCTTTATTCCGTCGTCCGCAGACGGCACTGTTCTGTCGGGAATTGCAGTAAGCAAGGCTCCTGCGCCCCACTAATCCTATTCCGGCGCGACAGGCGAAGTCCGAAAAATAGTGAACTTTTGAGAATTATGTTGCGTTCCTCGGGCGCGCCGACTTCACGCGGCGGTTCGGCCGCTGCCATGGTGCCGCATTTCCATTATAATTGAGGTTTTCCCGTTCTGGCGGCCCGGCGCGTTGGGCGCATGGGGTATTTTTGCTTTTTCATGCCGGAGACCCGCGCTGCGGGGTTTGGCCATCCAACCCAAGGAGCATCCCATCCATGAGCACCGTCCTGCTGCTGGTGACGTCGAACGTTTTCATGACTTTTGCCTGGTATGGGCATTTGAAATACGGCCATGACTGGCCGCTATGGAAAGCGATCCTGGTTTCGTGGGCGATCGCGCTGCTCGAATACTGTCTGGCGGTGCCGGCCAATCGCCTGGGCTTTGGCCGGTTCTCGGGATTCCAGCTCAAATTCATTCAGGAAATCGTCACGCTCGTTATTTTTATGCTATTCGCCGTGGGTTTTCTGCGGGAGAAACTGGCGTGGAATTATGTGGTGGCGCTGGTGTTTCTCGGGGGCGCCGCAATCTTCGCCTTTGGCTTCAAAGCCCCCACGCCCTCCCTGTGAACGCCGGTGCTCGTCTGTTCCCTGGCACGGCACCGGCGAAAGAGGCCGCGTTTTCAGGTTGCCGGGCCGAATTTCAGGGCCGAGACGATGACGCCGGCGGCGACCAGGGCGGCGGCGATATAGGTTTGCAGGCTGGGCCGCTCGCCCAGGAACAGCAGGGCCAGGATGACGGTGAAAACCAGCGATGATTTATCGATGGGGGCCACGCGCGACGGCCCCGCCAGGGCCAGGGCCTTAAAGTACAACAGCCATGACAGCCCTGTGGCTACGGCGGAAAGGCCCAGGAATACCCAGTTACGCGTGCTCAGCGCGGCAATTTTCCCCAGGTTTCCCTGCCAGAGCACGATGGCCCACGTGAGCGGCAGGATCATCACCACGCGGATGGCGGTGGCCAGCGTCGAATCGATGCCTTTCATGCCGGCGGTGGCCAGCACGGCCACGGCACCGGCGAAAACCGCCGAGAGCAGGGCGTAAAAGAACCAGGGTTCCATGAGCGACTCCTTGCACTGCGCAGGCTGCATTAGTGGATGGACCCGCGCACGCGAACATGCCCGGCGGGGCCCCTTGCCTCACTGGGCATGGCACCTCAAATCAATCCCTCGATCTCCCCAATGGCTCGATGGCTTGATGACCTACACGGACATGCCGGTGATCTTCGCCTCGAACACCAGTTTGCCATCGCAGATCCCCTGGCATTGGGCAATGGCGCGGCGGCGGCTGATGCTTTCGACCTTGGCGATCATGTACAAACTGGCCGGCGGCACGACGGTGCCGCGGAAGACGGCGTTGTCGCAGCGGGCAAAACCCATGAAGCCCATTTCCGGGTGGAGGCTCATGGTGTAATAGGCGCAAAGCTGGGCGGCGGATTCAATCATCATCACGCCGGGCATCAGGGGCCGGCCGGGGATATGGCCGCGCACCCAGAAATCATCCACGGTGATATGCTTGACGCCGATGAGCAGCGCGGCGGTCCGATCCAAGTGAACGATCGCCGAGAGCAGTTCCATTTCATGACGTTGGGGAATGACCTGGCGAATCCCCTCGATGGGAACGACCACGGCATTAAGATCGATGGTGCTCAGATCGCACAGAAAGACTGGGGCCACACAGCACTCCATGAAGACGTTTAGAAGACAAATTACAGAGGCACGGAGAACCAGCGCCGCTTGAAGGTGGGCCTGGCTCTGCTAAAATCCTCTCCGTGCGCTCGCACTTACCAACCGCGGTGGGGCGGATTACGCAACTCGTCGGTCCCGACGCCGCCTAAAGGCGGAACTCCAGACATTCGTCGTTCCGGCGTCTGTGCGTCACGGGCAGGGTTTCAACAGCGCCGGCGGGGCTGCCAACGCGCGCGGCTTAAGCCTGCCCGGTTCGCGCAAGGCCTGCCGCCGAAACGTCGCTGCTGCGGCGACGGCTATAAGACTCTTGCCGGGTCAGGGCGTGGCGGCGCGGCCTTCGAGGACCTTGATGCGCACCGCCTGGGCCGCCTGCTTGATGTCCTGCATGGATTTGCGGACGCGCGTACCCGCCGCCTTGTTGCCGCCTTCGGCCTTGGCTACATCTTCGGCCGCCTGTTCCACCAGTTTCTTGAGTTGCTCGTATTCTTCCATGAAGGCTAACCTCCGTTAAAATAATAGGATCGCAGTTTACTTCACAGATGTAATTCTCGCGTTATTATCGGCGTTTCAGACCTGATATCAACGGTAATTCCGTTTTATAAAGGGGGTGGGTGGGCTACGGGGAACTTTCATCCACGGGTCTCTCGGGCGGGCGGCGGGGACTGGTCCGTGGCATTTCGTCCAATTGATCGGTGGGGTCAATGGGCCGGGCGACGGTGTATTTGCCCTCGAGCCAATTGCCCAGATCAAGCAGGCGGCAGCGTTCGGAACAGAAGGGGAAGGTTTTCACATCTGCATTGGGCAAAAACGCCTTGCACTGCGGACAGCGGAAGACCGTACCGTCATGGCCGATAGGTTTTTCAGGTGGCGTTGCCATAGTGCGTGCCTAAACCGTTGGGAAGAATGAACCACAGAGACACAGAGACGCAGAGGATTTCACAGAGAGCACGGCATTCTTGAAGGCCCTTATCAGCTTACCGAAAAGGTAATGGAACAGTCCAGACTTCAAGCTTTGGACGGCGCAGCTTTTTTGGCGGCGGATTTGGACGGCTCCGGTTTGGGTTGGGGCGCGGGCTCCGCCTTGGCCGCAGGGGCCGGTGTTGCCGGTGCGGAGGTCGCGGACTTGACGTCAGAGGTCTTGGCGGTCGTCTCGGTTTTGGTGCTGTCGGATTTAGCTGGCGTATCCTTGGCGGCGGTATCGTTCTTGGCGGCGGTCTTGTACTGTTCCGAACGATAATCGGTGGTGTAGAAGCCGCTGCCTTTGAAGATGAAACCCGCCCCGGCCGAGATCAGGCGCTGCACCTTGCTTTTCTTGCACACCGGGCATTTTTTGACCGGTTTGGCCATGATCGACTGAAACTGTTCAAACTGGTGGCCGCAGGCGGCACAGGCGTATTCGTATGTGGGCATGGGGACTCCGTACATTACCAATTGCTGAATTATCGAATCATTGAATTGTTGAATGAACTCGGCGACCGCAATCAACAATTCAACAATTCATTCATTCAACAATTCACTTACTCACCTTGACCTTCGCCGGCCGCAACACCTTATCTCCGCTCTTGTAGCCGCTCTGGAACGTCTGGGTGACCGTCATGGGAGGGTGGGCGTCGCTGGGCTCGTGCATGACCGCCTCGTGCTGGTGGGGGTCGAAGGGTTGGCCGGTGGCATCAAAGGATTCGATGCCGCGGTTGGCCAGGAGTTTTTTGAACTCGTCGTTGGTGATTTTGACGCCGTTCAAGAGTGTGGCATAGTCGGAGCTGGAGGCCAGGGCGGCATCCATATGGTCCAGGACCACCAGCAGATCGCGCGCAAAGTCGGCCTCGGCGCGCTGGCGGGTTTCGAGAATTTCCCGGGCGCTGCGGCGCTGGAAATTCTGGAAATCGGCCTGCCAGCGCAACACCTTCTGGCGCAGGTCCTCGTTTTCCGCCTTGAGGGCTTCGTAGACTTTCGCCTGGGTGGTCAGCGGCGGGGTTTCTTCCTTGGCGGCGGCGGCCGGGGGCTGGCCCGTGCCGCTGGGCACCGGCCCCGCGGGATGGTGGTCGTTCCCGGGCACGTGTTTATGCTCGTGCTTGGGTTCGTGACTTTTCTCTTCATGTGCCATGCTGCACCTCGCTCAACTTTCCTTCATTGATTCTATTTCTGTTTGCAACGCGCGGCGGCAAGGGGCGGCGACATTGGTCGCGCCCTTACGGTCGCGGTTCTGACGGCGCTTCCTGGCCGCCGAGGTAATCTTTTAACTTGTCAAAAAAGCTTTTTTGCGCCGGATGCACATTGACATCTTCGAGTTCGGCGTATTTGCGCAGCAGCTCTTCCTGCTGGCGGCTGAGTTTCCGCGGCATTTCCACCACCACCTGCACCAGCAGGTTACCGGTGTTGCCGCCGCGCAGGGCGGGGAGCCCCAGTCCTTTAAGGGTCAGCACCTGGCCGTGCTGGGTGCCGGCGTTCACGCGCAGGTGGGACTTGCCGTATAAGGTGGGCACTTCCACATCCGCGCCCAGGGCGGCCTGGGCAAAGGAAATGGGCAGTTGCATAACCAGGTTGTTCTCGTCGCGCTGGAAGAATGGGTGTTCGGCCACGTTCACATACACATGCAGATCGCCGGACGGGCCGCCGCGTTCGCCGGCTTCACCCTCGCCGCGCACGATCAGCGACTGGCCATGGTGGACCCCGGGGGGCACCTTGACGGTGATGGACTTCTTTTTGGGAGTGTGGCCGGAACCATCGCAGGTATGGCAGGGCTTATCGACCGCCGAGCCCTGGCCCAGGCAGGCCGGGCAGGTGGAGATCATCTGGAACATGCCGCCAAAGCCGCGCTGGGCCACCTGGCCGCGCCCGCCGCACGTGGCGCAGGTGCGGCGTTTGGTGCCCGGTTCGGCGCCGTTGCCGCCGCAGCGGTCGCAGACTTCCTGGCGCATGAATTCGATGGAGCGCTCGCACCCCTGGGCGACTTCCTGAAGGGTGATTTCGATTTGCGCCTGGAGGTCGTAGCCGCGGCCGGCCCGCGCCCCGCCGCGGCGGGCGCCGCCCGCGCCCATGCCGAACATTTCTTCCATGACCGACATGATGTCCTGGTAGCCCATGTGCGAATAATCGTGCATGGGCGTGCCGCGCAGACCTTCGTGGCCGAAACGATCGTAACGGGCGCGTTTTTCCTGGTCGGAAAGCACTTCGTAGGCCTCGGCAGCCTCCTTGAACTTCAGCTCCGATTCCTTGTTGCCCGGGTTCTTATCCGGGTGGAATTTGAGGGCCGCCTGGCGATAGGCCTTCTTGATCTCGTCGGCGGAAGCGGAGCGCTGCACCTCCAGGATCTGGTAGTAGTCACGTTTTGTGGCCATGGTTTCACTTTGCGGCATTATTTGTTCGATTCAAAAAAGCCCGGGGATCGCAAAATCCCCGGGCTTATTAGTGCTATTACTTTACGCCGTTGGGCGTGGTATTCCAAATGACAATGGCCGGGCGTTACTTCACGGCGCCGTGGGCCACGGCCTCGTCTTCCTTGAGTTCCGTCACCAGCACGTCGGTGGTCAGCAGCAGGCCGGCCACGGAGGCGGCATTCTGCAGGGCCGAACGGGTGACCTTGGCCGGATCGACAATGCCCATCTTGAACAGGTCGCCATATTCGGCCGTGGCGGCGTTGTAGCCATAGGCGCCGTCCTTCGAGAGGATCTGGTCGACCACGACGCTGCCGTCTTCACCGGCATTTTCGACAATCTGCCGCGTGGGGGACTTGAGGGCCGAGAGGATGATGTCGAAGCCGACTTTCTCATCGCCTTTGGCGCGGACCTTGGCGGCCTCGACGGCCGGGATGGCCCGCAGGAATGCCACGCCGCCGCCGGGAACAATGCCTTCTTCCGCCGCCGCCCGGGTGGCGTGCAGGGCATCTTCCACGCGGAACTTGGCTTCCTTCATGCTCGTCTCGGTGGCGCCGCCGACGCGGAGCACCGCCACGCCGCCGGTGAGCTTGGCCAGGCGCTCCTGAAGCTTCTCGCGGTCGTAGTCGCTGGTGGTCTTTTCGATCTGCATGCGGATCTGGGCCACGCGGGCCTCGATGTCCTTCTTCTTGCCGGCGCCCTGCACGATCGTGGTGTTGTCCTTGTCCACCTTGATCGTCTTGGCGCGGCCCAAATCAGACAGTTCCACGGCATCAAGCTTAGTGCCCAGGTCCTCGGAGATGAATTTGCCGCCGGTGACCGCGGCCAGGTCGCCCATGAGCGCCTTGCGGCGATCGCCAAAGCCGGGGGCCTTGACCGCACAAATGTTCAGGATGCCGCGGAGGCGGTTGACCACCAGGGTGGTCAGGGCCTCGTTTTCCACGTCTTCGGCAATAATCAACAGCGGCTTGGCGGTGGTGACGGTCTTGTTGAGCAGCGGCAGCAGTTCGCTGATGGTGCTGATCTTCTTTTCGTAGATCAGGATGTACGGATCATCCAGCACCGCTTCCATGGTGGCGGGGTTGGTCATGAAGTACGGCGAGAGGAAACCCTTGTCGAAGGCCATGCCCTCGACCAGTTCCATCTCGGTCTTGATCGACTTGCCTTCTTCGATGCTGACCACGCCATCCTTGCCCACGCGATCGAGGGCATCGGCAATCAGGTCGCCGATGGCGGTATCGCCGTTGGCGGAGATAGTGGCAACCTTGCGCAGGTCGTCCTTGCCGTTGACCTTCTTGCTCTGGGCCTTGATCGCTTCGGTGGCGGCGTCCACCGCCTTGTCGATGCCGCGCTTGACCACGGCGGGGTTGGTCCCGGTGGTCACGGTGCGCAGGCCGGCGATGTAGATCGCCTCAGCCAGTACGGTGGCGGTGGTGGTGCCATCGCCGGCGATGTCATTGGTCTTGCTGGCCACTTCGTTGACCAGCTTGGCGCCCATGTTCTCGAAGGGTTCGGGCAGCTCGACTTCCTTGGAAACCGTCACGCCGTCCTTGGTGATCTGGGGCGAGCCCCAGCTCTTGGCCAGGATCACGTTGCGGCCGGAAGGACCCAGGGTCACTTTAACGGCGCCGGCAAGCTTGGAGAGCCCGTCCAAAACCTTCTGCCGTGCAGCCTGATCGAACATTAATTGCTTTGCAGCCATGATTTCGTTCCTTTTTTGAGTCAGCTTCCGTCGGGTGCGAAGGAAGCTGGAAGTTTGAAGTTGGAAGTTGGAATAACGTGTTGGGATCTTCTAACTCCCAACTTCCAGCTTCCAACTTCCATCGGATTTACTTTTCGACTACGCCCAGCAGGTCGGTTTCGCGCAGGATCACGAACTTGTCGTCGTTGATCTTCACTTCGGTGCCGGCATACTTGCCGTAATAGACTTCATCGCCGACTTTCACGGCGATCGGGGCGCGTACGCCGCTGTCAAGCAGTTTGCCCGGGCCGACACTGAGGACTTTGCCGCGGGTGGGCTTTTCCTTGGCGGTTTCCGGCAGCACGATGCCCGAAGCCGTCTTGGTTTCCGCTTCGGCTTGCTTGACCACCAAACGATCATCGAGGGGACGAATGTTCATGTTTGCTAGCTCCTGTATTTTCTGTTTCCAAATCAATCAACAAAACTTACGAATCGGGTCATGGGGTCATCGGGCCATCGAGCCATTGGGGGAGATCGTCGCCCGGCCTTTTTTCAATGGCCGCGGCCCCGATCGCCCGAGGGCTCGATTCCTTACATCATGCCACCCATGCCGCCCATTCCGCCCATGCCACCCATACCGCCCATGCCACCCATACCGCCCATGCCGCCGCCCATGCCTTCCATGCCGCCGCCGGGGGGGCCGCCGGCACCCTTGGGCTTGGGCTTCTCAACAATAATGGCATCGGTGGTCAGCAGCAGGCTCGCCACGCTGGCCGCGTTCTGGAGGGCGGTGCGTTCGACCTTGGTCGGCGTGATGATGCCGGCCTTGACCATGTCCTGCTCGTAATCGAGCGTCAGGGCGTTAAAACCGAAGTTGCCCTTGCCGGCCAGCACTTTCTTGACGATCACGGCGCCTTCTTCGCCGGCATTCTCGGCGATGCAGCGCGTCGGTTCCTGGAGGGCCCGGCGAACGATTTCCACGCCGGTCTGCTCGTCGGCCGAATCCGTTTCCACGCTCTCGAGCACGCTCAGGCTTCGCAGCAGGGCGGTGCCGCCACCGGGCAGCACGCCTTCTTCCACCGCGGCGCGGGTGGCATGCAAGGCATCTTCCACACGGGCCTTCTTTTCTTTCATTTCCGATTCGGTCGCCGCCCCGACATTAATCTGGGCCACGCCGCCGGCCAGCTTGGCCAGGCGTTCCTGCAATTTCTCTTTATCGTAATCTGACGTGGTCGTGGTAATTTCCTTTCTGATCTGTTCGATGCGCGACTGGATGGCGGCCGTCTTGCCGGCGCCTTCAATGATCGTGGTGTTGTCGTTGTCGATGGTGATCTTCTTGGTCTGGCCCAGGTCCTGCACGGTGACCTTATCCAGTTCGATGCCCAGGTCCTTCATGATCGCCTTGCCGCCGGTGAGGATCGCAATGTCCTCGAGCATCGCCTTGCGGCGATCGCCGTAACCGGGGGCCTTGACGGCCGCGACGCTTAAGATGCCGCGGAGCTTGTTGACCACCAGCGTGGCCAGGGCTTCGCCGTCGATGTCTTCGGCGATGATGACCAAGGGCCGCTTGGCCGACTGGGCCTTTTCCAGGATCGGCACGAGCTTCTGGGCACTGCTGATCTTGTCCTCGTAAATCAGGATGAACGGCCGTTCGAGTTCAACGGTCATGTCATCCTGGTTGGTAATGAAGTTGGGCGAAAGGTAGCCGCGATCGAACTGCATGCCTTCGACCACATTGACATAGGTTTCCAGGCTCTTGCCTTCTTCGACGGTGATCACGCCATCCTTGCCCACGCGCTGAAATGCGTCGGCCATGATGTTGCCGATCTCCCGATCGTTGTTGGCGGAGATGGCGGCCACGTCGGCCACTTCGTTCTTGTCGGCGGCGTTGAGCGGCTTGGAGAGTTTCTTAAGGTTGGCGCTGATGGCGGCGACCGCCTTGTTGATCCCCCGGGCCAGGGCCATGGCATCGGCGCCGGCGGCCAGGTTGCGGTAGCCTTCCTTGAAAATCGCTTCGGCCAGCACGGTCGCGGTGGTGGTGCCATCGCCGGCCACGTCGCTGGTCTTGCTGGCGGCTTCCTTGACGAGCTGCGCGCCGACGTTCTCAAATTTGTTGGAAAGCTCGATTTCTTCCGCGACGGTCACGCCGTCTTTGGTCACGGTCGGGGCGCCCCAACCCTTGTCCAGCACGGCATTGCGGCCGCGCGGTCCCAGCGTCGATTTTACGGCCGCCGCCAGTTTGGTTACGCCTTCCAGCAGGCTTTTGCGGGCCGATTCATCAAAAGAAATCTGTTTGACTGCCATCGTTCTTGCTCCTTGTAGCCGGGGAATAAGATGCACCTATCCGTTCGTGCGCAGCCCCGCGATGGGCCTGACGCGAGAATCGTGAGATTCCGTTAATGCAAGCCGAGTGCCAGAGTTAGTGACGCGCGGGCGCGTGGTGGCGCAAGTTGTTGTTGATAAATGTGTTAAGGATATCAGAGGGCGGTTTTTTTTACCCCCTGGTTCCGGCACGGGGTACTGCCGCACTGGCAGGGCGGGTCCCCGGCCGGGGCTTGGTTTGTCAAAACGGCAGAAACGACACGTGCCATGGTGTTGCAAGCATCCCTGCCACTACACTATAGTTGCCGCCAATATTGCTGCATGGGGAAACGATGAAACTTTCCACGGGGCTGATTCTACTTGGTATCCTGCTGCTGGTGCACCTGGGGCTGCCGGCCGGCGGCGCGATCGCGGGTGATAAACTGGCCGTTCCCGAGGCGCCGGCGCAGCAGGAGAGCCTCAAGCTGGCCCGGGAAGTTTACAAGGATAAGTTGCTCGCGGCCAAGACCCCCGTCGCCAAGGCCGACGTGGCGCGCAAGATGCTGCAGTCCGGTTTGTCCGAAACCGATCCGACCAGCAAATACGCACTCCTGCAATTGGCCCGTGCCACCGCGGCGGAGGCCGGCGACATCGACGCCGCCTGGCGTGCCATTGATGAAGCCGACCGGGTCTACCAGATCGATGCGCTGACCCAGAAACTCGAATCGGCCACGCTGCTGGCCCGCACCATGCATGGCGATGATATCAAAGCCTATGTGGTCTATGTGGACCGCGCCATTGAGGACGCCCTGGCGGCCGACCGTCTGGATATGGCCCGCCCGCTGAGCACCCTGTCGATCGCGACGGCCCGCGCCATCTCCGACCCGTACACGCTTAAACTGGCGTCCTCCCACCTGCAGCAGATCAAGGATATTGAGACCGGGCTGGCCGACCTCAAGCCGGTGCTGGCGGGCCTGCGCGACAAGCCGCTGGATCCGGAGGGCAACGCCAAAGTCGGGAAATTCCGCTGCCTGGTCAAGGGGGATTGGGACGGCGGCGTGCCCTTGCTGCTGCTGGGGCCCGATGGCCCGCTCAAGGCCCTGGCCGAGCGCGAGTTTGAGGGGCCGGCGGATATCGAGGCCACCGTGGGGCTGGGCGATGCCTGGTGGGATCTGGCGGACAAGGAAAACGGCACCGCCAAGGCGCAGATGCGCCGCCACGCCGCCCACTGGTATCACGAGGCGCTGCCCAAACTCGGCGGGCTGGCCAAGGCCAAGGTGGAGAAGCGCCTGGCCCTGGTTGACGAACCGCCCAAGCCGGTGTTCAACCGCGTGGCCACCACCCCCTTGATGGATACGATCGAGCATTTCCAGACGGCCTGGCATCGCAGCAATGGCATGGCCATTTACAATAACGCCACCCGGACCGCCCTGATCACCGGGCGCGGCGACCTGGGCACGCTTAGCGCCGACACAGCCTGGTCGAGCATTACTTTGGAAATTTGCTGCCTCGACACCACCCCGGCGGATCTGGCACTGCGTATCAACGAAACGCCTCTGAAGTTTCAGGGTCTGACCAATGCCGCCCGCGGGGCTCCCCTGCCTATCCTGATCGCTTTTGACAAGACCAAAAAGGAGGTCGTGCTCTCGATCGCCGGCCACGAAATGGATCGTCAGAAGGTCTGGCAGGATGCCTTTGACAAGAAGATGGCACTGAACTTCCGTTGGCGATCCGTGGCCAGCCGGCTCCAACTCCGCAGCGCCAGTACGGTGATCGAAGTGGCCAACCCCGACGCCGCCGACGCGGGGGTGGCCGGGCCGTAAAGCGTAAATGGTAAATCGTAAACCGGCGCACGCCAGTTTCTCCGATTTACGGTTTACGGTTTACGGTTTACGGTTTACGGTTTACGGTTTACGGTTTACGGTTTACGCCGCGTTTCGCGGCTTACGACGGCAACTGCCACACCCGCACCGCCCCGTCCATGCCGGCGGTGACCACTTGCCGGCCGGTGCTGTCGAAGGCGGCCGAGTAGAACGGCTGGGGGTTTTCGAGCGGGCGCAGCGCCAGCGCGCCGTTCTGTTGCAGGTCCCACACGCGGACGGTGCGGCTCAGGTGGTTGCTGGTGACCAGGTAACGGCTGTCGTGGCTGAAACTCAGGGTGGCGGTGCCATCCCAGGACGGCACCCCGTCGTGCTTGAGCAATCCGCTGATCGACTTGCCGGTGCCGATATCGAATACTTCGGTGGCGCCCCATGGTGCGGCGGTTTGGGAATAGCGGGCGCGATGCGTGCCGCTGATGGCCAGGTATTGGCCGTTGGGGCTGAAGGCCAGCGTGCTGCCGCTGGTGTGCGTGGGGAACGTCGCCAGGACCTGCCCGCTGCCGGGATCCCACACTACGGCGGGGCCATCCTGGAACAGCGTCGCCACCTTCCTGGCGGTCGGATCGAAGACGGCGTCCACCGGTATTGCGTCGTTGTGCTCCGCCGGCAACTGGCTGACCGGAGCGCCGGTCTGGGCGTTCCAGATGCGGCAGGTCTTATCGCGGCTGCACGTGACAACGTACAGGCCGTCCGGACTGTAATGCACGGCGGTGATGCGCCCGCGGTGAGGCATATCCGGACCGCGGCGCTTGCCGGTAGCCAGTTCCCACAGGCACGCCATACCGTCGGTGCTGCCGTGGGCGCTAACCACATAACGGCTGTCTGGACTCAAATCGGCATCGACCATCTGGTCCCGCGCCAGGGTGACCCCGATTTGCTTGCGCGTGGCGACATCCCACACGCTGAGCATCTGGCCTTTGCCGTCAAGGACCACCGCCAGATGGCCGTCGCCGGGCAGAAAACTGCCCCGGTTGGGGTTGAAACTCAGCGGCACGCCCGCCGCCACCGGCGCGCCGGCCGGCAGGCCGGTGGTGCCATCCCAGACGCCGAATCCATCGCGCGAGACGCCGACGATCAATTTGTCCGCGGCGGTAAAGGCAGCCGCGTAAACGCTGCGGCCGGTGCCGGACTGCAGGGCCAGCAGTGGCGTGGCAGCGGCTTCGGGCAGCCGCGGATCATCGGCGGTGGCGCCAATGGCGGGCAGTTCATTGCGGTAACGCCGCAGGTTCTCGATCCGCGTGCGGGCGCTCTCGCGGGCAGATTCCGCCAAACCCGCCAGGGCCTTGCGATACCAGACGGCGGCATGATATTCCACCTGCATGCGCCCGGCCGGATCGGGTATTTCCAGGTCCCACCAGCCGTCAGCCAGGTCCTTTTGCTGCGCGGCGTCCCCGGGTGCGGCCAATTCGGCCGCCGCCAGTTCCTTCACGTGGGCGTCGGCACCCTTGGCCAGGTGGGGCAAGCCTTCATTCCAATTCCCCACACTGCACAGGAACCGCCCGACGCGCAGGTTGGCATCGGGATCCTCGGGCGTGGTATCGAGCGTGGTCAGGGCGGTCTGCACCTCGGCCCAATTGCTCAGCAGGTGGTTGCGGGCCTGGACGCCGTCGATCAGGTTCTGATCCGTGGTGCGCCGGGCGAGCATATCGGCCAGGGCCGCAAAGCGGGCCGCCAGCGGATACCGGCGGTTGTCCAGTGCTTCATCGCGCCATTCGCCGGCGGCGGCCACGCAGGGTGTCACGCGCGCGTTTTCGGTCGGGATCGTGGCATGGTTCAGCGCCTGGTACTTGAGATCCAGCACATCGATGGCAAAGTGCCGGCCGAGTTCGTCGGCGGCGCGCGCCAGGAATTCGCTGTCGCCGATTTCCGCCGCCAGCCGCACGGTTTCCAGCAGGCTCACGTACTGCACGGTGCGGCCATGGCTGGAGACCGGGCCGTTGGTGTCGGCGTTTTTCCACGCCGCCAACAGCAGGCGGCGGCGTTTATTGGTCTCGCCGGTGGGGGGCGCCAGGGCCACGGCGTCCTGGACCTGTTTGAACGCTTGTGCCTGGGCATCGGCCTCGGGAATCGCCAGCAGCTTGCCGGGATCTCCCGGTAGCGCCACCGGCGCCACGGTGCCGGCCTCGCCGCGGGCCAGGGTCAGTTTGCCGGCCGCACCCGGGTTGCCGGCGGTGTCGGCGGCGTCGGCGGCGGCCATGCTCGCGCCGGCCAGGCCCATCCGGGCCACGATTTCCAGACGGCGGTCGACCTTGTCGCGGGACAAGCCGTTAACATTGGGTTGCGCACGCTGATACCACAGCGCGGCATGGGCACGCAGGCGCTGGCGTGCCAGGCTCTCCTGCTTCTCGGCGTAGGTCCACCAATCGTCGGCCAAGGCAAGCTGGGTCTCGACGGTGGAGGGGCCGGCAAGTTCCTTGGTGGCCAGTTGTTTCAGGGCGGCATCGTTGCCGGCGGCCAGCAGCGGCAGGCCCTTTTCCCAATCCCCTTTCCAGAGGGCGGTCAGCAGGCCTGCGGCCAGGTTGCCCGCCGGATCCTTGGCAGGGGTCTGTTTGCTGGCTTGATAGGCGGCGGCGGCTGCCCGGCTCAGCAGCACGCGGGCGACCAATTGGCGGATGGCCCGCGTATCGTTGGCGGTGCGGGCGGCACTCAGGCCGCATTCAGCCAGTTGCCGGGCCAGATTGTAATGATCGGCCTGGAGGGCTTCATCGAGCAGGGGGATGAGGCTGCGGTTGAGCGCCCGGGCACTCGCCGGTGTCTGGGCGGCGGCGGAAATGGTCTGGAAGGCGTCGGCCTGCAACTTGCCCGCGTCAATGCGGAATTTCTGGTCGAGGTGTTCAATGATGGCCACAGTGGCTTCGATATTTCCGGCACTGACCGCCAGGTCCCGGGCCCGCAGGAACAGGGCATACCGGGTGGCGGCGTTGTCGCGCGTTTGCAGGGCCGCCTGGTCGAGCTTGGCCGCAAGAGCCACCTGGTCGGCGGGTTCTTTGCACTGCGCCAAGTCGTCCTTGTAAAGATCGTCGACGTGTTTGAGTCCGGCCTGCTGGGCCGCGGCATCCGGCGGGGCCACCGCGATATCCGTTTGCGGTTCGGGGGCGGCCGGGGCCGGCGCGGTGTTGGGGGGCGGCTGCGGCGCGGGGGTAACGGCCGGGGGCGTGGTCTTGCCGCTGGTGCCGGGGCCGAGGGGTTGCGCCGTGGCCACCGCGGTGCCGCCGGGGGCCCCGCGGACGCCAAAGAAATTCGGTTCGCTCTCCGCAGGCGTGCCGTTGGGCAGCGGCGGCGGGTTGGCTGGGGTGGGCGTGGCCAGCACAGGGGGATTCCGCGACGGTGCGGTATCGGGCCGGGGGGGATGTTTGACCGGTGCGACCGCCACGGCCGGGGGGGCGGGCAGCGGCGGATTCCTGGGCTGGTGGCTGGCGGCGGGCGGCGCCGGGACGGCGGGGGCGTCCGGCTCGCCGGCGGGCGGTTCGGCGACGGTGTGGACCCGCGGATGAGGCTTGGCTGTTACATATTTATACCCAATATAACCAAGGCCCACGACCATGCCCAGCAGCGCCACGCTGACGGCCGCGGCCAAGCCGCGGCCGGGGTGCCCCACGGCGGTGGCCGGCGCCGGGGCGGCGGGGTTGCCGCTGCCGGCGAGCTTCTGCTGGTCGCCCTGCGTG
>Ga0316217_10003189_pt1 | contig 18957 bp, 13 predicted proteins | sample 1anoAmetaG_FD_203633 | JGI IMG/M metagenome (GOLD analysis project Ga0316217, IMG submission 203633) | Freshwater microbial communities from Trout Bog Lake, Wisconsin, USA - 1anoA | ecosystem: Environmental > Aquatic > Freshwater > Lake > Hypolimnion/Profundal zone | place: USA: Wisconsin...
GAAAAAGGGATGAAGAGCTCAGGGGCGGCCAAAAAGTGCGGTTTGAACACGACACTATTATGTCTTATATTACAAAGAGGTCTATACAAATCGTCTACTGTTGCTTTTTATTTCAACAGGCTGCTAGCTGACTTCAACTTTTCTGCCTTAGAAGACTGGTCAGTTCCCTCTGGTAATCTTTCATTGACTTTAGCTGGTTTGTTCTGCTCATTCGAACCATCCACGGACGATGACGTTTGTACGTACTTCTTTGATACTTCTTCTACTACTTCTTTTATATCATAGGAGGGGGTAGCCGTTACCCCCTTGATGGGGTAATCATTACCCCCTTCAGCAGGAGCCATTACCCCCTTAGCCAGGTAATCGTTACCCCCTTGCCCAGCGTCCGCAGTTTCGTTGGCTGTTTCACCCTGGTCCTCCTGCTCACCTGGCTGCTCCTCCTCTTCGCTCCAATAGAGTTTTTCGTATGCGTCATTATCGAGGTTGTAGTACGCCATCTTCCTTTTCATCCGCTTTGTATAATTAGCGGCAGGCACTTTCTTTAAGATACCTTCCTTGACCAACTCCTTAACGTACTTCTTGACCGTCTTCTCCGTAATTCCAATTTGTTTTACAATGTCCTCGACGCTATGGTTCCATTGAAATCCAGCCCTCTGGTCAATGTAGAGAATAATCGCAGCCTTGGCGAGGGCATTTGCCTTCGCACACTTTTTTAAAGTCGCCATCCTCAGCTTGCCGTATGCCAGCGTCTTCTTCGTCTTTGCCATAATCCGCTATCCTCCTGACTGATAGTTGTAGTCAATGGCTATCACGGGTTGGCTTGCGGTGCCCTGGATGTCAGGGGAGCCGGTGGACGTCCAACTATCTCACCCCGGCTGTTCCTCCTCAGTTCAACGGCTGCAACGCCTGGGACGTCATCAGGCAGCGGCCGTGGGCCTGCCTGTGGTTGGGACCTTGGAAACCTCATGTATTGTAGGGTTGTGGGCACGTCAACCTCGAATTCCTTGCCGTGCCGTGCCTTGAGTGTGAAAATCGTGCACTCGTCCGCAGTTTTGTCCCTGCCTATGCCCAGACTCATGTCAGTTGGTTGGATGATGCCTTTGTACCCGCCGATGTCCTCTTCCTTAAATCGTCTCTTCCTGTTGCCCTTGGCCTGGTGCAACACCCACAGGCAAAACTTTTGCCCATTAATCGTCTTATGTGACAAGGCGTCCAGTTCCTCGTTTACTGTCTTTTCCTTCTCCCAGCCTTCCATCTTGTTATTATATGATTCCGGTGTGAGAAACTGCATCTGGTCAATGACAACTACATGAGGTATGAATCCACTATCCTCGAAATTGCGCAACATGGCTTGGTAAACAGTACCAGGAGTGGCACCTTGCATCCCCTTCATGCCTGTAAGACGTAAATATTGCCTAAGAGTTGCTATCCTGTCAGCATTGGCCTGGTCTCTAAACTCTGCTTCTAGCGCCTGGTTCGCCGTTCCTTTGTGCAACTCTGAGTATGATATGTCGAATACATTAGAGTAAAACCGTTGGGCTATGTCGTCTTCAGTTTCTTCAAGTGATATGAACTGCGCATTCCTACCACCTAAAGCGTTGTTTAGTATGATATTGACGCCTAGTGCTGTCTTTCCTCCACCTGTAAATCCTATAATAAGCCCGTACTCACCATAATTTAATCCGCATCCAGCCTCGTCAAGCTTATGCACACCAGTGGTTATTGTATTTTCATGAGGCTTAATTAATAGAGTCTCAAATGGACTAACATGTACCGCCTGTGATTCATAGTCATCAATAGCCAACCCTGTAGCAATGGGTTTCCATGCATCCCACAGGTCAGTCGGGTTGTCTCTATGCAATTGAACAACATTATCCCACCTCTTTTTAGTTATCCAACGCTTAAGTGTATCAGTGAAGTAAGATGGAGTCAGAGTCGCACTCTTATCGTACAGGAAGTTGAACAGTCGCTGAACATCTGGCCTATCCTTTTCTTCAATGTCAGACGTTTTCTTAAGATTAGCCTTGTACGTGTCTTTATCAATAGGGCACGTTCCGATAGCCATTGCAGCATTTACAAACGCTTTGTAATTCTCATCTCCATATACATCCGCAATGATTAAGTCGCTACCAACAAGCTTGAACCGCTTTGCCTTCTCCATCACTTCTGGACACCTAACTAGATGTCTAAGAAAAAGCTCTATGTAATCCTCTGTCTCTATTGCCGGAAGCTCATTGGATGGGCTTGCCTTACTGGAAGTGGTACTCATACGTCGTTAAAGTCCTGAAATGCAAAGCGGGCAGCCACTTGTAACGACGTGAGTAGAAGATGGGTTGACTAGGCCCAGAAAGCAAGTGGTCGCCCGCTCTAAAGCTGGTTAATGTACTGTATCTAGCATTTACTGCCTGACTCATCGTCGTTATTGTAATTAGTCTCAGTTGTCACCTGAGCAGTTTAGGCACTAATGACTATGCACTAGCGCACTCTATGTTGTAAGTATATCAGCGTGAAGCATCAGTGGTCAACCAGAAAGGCCATTGGGTAACTTGTTTAAAGCAGAACAGCTCTAGTAGGTATTATGACAAGCAGCACCGAGGTCATTCAAGTATCTTTGCATACAAAAAACAACCTGCCAGAGCTGAAACCCTGGCAGGTTGAGGAATAGTAGCTAACTGGCTACTCAGCAAGGCACCATCGGCTGCCCTGTGCTTCAACCTTCTTGTCCTCTTTCAAGGACTTTTCCAGTTTAGCCCGGGCCTTGTCCGGTTTAAGGGAGACCAGGGACCGATGATTAGCAAGAGCCTGTAACAGCTCTTCAATCGTCAGGCCTGTTTCAGCCCCCTTAAGGAGACGATGATAAGAATAATCCAGCCGGAAAGGCATACTTTCGTCTTTGGTGCTTTCGGCATCAATGGCGACCATTTGACTTTCCACCAGGCTTAATCTCTCCTGCAACTGTTTACGCTCTGCCTTGAGAGCAGGCAGAAGTTTCGCCTTGAGGCGTTGGAACTCCTGCATTTCATCAACTACTACACTGGCGTTCTGAGTGCTACTGTTGTTAACAGTTTCCATTTTTTATTTTCTTTCGGGCGCAGGCTCTCACGGAGAAAACGCCGGGCGGGTGGATACACCCCCCTCACTACCGCAAACTAACCTGCGCTTGGGTTGATATTGGCAGAGGCTCCGTTGCCGTGTCAACATGAAGGTCAGAGCCTCCGGAGCCTCTTCGGATGTCAATGACAGCCCAGTGAACTGGCGGCGAAGTCGTATCTCTGCCGTCGGGCTGGCGATGGTGACCGGCGCTGAGTGAATTAGGAATCTGGGCATTTTTTCATGGTTATCTAAGCGTACACTTTGATGTGGTTTTATGTGGCGCTCACCGGTTGGCCCGCCTCGGCCATTCGCGCGACGGTCATGCTGACGGTGATCATCACGGGCTGGATGCTCAAGCGCCCCTCCGACCTCCTTAATTCACTCTTCGCGGCGGCGCTGATCATCTTGCTTTGGGAACCTCAACAAATCTACCAGGCCGGGTTTCAACTCTCCTTCCTGGTCGTGCTCTCAATGATCCTGCTGCTGCCGCCGCTGCGCCGGCTGGGCGAACGCCTGACCGCCCCCGATCCCCTGCTGCCGGAATCGCTCTACCCCCGCTGGCGTAAGACTTTTCGCGCGCCACTGCGTTACCTGGGCGACTTGCTGCTCAGCTCGTTCGCCGCCTGGCTCGGCTCGCTTCCGCTGGTAGCCTGCTATTTTCACCTGGTCACGCCGGTCAGCACTCCCGCGAATCTGGTCGCCGTGCCGTTGTGCGCGTTGACGCTCATCAGCAACCTGGCCAGCCTGCTACTCGCGAGCTGGTTCTCCCCGGCCGCCCAGCTCTTCAACCACGCCGGCTGGTTTTTCATGGAGTGCATCCGGGTCGGCAGCCAGTGGTTCGCGTCCTGGCCCGGCGCCTGGCGGTACGCGACGGCCCCGACCTTGTTTACCAGCGCGCTCTTCTACGCCTTGCTGCTGGCCGCGGCCACGGGATGGCTGTTTCGCCCCGAACGCCGCCGGTGGAAGCTCGCCTTTCTGGCTTTCGCCCTGGGTGGCTGGTGCGGCCAGTATTGGTGGGAAGCCGGCGCCAGCCGTCTCACCATCCTGCCGCTGAGCGGCGGCCACGCCGTCTTTTGCCAGGCCGCCGGCGGAGCCTGGCTCATCGACTCCGGTCCCGCCAACGCCATCCCGTCCCTAACCCAGCCCTTTCTACAAGCCCGGGGCGTCAACCGGCTCGATGGCATGGTCCTGACCCATGGCGACGCGCGCCACGCTGGGGGCGCGGAACTGACCGCCAGCCTCTTTCCCGTTCGGCAAGTCTGCGTTAGTCCCGTCCGCTTCCGCTCCCCCTCCTATCGCCGGGCCATGGAGACCTTTGAAGCCTCGCCCCAACGGCTGCGGAAGATCAGCGAGGGCGCCATCCTGGGCCCATGGACGGTCCTTCACCCGCGCGCTGACGACCGTTTCCCCCAGGCGGACGATAACGCGCTGGTCTTGATGGGCGGGTTCCCCGCGGCCCGGGTCCTGCTGGTGTCGGACCTCGGACGCCCCGGTCAAAAGGCGCTCCTAGAACGGGCGCGCGATCTCCAGGCGGACATTGTCGTGACGGGCCTTCCTTCAGCCTCCGAAGCCCTCGGGGATGCTTTCCTCGACGCGGTGCGGCCCAAGGTGATTGTCGTGGCCGACTCCGAGTACCCCGCCATGGAGCGGGCCAGCCCCCAACTCCGGGAGCGCCTGTCGCAACGAGGCATCCCCGTCCTTTATACGCGTTCCGCCGGCGCCGTAACGCTGGAACTGCGCGGAACCCACTGGACCCTGCGCGCCATGGACGGCGCGCATCTCGGACGGTAAGGGATGGCCCGGATAGTGGAAGTTCTCAAGGTTGACGCGGGCAACTCAGCTCTTAGCCAAAGCGATGTCGCGCATCGCTCCCGCCTGCGCGGAGGCTTCGGCAAGCCCGCGCCGCCGCAGTCCCTACCGCCGATTTCTGGTGGTTCATCCTCCGGACCTTCAGGACCTGGAGCTTTCCAACGGCACGATTTTCGCGCAGACTTGGGGGCATGAAAGATTTGGTGTTTCGTGGTCGTTCCCTTGTGGCCTGCCTGTCGCTGTGCCTGACACTGCCGCTCCCGGCGGCCTCTGCCGCCGGCGAGGAGGGACGCGAGCGGTCGTTGGACGCGGATTGGCGTTTTGTTCGTCGCGATGCGCCCGGGGCCGAACAACCCGACTACGATGACGGCGAGTGGCGAACCTTGAGCGTACCGCATGACTGGAGCATCGAGGACCTCGCGCCGACGGACCGCCAGGTCCCTTCCGCCGCCATCGTCGAAGGCAAATGGCGATTCCATAAAGGCGATGACCCCGCCTGGAAAAGACCCGGACTGGGGGACTTCGATTGGGAAGAAGTGATCCTGCCTGACGCCTGGCAGCATCATTCCCATTACACCGAAGCCAACGCCTACGGCTGGTTCCGCCGCCATCTCGCCTTGCCGCGCGAAACCGAGGGCAAGGAAGTCGATTTGATCCTGGGCAAGATCGGCGACGTGGATGAAACCTACGTCAACGGCATCCGCGTCGGCGGGACGGGTTCTCTCCCCCCCAATTTCCAATCCGCCGCGGACCGCGAGCGCTGCTACCGCGTCCCGGCGGGCATCGTCCATGGCGATGGGACCGACCTTGTCGCCGTTCGCGTCTTCAATGCCTCAACCAACGGGGGCATCTATGCCGTCGGGAAAGCGGTCGCGCGCATCGGCCCCTTCGAGCCCAGCTCAAGCGAGGGCGGCGCCTCCACCGGCCACGTACTGGGCGGAACCGGGTGGTATCGCCGCCACTTCCGCTTGTCCCCTGTTGAGGCCGGCAAGTCCGTTTCCGTGCGGTTTGACGGCGTGTACATGGACGCCGACGTCTGGGTCAACGGTTACCTGCTCGGCAACCATCCTTACGGCTACACCGGCTTTGCCTACGACCTGACGCCCCACCTGAAACCGGCGGGGGAAGAAAACGTCCTGGCCGTGCGCGTACGCAACGAAGGCAAAAACAGCCGGTGGTATTCCGGTTCCGGCATCTATCGCCACGTCTGGCTCACAGTGACCGATCCGCTGCGGGTCGGCTTATGGGGCGTCTGCGTGACCACTCCGAGGGTTTCCAGGGATGAGGCATCAGTCACGGTAACCACCACGATCGAAAACGGGCGCGATACGGAGGCGGCCTTCACTTTGCGCGCCCGCCTGCTGGACCCCAACGGCAAGGTCGCCAAAGTCATCGAAACGCCCGCGCGACTGGCCTCCGCGGGCAGCAATGTCCTGGAGCAGACCCTCGAGATCACCGCGCCGAAACTCTGGAATCCGCAAACCCCCGCCCTGTACCGCGCTGAGGTGGAGATTCTCGCCACAGGCAAAATCGTGGATCGCGCCGACACGGTCTTTGGCCTGCGGCGGATCGAGGTCGATGCCGTCAACGGCTTCCGGCTGAATGGCGAGGTAGTCAAGTTAAAGGGCGGCTGCGTCCATCACGACAATGGCCCGCTGGGGTCGGCCGCAATCGACCGGGCCGAGGAACGCCGCGTCGAACTCCTCAAGGCTAACGGCTTTAACGCCATCCGAACCAGCCACAATCCGCCTTCACCCGCCTTCCTCGACGCCTGCGACCGCCTGGGTATCCTGGTCATTGACGAAGCGTTCGACCAATGGGAGGACGAGAAGAACCCGCAGGATTACCATCGGTTCTTCAAGGAGTGGTGCGAGCGCGATCTGGCCGCGATGGTGACACGCGACCGCAACCATCCCTCGGTCGTTATCTGGTCTATCGGCAACGAAATCCACGAGCGTTTTCGCCGACCTGACCTCGCTCAACGCTTGCGCGACGGCGTCCGCGCTCTCGACTCCACGCGCCCGGTCACTGCCGCGATTTGCGATGGCTGGGACTGGCCCGGCCTATCCTGGGACAAAACCTCCGACCCGGCTTTTGAGCATCTCGACGTGGGCGGTTACAATTACCTGCCCCAGAAATACGAATCGGATCATGCCCGCAATCCCAGTCGAGTCATGGTTTGCACCGAGTCCTTTCCCAACGACGCCTTCAACGGTTGGACCAAAGTGGAAGCCCACCCCTACGTCATCGGCGATTTCGTTTGGACCGCCTTCGATTACCTGGGCGAGGCGGGCATCGGCCACGCCGTGCTCGACAACGAAAAAAACGACCAACTCATGCCGTGGCCGTGGTTCAACGCCTTCTGCGGCGACCTCGACCTGTGCGGCTTCAAGAAGCCGCAATCCTATTATCGCGACGTCGTGTGGCGCCGCAGCCCGATCGAGATCGCCGTCCATTTCCCCCTGCCGGAAGGACGCGCCGAGAAAGTGAGCGCCTGGGGCTGGCCCGATGAACTCCCAACCTGGAGTTGGCCAGTCTCCAAGGACCGGCCTATGCAGGTGGCGGTCTATACCCGGTGCGAGAAGGTGCGGCTGGAGCTTAACGGCAAGAAGATCGACGAGAAACTCGTCTCCGCCAGCACGCGACTCACGGCCCGCTTCGAAGTCCCTTATGCCCCCGGCGTCCTGCGCGCTATTGGCCTCATCAACGGCAAGGAAGCGGCAAGCCTCTCCCTTCGCTCGGCGGGCCCGCCCAAGAAACTGCGGCTGGCCGTCGACCGGCCTGAGCTCCGCGCGGACCGAAATGACCTGGCCTATGTCACCGTTGAAGTGACGGATTCCAGTGGCGAGCTGGTGCCCGCCTCCGAAGTGCCTGTCCGTTTTACCGTCACCGGCGAAGGGGAATTGGCCGCCACCGGCAACGGCAATCCGCGCGACCCGGCCAGCTTCCATCTGCCGGAGCGCAAGACTTTCCACGGTCGTTGCCTGGCTATCCTCCGGCCCACGGTCAACCCGGGAAAAATCACCCTCAAAGCCGAGGCCGACGGACTGGGCCTGGCGACGGTGGTGGTGCGCGCACGATGATTCTTTTCGCTTGTCCTTTTCGGTGATTTAGGACAGCTTACCCTTACCTATGAAAAGGACATATACTCTGATCGTACTGTTGGGTTTTGTCGTGGGCGCACTGCTCACCGGCTGTAACGATTCTGGAACGACAACTCCGTCGAGCTCAACGAATGCTCCGGCGGCGAGCGGCACCAACGCCGCCAAGTAAGACATCGGTTCCAATTCGATCCGGAATTGTCACCTTCAAGCCGGGCGCGACCTTGTGCCCGGCTCTTTTTTTGCCTCCCGTTACTGGCGGAACGGCCGGCGGCGGCCGTAGAGAGCGAGCCGCGCCTCGGCCTCGGCGGCCAGCGGCTTGTTCCCGGCGGCCAGCGCCAAATCGCGACCCTTCCGAGCGGTCTGGATCGCGTCGTCAAACCGTCCGGCCTCGGCGTAGGCCGCATCGAGCGCGGCCAGGTAATGCGGTTCGTTGCCGCCCGTCAATTCGCACGCCCGCTGGGCCAAGCGCACCGCCTCGGCGCCGTCGCGAACCTCGGCCATCGGATGACTCGCCAGAAGCCACGCCAATCGGTAGTATCCGGACGCTGAATCCGGTTCCAGCTCCATCCCCCGCCGGTATTGGGCGATAGCTTCCTTCGGGTTGCCCTCAGCCTCGGCCATCAGTCCGAGGCTGTAATAGGGCGGCGCAAAGGACGGATCGGCCCGCACCGCCGCCTCGAAATGCGCTTTGGCTTCCTTGAACTTCTCCTGTTCTCCCATCCCGGTGCCCACATGGAAATGCGCCAGCGCGGTATCACCCGTGACCGTGAGCGCGTGCTCGAAAAGCGCGAGGTCATTTCGCCAAAACGCCGCCTGCCTTGCGGTGAGGATGGCGCAGGCGAGGACCATCGCCGCGGCGATCCTGACCATAATCCTGGGGTTCGAGACCCGGCCGCGAAGGAATGCTTCCGCCTCCCAAACGGCGCCGATCCATAAACCGATGAGCGGGATATAGGTGTAGCGATCCGCCATGCCCTGCAAACCCACCTGCACCAACCCGATCACGGGCACCAACGCGCCGAGATACCAATGCCAGCCGACCAGCAACCAACCCGCCCGATGGCGCCGCAACACCGTCCAGAGCGACACCGCGCCGATCGCGATCGCCGCCACCGCAATCAGCCCTCCCGGCCATTGATGCGATTGTGGGTAGCGCGCATCCGGATGCGGATAGAAAACGGCCAAGTCCCACGGCCAAACCGTCTTGCCGAGGTAACGCCAATAGGACGCGACCGCATTGGCCAAACGGGCGCTCAACGGGAGCGACAACGCCATCGCGTGTCCGCTCTGCTGCACCCGAAAGGTGACGATGCTCGATGCCGTCGACAGGGCAAAAAACGGGACCTTCTCCAAAACCAGGAGCCCCCAAAGGGTCCACAAGGGCCTCCGACGGACGGTTGGGGCGCCGCAACAGCCCTGCCCGCCGGAGCCCGAAGCCTGAGAGGAATCCGGCAGGCGTGAATTGAGGATCGGCGCGGCGGCGCGCAGCCGATCGAGCGGCCAGTAATCGAGCAGCAGCAGGATGAAGGGAAGGGTGACCAGCATCGGTTTGCTCATCAGGCCAAGGGCGAAGCAGCCCAACGCAAGGCAATAGCAAATCCAGCGCCTCCCGGGTTGGCCGACGATCCCGTTCTCTCCGCCAAAGTCCGCCGCGCCGGACGCCGCCGCCCTCCCGGCGTCGCCGGAGCGCCGCGCGTACCGACCGTAGGACCAAAGGGCCAGCAGAAAAAAGAAGGTGCTCAGCACGTCTTTGCGCTCCGCGACCCAGGCGACGGACTCGACGTGCAAGGGGTGCAGCGCGAAAAGGGCGGCCACCAGGAAACTGCGGCGAAGGGCGCCGGTGGCTTCCCACAACACCGCCAAGATCAGCAAGGCGTTGGTCGCGTGGAGCAGAAGGCTGGTCAAGTGGTGGCCCAACGGATGCAGGCCGTAGATTTGCGCGTCCAGCATGTGCGAGATCCACGTGACCGGATGCCAATTGCCCTGGTACCCGGTGCGGAACGCCCACGCCAGGTTCTCCCAAGTCAACCCGCTCACGACGCGGGGATTGCGAACCACGTAAAACCCGTCGTCCACCCGCACAAAATCGCTGAAAAACACGGGGCTATAGGCCGCAATCGTCAGGGCGAAGAGCAGCGCGCATAACCACCCCGCGCGGGGCGCTTTTTTGAGGCGATCCATCAGAGTGGCAGCCAAGTCCGCAAACGCGTACCGATGGTCTGACCGTCCACCATTGCCAACTTGACCACTGATCTCTCCTCGGCCGTGGCAATTTGCGCTTTCACGCCACAGGGGACGTTCAATCCCGCCGCCTGCCCTTCCTTGATCGGAATGCCAGTATTTGAAAGCTCTGCTGAAATTGGGACGAGGACCAGGTCGGGTCCGCTACGCCCAATCATGACGGCGGGTCGAACCTTCCGGTTGGTCAGGTCCGCGAACGGAATCGGCAAAAGCGCAACGTCATTTCTTGAGCGATTCATTGAAAACGTCATCGGAGTCGTTGCTCCAAAGTTTGGCTAGGGATGCTTCCGAAAGTTTCAACCAAGCCTCGCGCTCGAAAGCGGGAGATTCGACGGTCATGCGCTCGTGGGAATGCTCCGGTAACGACAAGGGTCGAGGCAGGACGAGCGTTCCGTTCTCGTAGCTGGCATCAATCGTCGTCGTCATGGGAAAACCATAGCCGGTTGAGTCGGTATTGGCAAGGCGCCCCGCGCTTGACATTGGCGGGCGACGGAATCGCGCGGTTGCTGGAGGCCTTCAACGCGCTCACCGGGTTGAAAGATTTTGAAAGATTTTGGTTGCAATCAATCATAATGCATCTACAATCGCTCACAATCGAGCATGGACCGAGCTATGGTTGAATTGGACCAAAAGGCGCTGGCGCCGCAGCGGTGGGACGCTCTCCGAGCGTTAATCCGCGACACCGGCGTCATCCGCGTCGAGGACCTTTGCCGGCGCCTCGGGGTATCGGCCGCCACCGTGCGGCGCGACCTTGACCAGTTGGAGCGCGGCGGCGCGATTCGGCGCGTGCATGGCGGCGCGGTCAGCGTGGAGAGCCGGCTGGATGAACCCCTGTTTGACGATAAGGCATCGGTGGCGGTGCGCGAGAAGCGCGGCATCGCCGCGGCGGCGCTGGAGCTGATCGAACCGGAGGACACGATTTACCTGGACGGCGGCAGCACCGTATTGGAATTGGCGCGGCTGTTGCGCGACCGGACAAACCTGACCGTGGTGACCAATTCGCTGCGCGCGGCGCACGAACTGGCGGGGCGCGGCCCCCGGCTGCTGGTAGTGGGCGGCGAGTTGCGCAGGCTCAGCCAGACCCTGGTGGGACCGCTCACCAGACTGGTCCTGGATGGGCTGCACTTGGACAAGGCGTTCATGGGCACGATTGGATTCGCGCTCAAGCAGGGCCTCACTACCACCGACCCCAGCGAGGCGTTTACCAAACAAACCGTCCTAGGGCAGGCGCGGCAGGTGATCCTGCTGGCCGACAGCAGCAAGGCGGGCAAAGTCTCCTTCGCCTGCGCCGGCCACTGGGACGGCGTCCACGCGCTGATCACCGACAAACAACTCGACAAGGCTTTTGCCAAAGAACTTACCAACCAAGGGGTCAAACTCATTCGAGTGTAGCCCCGGACAAATACCATTAAGAGCATGAATAAATCACCCGTCTATTTGAGCGATATGCGACCGCAGTTTACGCCGTCCGAGCTGGACTGCGGCAAGATCACGACCTATCGCTACCACGCCAACCTGGCCTCCGAACTCGCCGCCGGAACGATCACCCGCGAGGAGGCGGTCGCGATCCTTGAGGACATGCTCGTCATCCGGGAACTGGAGGAGATGATCGTCAAGCTGCGCTCCGGGGCCTATGAGGCCATCCGCGATTACAACTACCGCGGTCCCACCCATGTGTCGGTGGGCCAAGAGGGCACCGCGGCGGGCGCCTGCTCGGCGCTCAAACTGCCGGACAACATCACCAGCACGCACCGCGGCCACGGGGAGAGCCTGGCCAAGGGCACGGTGGCGATCCGCCAAATGACCGACGATCAGCTCCGCCGACGGGTGCCAAACCCGGCCTCGACGCGCCATGAGGACCTGGTCGAGGCCGCGATGGAGGAGCACGTCTATCGCACGATCTGCGAACTTTTCGGCAAGGATGACGGTTACTGCCGCGGGCGGGGCGGTTCGATGCATATCGCCGACTTTTCCGTGGGCCACCTCGGCGCCAACGCCATCGTGGGCGGCGGCGTGCCCATCGCCACCGGCGCCGCGCTGGCCAACCGCTATCTCGAACGCGGCAATGTCGTGTGCTGCTTCGCCGGCGACGGCGCCTATGCCAACGGCGTCGTGCTCGAATCGCTCAATTTCGCCGCCCAGGCCCAGTTTACCAACCATCTCTCCGACGGCCTGAGCGGCGGCCTGCCCATGGTGTTCCTGATCTGCAACAACCACTACGGCATGACCGGCCGCTGCGACGACGAAGTCATGGGCGTCAAGCGCATAGCCCGCCGCGCCGCAGGGTTCGCGGAAAACAACATGCACGCCGAGGTCGTCAACGGCATGAATGTTCTGGCCGTCCGCGAAGCCGTGCTGCGCGCCACCCAATTGTGTCGCGAGGGCAAAGGTCCGGTGATGCTGGACGTGGACTGCTACCGCTACTGGGGCCACTCGCTGAGCGATCCTCGGAATGAGTACCGCACCAAGGAGGAGGAAGCCGCCTGGAAGGCCATTGATGCCATCGAGAGTTACAAGAAGGAGCTCCTCAGCGCCAAAACGCTCGACGCCGCGGGCATCGCCGCCGTCGAGAAACGCGTGGCGGACCGCAACGCCCGCGCCGCCAAACGCGCGGTGGCGGCGGCCGACCCGGCCCCGGCCGAAGTGTTGACGTTCATGTACACCGACACGAAGTGCGAGGTCGTTCCGGCGGAGTTTGCCAACCCCGCGCTGGTGGGCCCGCTGCCCGAGATCAAGCGCGTCAACGGCGAGCTTAATTACAAAGACGCCCTCAAAGAGGCGCTGGTCCAGGAAATGTCGCGGGACAAGCGCGTCGTGTTTTACGGCGAGGACGTAGCCGATTACGGCGGCGCCTTCAAGGTTACCAAGGGGCTCATGGAGGCTTTCGGACGCGATCGGGTCTTCAACACGCCGATCAGCGAGGCCTGCATTTGCGGCACCGGCTGCGGCGCGGCCATGAACGGGCTCCGGCCCGTGGTCGAGCTGATGTATTTCGATTTCGCCCTGATGTCCTCGGACCAGATCAGCAACCAGGCCGCCAAGTGGCATTACATGAGCGGCGCGCAGACGGAAGTGCCGCTGGTCATCCGGGCCTCGGCGGGCGCCGGCAAGGGCTACGGCGGACAGCACTCGCAAACGCTGGAGTCAATCTTCTGCCACATCCCGGGCCTCTACGTGGTTTATCCGGCCACGCCTTACGACGCCAAGGGGATGCTCAAGTCAGCCATCCGGGACAACAACCCCATCCTGTTCGTTGAATCCCAGGCTCTCTACGGGTTGAAAGGCCCGGTGCCCGAAGGCGAGTATCTCGTCCCGCTCGGCGTCGCCGACGTCAAGCGCGCGGGCACGGACATCACCCTGGTAACCTGGGGCCCGTTGGTGCATGACTGCCTCAAAGCGGCCGACCAGCTCAAGGCTGAGCGTGGAGTCAGCGCCGAAGTGATCGACCTGCGCAGCCTCGTGCCGCTGGACATCGAAACGGTGCTTCGCTCCGTGCAAAAGACCGGCCGATGCGTGGTCGCCAGCCAGGCCATCCAGATCGGCAGCTACACGGGCGAGATCGCCTCGACCATTCAGGACGAGGCCTTCGATTACCTGGACGCCCCGGTCAAACGCGTCGGCGCGCGCAACGGCATCGCCCCGCAGTCGCATATCCTCGAGGCGGCGTTCCTGCCCAACGTGAACGACATCCTCGCGGCCGCCAACTCCATCCTCTAAGGCATACTATGGCTACGCCCATCATCATGCCCAAGTTCGGGCAAATGACCGAGGAAAGCGCCATCGTTGAATGGCTCAAAAAGGAAGGCGACCACGTCGCCAAGGGTGACATTCTCTTCACCGTCGAGACGGACAAATCGGTCATGGAAGTGGAGAGTTTCGAAGCCGGGACGCTGCTCAAGATCCTGGTCAAGCCCGGCCTCAATGTGCCGGTGCAAAGTCCCGTCGGTTTCCTGGGCCAGCCGGGAGAGGCGGTCCCGGATTTGCCCGCGCCCGCGGCGGCGCCAGCGCCCCGCAAGGCGGAGGCTGCCGCCCCGGTTGCCGCGCCCGCAGCTCGCGCCGCGACCCGGATCGAGCCCCAAGCCGCTCCCGCGGCGGCGGGACCCTCTCTCGCCCCGCCCCCCGCGGCGCCCTCAGCCCCGGCCTTGTTCCGCATCAGCCCGCGCGCCGCGCGACTGGCGGCGGATTGCGTCATTGATCCTTCCCGCATCCAGGGATCGGGCCCCAACGGCCGGGTCATCGAGAAAGACGTGCGAGCCTACTTGGACGCCAAAGGCTACGGAGCGCTCCGCGTTTCCCCCGCGGCGAAACAACTCGCCGCCAAAGAGCGCCTCGACCTCCTGACCATCGCCGGCACGGGCGATTCCGGCCGCATCACCCTGGCGGATGTGGAACGAACCCTGGCCGAAAGGCCCAAGCCGTTGAGCAAGATGCGGCAAATCATCGCCCAGCGACTCACCCAAAGCGTCGTCACCGCACCGCATTTCTATGTCACGTCCGAGGTGGACATGACCGAGTTGATCGGATTCCGAGCCCGGCTCAAGGAACGGGGCGCGCCCTTCACCGTCACCGACTTCATCTCTCAGGCCGTCATTCTAAGCCTCAAGGAGTTTCCGGACGTCAACAGTTCAACTGACGGCCGGAGCGTGCGGTGGAACAGTCGCGTCCATCTGGGCTTGGCGGTGTCGCTGGAGCAGGGACTGGTCGTGCCGGTCATCCGTAATGCGGACGAGCTGGCCATGGCCGAACTCAACGCCCGGTCCAAAGAGCTTGCCGATAAGGCCCGCGCCGGCAAACTCGCCCCGGACGAAATGACCGGCAGCACCTTCACCATCTCCAACATGGGGATGCTCGACGTCGAGAACTTCACCGCGATCATCAACACCGGTGAAGCGGCGATCCTGGCGGTCTCCAGCGCGCTCAAGAAACCCGTGGTCCGCGACGACAAGGTGGTCATCCGCTCGATCATGAAGATCACCCTGTCCTCCGACCACCGTCTGGTGGACGGCGCGCTCGCCGCCCGATTTATCAACGCCATCAAGCGGAAGCTCGAGACCCTGGAGCTCTGGCAACTGCTAACGGCGTAAGGGCAACCCGTGCCAACACCTCCCAGGACCTTCGTCGGGTTCGGCTTTGGCGCCATCCAGGCCGGGCTCTTTCTGTACGAGGCGTTCCGCTCGCGACAATTCGAGCGCCTCGTGGTGGCGGAGATCGCCCCCGACGTCGTCGCCGCGCTTCGCGGCGCCAACGGCTGCTACCGAGTCAATATAGCCGCGTCCTCCGGCATCGAGGTGGCGGAGGTGCGAGGCATTGAGATCTTGAATCCAACGGCGCCAGCGGACGCGCGCGCGCTCGAGCAGGCCCTCGCGGACGCGTCGGAAATCTGCACCGCCCTGCCCAGCGTTGAATTCTACGCCAGAGGCGAGCCGTCCGTCGCGTTCCTCCTGAGCGCCGCGATGCGGTACAAAGCCACCCGCGCGGACGCCCCGCGCGCCATCGTCTATACGGCGGAAAACAACAATCACGCCGCGGAAATCCTCCAGAGCCTGTGCGAGCGCGACCTGCCGGCGGCAGACCTCGCGGCAGCGCGCCTGTCGGTCCAGTTCCTGAACACGGTCATTGGCAAGATGAGCGGCATCGTCGCCGAGCCGGGGCAGCTTCGCGCGGAAAACCTGGCCACGTTGGCGGACGGCTTTTCACGCGCGTTCCTGGTCGAGGAGTTCAACCGCATCCTCATCACCCAAGTCCATCTGCGCGGTTTCCATCGAGGCATCCCGGCCTTTCTCGAAAAGCCCGACCTGCTTCCCTTCGAGGAGGCCAAGCTCTACGGCCACAACGCCGTTCACGCCCTGCTGGGCTACCTGGCCTGGCGCCGGGGGTATCGCGTGATGTCCGAAACCGCGGCTGACGGGCCGTTGATGGAGCTGGCCCGGGGGGCTTTCCTGGAGGAATCGGGGAGGGCCCTGATCGCGCGCCACCAGGGACTCGACCCCCTGTTCAGCCCTGAAGGCTGGCGGAGTTATGCCGAGGACCTCCTGACCCGCATGACCAACCCGCACCTGAGGGATCGGATCGAGCGGGTGATCCGCGATACGCCCCGCAAGCTGGCCTGGAACGATCGCCTCGTCGGCACGATGCGCCTGATTTTGGATGCGGGCGTTGTCCCCAAACGGTTCAGCCTCGGGGTCGCCGCCGCATTGGATACGCTGGAGCCGCCCGGCAAAGCCGCCGCGCGGCTCAGCGCGCTTTGGCCGGAAGCCGACGAGCCGCCCGGCCGCAAATCACAACTCATCGAGCTGGTCGCTCAAGCCCAGCGAACACTGAAAGAAGATCATTATGGAAAACTCTGATGTCGTAGTCATTGGCGCCGGTCCCGGCGGCTATCCCGCGGCGATTCGAGCCGCGCAACTGGGCGCTTCGGTCGCTCTCATCGAAAAGGAACAACTGGGCGGCACCTGCTTGAACTGGGGTTGCATCCCCAGCAAGGCCCTCATCGCCGCCGCGGATACCTTTGCCCGCATTGGCCACAGCCAGTTCGCCGGCATCTCCGTCAAGGAGGCCGCCGTGGACTATGCGGCCCTGATCGGCCACAAGGACAAGGTCGTCCGGCAACTCCAGGGCGGCATCAAGCAACTCCTTGCCGCCAACGGCGTAAAGCAGTTTTCAGGTCTCGCCTCGTTCCAAGATCGAACGACCATCCACATCGCCGGCGGCCCAGCCATTTCCGCGCGGAAAATCATCATTGCCACCGGCTCGACCTCGGTCATGCCCGGCTTCCTACCGAAGCACGAGCGCGTGGTTGAGAGTCGCGGTTTCCTTGCCCTTTCGGCCCTGCCCAAGAGCCTGTTGGTGCTTGGTGGCGGGTTCATCGGGTGCGAACTGGCCTGCATGGCCGCCATGCTCGGCGCCAAGGTCACCATCGTCGAACTCCTCGAAGACATTTTGCTCCTGCTGGATCCCGACGTCCGGCGCGAGGTTCGAGGCGCGATGGAAAAGAACCTCGGCATCCGCGTCCTGACCGGCAAGGCCCTCGAATCCATCACCGCCGACAACTCCGCGGTCCGCGGTCGCGTGGGCGAGGAGGTTCTCACCGCCGACTTGCTCCTGGGCGCCGTGGGGCGCAAGCCGGTCACGACCGGCTTGGACCTCGAAAGCGCCGGACTCAAGACCAACGAGCGCGGTTTCATTGAGGCGGATGATTTTTGCCGCACCAAGGCGGCGAATATCTTCGCCATCGGGGATGTCACCGGGAAAATTCAGCTCGCGCACTACGCCACCGCGCAGGGTATCGTCGCCGCGGAAAACGCGCTCCTCCCCAAAGCCCGCCGACACGACACCTTGGTCCCTAACGTGATCTTCACCGCCCCCGAAGTCGGCACGGTGGGAATGAGCGAGGACGACGCGAAGAAGCAGAATCGGCCGGTCAAAGCCACCAAGTTTCGTTTCGCGGGCCTCGGCAAAGCGCTCGCGACGGGAGAAACGGCTGGATTCGCCAAATGGATCACCGATCCCGCCACGGACCAACTTCTCGGCGCCGCCGCCGTCGGCCCCCACGCCACCGAACTGATCGCCGAAGCCACCACCGCGATCCGCGCGGAGTTGACCGGTAAGGAGTTGGGCCGCACCATCCACGCCCACCCAACCTTCAGCGAGGTCTGGATGGAAGCCGCCCACGCCATCCACGGCGAGGCGATCCACGCTCCGCCCAAGAAAAAGGGCTAAACGCGGTAGCGTTGGTCTTTTGGCTGGGGATCGTAAGCTGGGGCTTTGTTTGGTACCGCCCGCTTGCCAGGAAGCGGGGGGGGGCTAACCACGGTCGGCATTGGACTGCGCCATGAGGTTGAGATTACGTGCCTGTAGCTGCTGGCGCGCCGCCATTGAGCCCGAACTTTGCCGTTTTCGAGAGCCATTGAATGTAGCTCGGCGCGAACCCGCGCCCGCGATTGGTTTTGATTCCCAGGAGATTCAAGGCCTCGGCGATTTCAACAACAAGGGGCATCCTTCCGCGATGTACAATCGGGGCTGAAGGAACGGTTTTGGCCCTCGTTCCAGTTAGGATTGACCGGCGTTTTGCGATGGAAACAGCGGTGGTGAGTTAGAATTGGATGGCGGATGGCGATCCTGAATGCCTCGTAAACCAAGGGCTTGCGACGGCAGGGAGAGTGTATTACATTGTGGGCCATGTCGGACAAAGCAGCTCTCAGCAGGACGCGGACGGTTCGGATTTCCGCGGGAACCGACCGGCAGATCGAGACGGTGGCGGCGCGGAAGGGCAAGACGGCCAGCTACGTGATTCGGGAGACGTTGGAAGCGGAGTTTTCCACCCCACGCGAGACTCCCGGCCAATGGCTCTTGCGAACGGCCAAGCGGCCGCGGACTCGGCAACCAGACGCCAGGTTTAGCTCCGCCTACCGCCGACGCCACCAATGAGAGCCATCCTGGACAGCGGCCCCCTGAGATTGCCCTCTGGAATTCGGAGCCCGATCACCTGCCCTGGGTCGAAGAGCTTTTCAAACGCTTTACCGGACCCTATTTCGTCACCGAGCCGGTGCTGACGGAAGTGGCCCACCTAACGGGAAGGGACAAGCTAGTGCTTACTTGCAATGATAGACGATATATTGTATAGTTCGGCGCATGGCAAGACATGCGCCCACAATCAATTGTGGTCCGGAAGATCGGCAAGAGCTGGAACGGCTGGCTGGGAGTCGGACCG
>Ga0316217_10003190_pt1 | contig 18954 bp, 17 predicted proteins | sample 1anoAmetaG_FD_203633 | JGI IMG/M metagenome (GOLD analysis project Ga0316217, IMG submission 203633) | Freshwater microbial communities from Trout Bog Lake, Wisconsin, USA - 1anoA | ecosystem: Environmental > Aquatic > Freshwater > Lake > Hypolimnion/Profundal zone | place: USA: Wisconsin...
AAGAGCGCAGACAGGAGTGTCTGCGTTACGACCGGCTTGGGCATTCCACGCTTCGTTGGGCGTTAGTATGCCCAAGGCGCTATGTGGGCGGAATCCGTTATACCAAAAGACGTGGTCGTTGATTCGCCGTTGGACCGAAGCGGCGGATCGGCCGCAGAGTACCAGGCGCCACCAGATGCGGAAGGTTCTAAAATATCTCTCGCATTTTCCGTTCAAGAATGGAGCCCGCACTTTGCCGCGCACGTGGCGGAGGTCCGTCTTCTTCATTGCGGCGTGGAACTTCTTGCGGAATTGGCAGCCGTGGTCGGTCGGGGACCTTGAGTCATCGGGTGATCGGATCATCGAGTCATTGAGGGGGGCGGACGGGGGGCAATGACGAATGACGAATGACTAATGACGAATCAAGATCCAATGAGCAATGAGGGAATGACGAAGCGGGGTTGGGGCCGCGACCAAAGACGAAAGACCAAAGACGAAAGTAACCGCAGATAAACGCAGATGAACGCGGATGGAACTACGAAAAGCACGAAGGGACACGAAAAGTGTCGGCCGGCGTAATGTGGTGGGCGTCGCGTTGCGACGGCGCTAAACAGGAGCGGAGGCCGCGCTGTCCGTGGCCTTACGGCACACGGCTAAAAGTGGTCGGTCCGTTCGGGCCTGAAAGGCGTGGAGTGCCACAAGTTGTCGGCGTGTTCGGGCCGGAAAGGCGTGGGCGTTGCATGGTGGGTGCACATTGGCCCCCTGGATGGCGATTCATGGGGGTGAAAAACGCCAGCGAGGGCCAAGTCCCAAGGCGTCATATTGCACCGTGGAACTTGACAAGGGACACGCGATTCGTAGGATGATCGTTTCCCCAATTCTTCGCTGGGTGGCGCCACTTGGTGCTGCGCTGGCGGTTTTGGCGGGCTCGTAGCTCAGTTGGTTAGAGCGCGTCGCTGATAACGACGAGGTCGTAAGTTCGAATCTTACCGGGCCCAGTTTCCTAAATACTTTATTATACGTCAGTTGCGCTAACGCCCCGCAGGGCGGCATGGTCGCAGCCAACAAGGAATGAATACGCAGTCACGATGCCACGAAGAACGGCCACGAGATCGAACCGCAGGTGAACGCAGATAAACGCAGATTCGTGTGTTTGGGCGTATGGCGGACCGGAGTACGACAGCAGCGATGGGATTAGGGCGGGCGGGATTAAAGGCCGAGGCGCCGTTGCAGATCCGGCAGGCAGGTCGGACAGACCGAGTGGGTGATGCCGTCGGGGATGGGAATTTCGCCAAATAGATCGAGTTGGGTAATGGTGTCCTCCAACGGGGCCCAGGTATCATCCGGCAAATGGGCCTGCTTGCAGAAGCTGCATATTTCCAGGGAGTCCGGGCCGTCGTGTGCGGGCAGGGTCAGGAGTGCAATGGGGGGACGGGTTTCCACGTGCAGGGTCCGGCTGCGCAGGGTGATGGCGCCATCGGCATTGGGCACGAGCTGCATTTCCATAAAGCGGCGCGTGGCGGGGGCATCGCAACGGAAAGAAAATGTAAGCGGCTGGTTCTTCCGGCGGACGAACTGGAACAAATCGTGATACAGGCTGCGGACCCCCGCGCCGGTGATGTAATCCCAGATCGAGCGGTCCAGGACGGCCGGCAGGGTCAGCTGAGGCGCCCCGTTGGTCTGCGCAAAGGCATCCCAATTGGGAGTGACCTGGCGAATACGATCCGTGGGATCGATGACATACGCAATCGTTTCCAGTGGTGGCGCGGGTTGTGACATAGGGTGGCACCCCTTCAGCCTGTGGTAACCGTAAGAATTTCCAGCGCGTCGGTGCGCAAGTCCAGCAAAGCGGCGGTACGCGGGCGGGCCCGCTGCAAGGCGCCGGGGTTGATCAGTCGCGTGCGGCCGATGCGGCGGTCCTCGGCCATGTGCGTGTGGCCCTGCAAGATATAGTCATACTGCTGCAAGGCGATAAGCTTATGCTTGGTCGGGGCATCATCGCCATGGAGCACCGCCAGGTGCTTGCCGCCCAAGACAAATTCCCCCACCGCGCCACAGCAGGTGACCTCCAGCAGGGCGGCATACTGTTCCAGGGCCTTGCGATCATCGCAATTACCCCAGACGAATGCCGCGGGCAGGCCCACCAGATGATCGAGCATGGCCGGGGCGCAGACGTCGCCGCAGTGGATGAAGAACTGCGCCCCGCGGGCGCGCAGCAGATCCAGCGCGGCGCACAAGGCGGCGGCGTCATCGTGGCTGTCGGATACGATGCCCAGCAGCGTGATATTCGGATTGGGGCCTTCCATGCTGGTGGATTGTCAAATAGTTGGAGCAAATATGCAAACGCCCGCGCAAAGATAGCGCGCGATCCATGAGCCAGGACGCCCTCCGCGGGCTACACTCCGCTACGGCGTGGTGGTAATGGTCACCGGCCCAAGCAGGCCGGAGGCCAGCAGGTGCGGCGCGGGGTGCCCCTTGGCGGGCTTCTCGGGGAAGGGCACGTTGGTTTTGGTGCGGCGTTGCTCCGGCGGCAGTTTGGCATCGCCCAGCAGCCGGTTGGGCCACAGGTTGACCACGTCAATTTGCAGGTTGTTCTCTCCGGCCTTGACGGCCGCGGTGATGTCGACCCGCCACGGCGGGCACCAGATTACGCCAAGATTCTTGCCGTTGATGTGTACCTCGGCCATTTCGTGGACGACACCCAGGTCCAGGTAACGCCGGCCACCAGTGGCGGCGGGCAAGGTGAGCGTTTGGCGATACGTGGCCGTGCCGGAGTAATACTTGATGCCCTCTTCGGGGCGTTGGGTCCAATCCTGAAGTTTTTCAAAGGTGACGGGCTGGGCCGGGCCGCCCCATTGGGCATCGAAGGTGACCGACCAGGGGCCGGCGAGTTCCTGCACGACCTGGGCCACGGGGTAATTGGTGGTGGCGTTACCTTTGGCCGCGGCGGCGATCGGCTGGCGGAAGATAACGAACGCCGAGCCAAACGGGGGAAAATCCAGCGGCACGGTGGTACGGCCGTCGGCTTGCTGGAAGGCAGCGGCGGGGCGCGTGGTACCGGTGACGGCATCCCAGATTTCCGGCTGGCGGCCGGCCACGCGGAAGGTGCAAGCGGCATGGGCGGCCTGTTTGCCCTGGTGGCTCAGGAAGTAAATGTCGGTGGTGCCGGCGCGCCGGTGGATGAAATCGAGCTGGGCATCGCCGGTGGCCTGGAGATCGGGCGGGACGCCCAGGCCTGCGAGCACCTCCTTGGTGGACTTGTCGGCGACGACCTTACCGCCATCCCACAGTGCGTCGGCGAGTTGCTTGAACTGCGTATCGCAGGCGGGGTAATTCATCAGGCTGGCGGTGCGCTCGGGCTTGGGGCCCACGACCGTGGCGCCGGCATGCACCAGCTCCGCGACTTTCTGGAGCGCCGCCAGCGAAAGCACCTTGAAGTACGGCAGCACCAGCGCGCGGTAACTCATGCCATCGGGCAGCACAATGCGGCCATCCTGGACCGCCATGCGCGTCAGCAGCACTTCTTCATTGCAGACATCGTAATCGTACTCGGGCATTACTTTGGCCGGGTCGGCCTGCTTGCGCTGCACGATGTTGGGCACATGATCGCCGTAGTAGTAGCACACATCGGCCACGGGCATGCCGGCCTGGAGCAGGAACGAGCAGCGGTCGAGGTAGCCGACGAAACCGTAGGCTTGTTTGGCCCAGGTAAGTTGGGGGTCGAAGTGCGTGCCGGCAAAATATTCCTGACCGGGGAAGCCCATTTCCGGCGGGGAGCAGGTAAAGGCGTGCCAGTAGACCTGGTTAAGGCCGGCGCAGGCCTCGTGATCGAAGGTTTGTTTCTGGGAGTTCCAGAGAATGTCATCCCAGTGGGGACCGATGGAAGTGAAGGTTTCGCCGCAGGCGATCTTTTTGCCGTAGACGTGGGCGGCGCTGCCGGCCACCTTCATGAAGTAGCGGGTTTCATCGGTAGGGCGGTGGGGGGAATAGACCCAGCATTCGCCCATGGGGCGCTCGCAGTGGCCCAGATCCTTGAGGCCATCGAAGGGGCCGGCGTGCGGGCCGCTGGCTTCGCAGTGGATGAACATGCCGCGCTGCTTGGCCAGTTGGGCCATCACGCCATAGTGGTTTTCGGCCATGCAATCGCCGATGGTTTTGCGGAAATCGGCCAGGAAGCGGTTGGAACAATCGCGGTTGTTGACGATTTTGCCCGCCAGCACCGGCAGCCAGGGGCGGAGGTCGTAGCCGCGGCGGGTCTGGAATTCCTGCGGGAAACGGATGGTCCAGTTGATGCCGCCGGCCTCCCAGCTATCGGTCTGCACGCCGACGATGGCTTTGCCGGCCAGCGGGCCGATCTCGTCGAGAATCGGATCGACCACCTGGTGCCAATAGGTTTTGAGCGCCTCGGGATCGAGATAATCCACCACCAGCCCCTGCCACTTGCCGCTGGAAGTTGAGACGCGGGCTCCGTTGTTGGTGTAGCCGAAGCGCAGGATGTCCCACGTGCCGGCGGGGGCGTCCCAGTTCAGGGTGCCATAGGCATCGAGTTTGTCGGTCAGGTCCAGCACGTCTTGGGTGGTGGTGTCTTCTTCGCCGGGGGTGCCGGGGATGTCGGCCAGCAGGGGCGAGCAATCGGTGGCGCTGCCGCCAAGTTCGTTGTACATGGCCTTGGCCACCAGATTGCGGATGGGTGCGTGCGGGGCGGCATGGTCTTTGACGCGGTAGGCGACGACAAAGCTGTCGCGGTAAAAATTGTCGGCGGCCTTGGGGGGCGGGAGGGTTTTAGCGATTTTGCCCGGGCCGGTAACTTGCAACTCCGACCAGGCGATGTGCTTGGTGGCCAGTTCCGGTTTGACATACGGGCCGCCGAGATTCCAGCCGCTTTGCGGGCTTAAGGTCATTTCCAGGCCCAGGCGCTGGGCCTCCTGGGCGGCGTGCTTAAGCAGCTTACGCCAGGCCGGGGTGCCGTAGAGCGGGCCGGCGGGCGTGCCCCACTCGCGGCCGACGCCGGCATCAAAAATCAGCGCCCCGCCCATGCCGATGGATTTCATCCATTCCATATCCTTGGTGATCGCGGCCGGGTTGACGTTGCCATTGGCCCACCACCAGTAGGCACGCGTGCGCGCAGAGAGGGGCGGGCCGGCAAAGCCCTTGTCCAAGTCGTCCTGGCCGCGGACGGCGGTGGCCAGGAGGGTGGCACCAAGGGCGGCGAGCAGGATTTGTTTACGCATGCGTGTTCTCCATCGCGGGGGGCTTGGGGACTGGGTTATTTTGCCGGGCATTATACAACGTAAACGCGGGTGGGTGGGGATGATTGCGGCGCCGCGCCGGTTAGGCGATGCGCTTGCGCGTGACGGGGAATAAATGAGCCACAAATGAACACGAATGAACACAAATTCAGACGATGCAATAAGCAAGTTCCCACGACATATCCGTAGTGCCGGGTAATTGTCCCCATTCGTGTTTATTAGTGTTCATTTGTGGCTAATTTACGTCGCCCCTGTTGCGGATTGATCCCGCGTCAATTTGTGCAGAACTTAGGGCCGCTGATGCTCGGCGATGGTCCGTAGCAGCGCGGCACGCTGGGACTGATACTCCTGGGAACGCTGGCTGAAGGTTGACCCGGTGGTGACGCCCTTGATTCCCATCACGATGGCGCCAATGACAAACACGACGCCGAAGAGTGGGAAAATGCAGGCGACGAGCTGAAATGGGGCGGGGGCGCCGGCGGACGAAGCGCCGGCACCCATGGCGATGGCGATGATCGTCCAGATGACACCAAAAACGCCGGCGAATACCGCACCCACCACCGAGCCGGTGGCGCTGGGTTCGGAGGTCGTGCCATCCTTGTTGCGGACCAGGGCCGAGTCGCGGTACATCTGCCATTCGCGGTCGAGCTGTTCGAGTTGGTTCTGCAACTTGAGGATTTCCACATCCTCGGCAATCTGTTCGGTACGCTGGTCGAGGGCTTGCAGCAGCGATGTGTAGGCCGCCCCGCCGGAATGATGCACTTCCAGGCGCGAGCCGCAGAAGGTGCAGGTGACGAAGCGGGTGTCCGCCCCGACCTGGAGGGCAGCGCCGCAGTGGTTGCAGCTTAAGTCGATGAGGGTGGTGGCGTCGGGCATAGGGGATCTCCGGGGGATTTGCCGGCAAGTATAAGACCGGCGGGTCGGGGTGCCAATGTTTACGTGCTCAGGCGTTCCCACAGTGTTTCCTTCCGCGGGTCGTGCGGCTCCTCCTTGAATGCGAGCTGCCCGACGGCAAAGACCGAGCAGCGCAACGTCAGCGGGCAGCGCTCGCACCAGCGGTCGCAATAGTTATGCACGCCGGGAAGGTGACGGGGATTATTGACGATGCGCGAGAATTTCTTGAAGTTCATAAGACGGTCTTTTTATATCACTGTTGAACTGGAACGGTATGATACAAAAATCGATTCGTTGGGGCGAGGCTGTTTGCGGGCGCGGTGATGGCCGCCGATTAACGCTCGGCATTGTCGTATGTTACACTATACTGTGCTGTGGAATCGTGGAGTGTCGAAAAATGAACTTGACTCTGCCATTAGAAGCTCAAAAGGTCATTGAGAGCCGTCTGCGGTCCGGCCGGTATCGGACTGCCGAGGATGTGGTAACTGCGGCACTGGAGATGCTGGCACGCGACGAGTGCGGGGACGAATTTGCGCCCGGCGAGTGGGATCAATTGTTGGCCGCGGGCGAACAGAGCGGGTCCCCGCTCAATGGCGAACAAGTCTTGGCCGAACTCCATGAGCTGCGCATGCGTCATGTGGGTAAGTCCGAATGAGAAGACTGCTCATTCAGCCGCAGGCGCGCCTGGATCTGCTGGAAATCTGGCAGTTCATTGCGGAAGACAGCATCGTAGCGGCCAATCGTGTGGGGGAGAAACTCGACGCGGCAATCCGGGGACTCCAAGCCATGCCAGGCAAGGGGCACTGCCGTTCCGATGTGACCCATGCGCAGTATCGCTTCTGGACGGTTTATTCGTATGTCATTGCCTATCGATTCGATGACGAAACATTATTGATCGTGCGCATCGTCCATGGACACCGCGATTTTAGAAAGTTATTCAACCCTTCCGACCGTGGCGCTCAGTAAATACTCCGCGCGGCATTCGGCGCCAACGGCGGTGTGGATTACCGCTGGTGCTCGGCGATAGTCCGTAGCAGCGCGACGTCAATGGGCAGCGTTCGCATCAGCGGTCGCAATAGTTATGCACGCCGGGAACGTGGCGGGGATTGTTGACGATACGGGATATTTCTTGAAGTTCATCGGATGTCCCGTTTGGCCATCCGCTTCTTGACCTGCGCGTGAGAAATCGTTTCGCCGCGGTCGGCCATGCCGATGCGCTTGCGGATGGTTTCGAGAAAGTACATCCGATACTGGATATCTTCGATGGTGCAATCGTCGGGTAGTTGCTGGAGCAGTTGGCTCACTTGCTGCTTGGCGGTCATGTCAGGATCTCCGTTTGGCTACGGCGCACGAATTCCGCTTCATCGATGACTTCCACGCCGAGTTTCTTCGCCTTGTCGAGTTTAGAGCCGGCATCGGCCCCGGCTACCACGAAGGCGGTGGTCTTGGAGACCGAGTCGGTTGCCTTGCCGCCGAGTTTTTCGATCAGGTTCTTGATTTCGGAGCGCGAGAATTTTTCCAGCGTGCCGGTGACAACGATCGACTTGCCGGCAAACGGCTGCGGTCCGGCATGAACCTGTTTGGGCTCAATAGTCTTTAAGCCCAGTGCCACCAGATCGTCCAGGGTCTTCTGGCCGGCGTCCGAGTGCAGGAAATCGTGGAGCGATTTGGCGACCACATCGCCCAGGCCGGGAATGGCGTCGATTTCCTCGAGCGTGGCGGCCCGGAGTTTATCGAGCGTGCCGCAATGTTCGGCCACGACCTGCGCGGTGCGATTGCCCACGTGCAGGATGCCCAGCCCGGCCAGCAACCGCGCCAGGCCACGGTCTTTGGAGGTGGCGATCCCGGCCAGGAGATTATCAGCGGACTTTTCACCCATGCGTTCCAGTTTCAGCAGATCGTCCTTCTGAACCCGGTAGATATCCGGCAGGGACTGGACCAGCTTGTGTTCGAGCATCTGGGCAATGATCGCCTCGCCCATGTTTTCGATGTCCATTTGATTGCGCCCGGCAAAGTAGCGCAGGCGCTCGGCCAGTTGGGCGGGGCAGGAGGGGTTCTGGCAGCGGACAAAGCCGCCGTCCTGCTCCAGCGAAGTTGAGCCGCAGGAGGGGCAGGCGTGGGGGCGGTGTATCTTATGGGCGTGGGCGGGGCGTTTCTCCTTGACGGCGCCGACTACGTAGGGGATCACCTCGCCGGCCTTTTCCACCAGCACGCGATCGTGCAGGTGGATGTCTTTGCGTTCGATTTCGTCAAAGTTGTGCAGGCTGGCGCGGTAGACATTGGTGCCGGAAATGAAAACCGGCGGCTCAAACTCCGCCACCGGCGTAATAGTGCCGGTCTTGCCGACCTGGAAGACCACGCGGGCCAATTCCGTCTCGGCCTGTTCGGGCTGATATTTGAAGGCGATACACCAGCGCGGGGCCTTGGCGGTAACGCCCAGGGCGCTCCGCTGATCGAGCCGGTCGATTTTGATCACCACGCCATCGGTATCGTAGGGCAGCCCGGCGCGCTGCCGGGCAAAGTTTTCAATGTACGCCAGCACGCCTTCAATATCCGCGCAGCACTGGAAGTGCGGGTTTTTTGGAAAGCCTAATTCGGCAAGATAATCGACCCATTGGTGATAGGTGGCCCGTGGGCCATCCTGGATTTCGCCCAGGCCGTGCGGGGCAAAATCCAGCTTACGCTGCGCCACCACGCGGGAGTCGAGTTGTTTGAGCGTGCCGGCGGTGGTGTTGCGCGGGTTGGCATAGGGTTCCAGCCCGGCCTCTTCCTGGGCTTTGACGATGGCGGCAAACTGCGCGCGGGGCAGGAACACTTCGCCGCGGACTTCGAGGAGCGAAGGGGTTGAGGGGTCGAGGGGTCGAGGGGTCGAGGGGGGGGCAGCGAAAAGGTCGCCGGTTGCTTCCTTGGATCCTTCCCTGGACCCCTTGCCCCCTGGACCCCTTGACCCCTGAAGCCGCAACGGAATGCTGCGAATCGTCCGCACGTTCTCCGTCACATCGTCGCCGGTGGTGCCATCGCCGCGCGTGGCGGCCTGGACCAGCAGGCCATTTTCGTAGCGTATGGAGAGCGACACCCCGTCGATCTTGGGTTCGCAGGTATAGGCATAGGGCTCGCCGCCCAGGAGTTTTTTGATGCGGGTATCGAACTCCCGCACTTCTTCGACGGAGTAGGTGTTATCGATGGACATCATGCGCACGGCATGGCGCACCGCTTTGAAACTGGCGATCGGTGCGCCGCCGACGCGCTGGGTGGGGGAGTCGGGCGTGCGCAGCTCCGGATGGGCCGTCTCCAGTTCGATCAATTGCCGCAGCAGGGCGTCATATTCCTGGTCGGAAATTTCCGGCCGGGCCTGGGTGTAATAAAGTTGGTCATGGTGACGGATCTGGTCGCGCAGGGCGGCGATCTGCTGGGCAATGGAAGTAGACATGGTTGACGCCTCGTAGGGAGCCTGGGGCGGCCCGGCGCGGCCGGGCGCGATCATTTGGCGCAATCGACGGTCTTTTTATGCACAAACGCGGGCACCATGCAAATGAACTCGAGCGGCACCGTGCCGGTGTTGCGGAACTGGTGCGGTTCGTTGGCCGGCATGTAAATGGCATCGCCGGCGTTGATGGGCTGTTCTTGCCCGTTGCCGAAGGCCACGCCGCCGCCGGCCAGGATCAGGATCTCATGCTCGTAATCATGCTGGTGCCGGGGCGTATTGCCGCCAGGCGCGATGGTGAACTTGCGCATGGCAAAGTTGGGGCAGCCGTCATCGGGGCCGCAGAGCATCTGCATCTGCGCCCCGGCAGCGCCGGGCATGGTGACGGTTTGGAGGGGGATTTGGGGAACGCTTTTCAAAATCATGAGCGGCCTCGGCGGTTTACGATTTACCATTTACGATTTACCGGCGCCCCGCCCTACTGCGGGTTTCCGCTGGAAAAATCATAGGTCCACACCCGGTTGGCCATGTCGTAGGTAATCAGCTCATCGGGTTTGAACCACAGGGCCAGTTCGTTCTTGGCGCTTTCGGGCGAATCGGAGCCATGGATCAGGTTGAACGAGGAGGAGACGCCCATATCGCCGCGGATGGTGCCCGGTTCGGCCTTGAAGCCGAAGGTGGCGCCCATCATCTTGCGGGCGATATCAATGACGCCCTTGCCCTGGAGGGCCAGCGCCAGCACAGGACTGCTGGTCATAAAGCGCACCAGGGAGTCGTAGAAGGGCTTGCCCTTGTGGACGGCGTAATGTTTTTCGGCCAGTTCCGGGGAAATCAACACCATCTTGGCGCCGACCACCTGGAGGCCTTTTTCTTCGAACCGGGTGATGATTTTGCCCATCAGGCCGCGCTGGATGGCATCGGGCTTGAGAATGATCAATGTGCGTTCCATGAGAATTGCTCCACTATAAACAACCGACTCTGAACCACGCCCGATATGGTACGCCAAAGTTTGGCGATTGTCAGCAGGAACCAGGAAGAAACGGGGAGCTACCCACCACCAAACCGCCTTGCCGCCAGGTTGGTTATGCCCCCCCGGTGGCGTCTACCACGGCCGCAGCGTCCGCCGCCGGCGCCCCGCCCAAAAACAACCACCGGCACAAAGATGCAGCGGGGCAAAAAGCATAAACACGAAGCCACAAAGCCACGAAGGACCACGAAGAAGACAAAAAGTTAAAAGATAACCAACGATCATCCACAGATTTCGCGGAGCATTTCACAGGGAGTGCTGTGTTATGGCATGTGGCGGCAATACGTCCCCAACCGCACGGTAGATCATGTCGGCAAAGCCATCGGCGCCCGCGGCGGAAAGATGCAGCCCGTCATCGCAGGCCCCCGGGCGGGCCAGCACGGCGGCAAAGCAGCGCTTGGGTATCATTGGTACGTGGTATTTGGCGGCCAGCCTGCGCTGGGCACGCCCGAATTCGCCGTAGAAGGGGGGCAGCGGCAGCTCCAGCATGATGACGTTATGCGCCGGGTTGCACAGCTTCGCCAGCAAGCTATCGAGTCCCGCCGCGTATTGTTCCACAGAAGAACCGAGCAGTACATCATTGCCGCCAATTTCGACCACGATGAAAGCCGGCCCCGCTGTTACGCGATCCGCCTCCTTGAGCGCATCGACCGTGGTTGCGCCAACCATGGCCAGATTCGTAACGGGGATATTGTATTTGTCCGCAAACACCTGCGGCCAGGGCGTAATATTGTGTCCCAGGCCGACCGAAATGGAATCGCCGATCACAATCATCTGTGCGACCGGCATCGGTCGCAGTGTCGGCATGAGCACATGGGGGAACTCCACCGCCAGCAGGCAACCGGCGCTAAGCGCCAGACCAACACGGGCATAGGCGACTCGATGCCGGAAGTGTGCGCTGTTCTCCGCCACCAACCATGCGGTCCATGCAGTATAAAACAACCCCTCCAACACCCAGGGAACGGGCGTTGCCGATAGCAGGACCAGCAACATTACGACCACTGCCAGGAGATTCCGAAGCATGGTCAGCCAACGGTGGCCACCCCACGGCGCCGCCGCCAGAATCACCAAAACCAGAAGCAGGCCAGAGTAGAATGAAAGTCCGCTGGCAAAATGCATGGTTAGTGGGTTCATATATGCCGCTTATGATATCGCTCTCCTGGCAAATGCGGAAACGATGCCACCAGTTGCCTCTTCATTCCCATCGCTAAAATCTGCGTTGATCTGCGTTTATCTGCGGTTCCCTTTCTTGTATTTGTTCGTGTCTTTGCGTCTTGGAGTCTTCGTGTTAATTCTTTTTGGTTGCGGCCGTGCCGCGCTGGGTCTAAGTGTTTATTTGTGCTTTCATCGCGAGCCAAACAACGTTGCCGTGCTGGTCGCCAGCGCCGTCCCGGTTACAATAAGGTCATGAGCGACACCGATCCGGACATCCAAACGCCACCTATCCCGGGGGGGGAACCCCGCCCGGAGCAGTATTCCGGCGAAGTGGTTTACATCTACGCCTTCGACATTGCCTATGAAATGGCGCGCGAACCGCTCCCTACGCTGTTGGGCCATCCGGTGGCGCAGTTCCAGGTGGATGCCTCCAAGCGCACGCCGCGCCAATTGTTCTTCTACCGCCCGCAGATGGTGCGCCTGCCGGCCCTGGAGCGCATTGGCCCCAACGGACCGCTGCGCCTGGAGCGCACGGTAAAACTGCTCCCGGTGGGCGCGCTGTCGATCACCGTACACGTGCCTTTTGTCGACCAGACGCTCGAAGACCTGGTCAACTTTCACAACCTGCATTTTACCAATGGCATTTCGCTCTCCGATGAAGTGCTGCAACTGGTGGAGGAAATTCAGCACGAGCTCCGGCCGCACCTGCACCGCCCGGTGACCAAGCTGGCCGATGAAGAAGCCTACACGGTTTTCTGCCTCCATTCCCCCCGGGCCAGCGCTGGCGCGCCCGACCTGGGTGCCGAAGACTGGCTGGCCACGCATCGCCGGCCGGTGGCGGCGCTGCTGACCGAAGAGCCGGATCTCGCCCGCCTGTCCGACCAGGAGGCCGACGAGTCGACGCAGAAGTACCTGAGCTATTACGACCAGGACCTGGTGGTGGTGGACTGGGATGCCGCGCTGATCATCGACGATCCGCGCTATATTGATGAAACGTTGTACCTCATGGAACTGGCCAATCTCCAGCTCGCCGAGCTCGAGGCCTACGACCGCATCCTGGATGATGTCGTCGAGCGCTCGTATCGCGACCTGGCGGGCCGGCGCCTGGCCTCCGCGGGCGGCCGGGCCACGCAGCGCGAATTGCGTGAAATCCGCATCGACCTGGCACGCCTGTCCGACGAGCTTTCCAACATCACCAAGTTCTTCGGCGACTGGCACCTGGCCCGCATCTACAAGGCCCTCTACGACCGCTTCCACCTTTCCGACTGGCATCACACCATCGATGAAAAACTCAAAACGCTCGACGACCTCTATCAGCTCCTGCAATCTGACCGCAACAACCGCTGGATGCTGATCCTGGAAATCACCATCGTGCTGCTGTTTGTGATCGACCTGCTGATTCTGTTCAATCAAGGAAAATAGAAGCCATGCCTTTGACCGAATTAAAGAACCACCTGGCGGAGCTCCACAATCTTTCCATGGCCGGCGCGGTGCTCGGCTGGGACCAGCGCACGCATATGCCGCCGCGCGGGGGTGCGGCCCGGGCCGCCCAGCAGGCCACGCTCAGCCGGATCCACCACGAGATGTTTGTGGGTCCGCGCACGCGCGAGCTGCTGGAGGCTGCGGGTGGCGCAGCGGCGCAGCTCGATCCGGATTCCGCGGATGCCGCGCTGCTGCGCGTGGTCCGGCGCGACTTTGCCAAGGCCACCAGGGTGCCCACGGCGCTGGTGGTGGAGTTGACGCGCACGTGCAGCCTGGCCGAAGAGGTGTGGGCCGCCGCCCGCGCCACCAACACCTTTGCCACCTTTGCCCCGTGGCTCGAAAAGATCATCGAGCTCAAGCGGCAATATGCCGCCGCCCTGGGCTATACCGGCCATATTTACGATGCCCTGCTGGATGATTATGAACCGGATATGACCGTGCGCCAGCTCGATCCGATCCTGGCGGAGCTTAAGCGTCAGACCGTTCCGCTGGTGGCGGCCATCGCCGGGCGCCCGCCCATTGCCGACGCCCTGCTCACACGGGACTATGACCCGGCCGCCCAGCAGGTGTTCGCCGAACGTATCCTGCGGGCCTGCGGCTTTGATTTTGCCCGCGGCCGCCTGGACCGCACCGTGCACCCGTTCTGCACGAATTTTTCGATCAATGATGTGCGCATCACGACGCGCTACGACGCCGCCTGGCTGCCCGCAGCGCTCTTCGGCTGCCTGCACGAAATGGGCCACGCCTTTTATGAAATGAACGTTAACCCCGCCTATGAAGCCACGCCCCTGGCCGGCGGCGTGTCCCTGGGCGTCCATGAGTCGCAGTCGCGCCTGTGGGAGAACCTGGTGGGGCGGTCGCGCGGCTTCTGGCAGTGCTATTACCCGGATCTCCAGCGGGCCTTTCCGCGCCAGCTGGGCACGGTGCCCGCCGACGATTTCTACCGCGCCATCAACCGCGTGCAGCCCTCGCTCATCCGCGTCGAGGCGGATGAAATCACCTACAATCTTCACATCATTATCCGTTATGAAATGGAAATGGCCCTCCTCGATGGCTCCCTGGCGGTGGCCGATGCCCCGGCCGCGTGGAACCAGCGCATGAGCCAATATCTGGGCATCACGCCGCCCACGGACCGCGAAGGGATTCTCCAGGATGTGCATTGGGCGGCCGGCCTGATCGGTTATTTCCCCACCTACACCCTGGGCAATATCCTGGCGGTGCAGATCTACCAGGCGGCACTGGCGGCCCACCCGGCTATTCCCGAGGAAATCGCCCAGGGGCAATTCTCGACCCTGTTTGCTTTCCTGCGCGACAACATCCATTGCCATGGCCGCAAGTATCCGCCCGCCGAACTGATCACGCGTGCCACCGGCCGGCCGCTGACGGTGGAACCCTACGTGCACTACCTGCAGACCAAGTTCGGCGAACTCTACAAGCTGTAATTACCCGAGCATTTGCTCCCTTTTCATTTCTGGATATTCTGTATCCGGACAATTTAGACTCTTACAAAAGGTGGGACCATGAAACGCGCAAAACTTTCCATCATCGGGGCGGGCAACGTCGGCGAAACCGCGGCCCATTGGGCCGCCGCCAAGGAACTCGGCGACATCGTGCTGGTGGATATTCCCCAGACCGAAGGCATGCCGGCCGGCAAGGCCCTGGACCTCTTTGAAGCCTCGCCCATCGAGGGCTTTGACGCCCGCATCACCGGCACCACCGAATACGGCCCCACGGCCGACTCGGACGTGGTGATCATCACCGCCGGCATGCCGCGCAAACCAGGCATGTCCCGCGACGACCTGATCAACATCAACACCGGCATCGTCAAATCCGTCACCGAGCAGGTCGCCAAGTACTCGCCCAACGCGGTGCTGATCGTGGTCTCCAACCCGCTCGATGCGATGGTTTACGTGGCCTATAAGGTTTCGGGTTTTGCCACCAACAAGGTTGTCGGCATGGCCGGCGTGCTCGATATCGCGCGCTATCGCAGCTTCATCGCCGCGGAACTGGACGTCTCGGTGGAAGATGTCGCGGCCCTGCTGATGGGCGGCCACGGCGACGACATGGTCCCCCTGCCGCGCTACACCAGCGTGGGCGGCATTCCGCTGCCGGAACTCCTGTCGGCCGAGAAAATCAACGCCATTGTCACGCGCGCCAAGAACGGCGGCATCGAAATCGTCAACCTGCTCAAAACCGGCTCCGCCTATTACGCCCCCTCGGCCGCCGCCGTGCAGATGGCTGAAGCGATTATCCGCGATAAGAAGCGCGTCCTGCCCTGCGCCGCCTATTGCGACAAGGAATACGGCGTCGGCGGCTACTTCGTCGGCGTGCCGGCCAAGCTGGGCACCAACGGCGTCGAACAGATCATTGAAGCACAGTTGACCGCGGACGAAAAGAAACTCTTCGACGCCAGCGTCGCCCACGTCAAGGAGCTGGTGGCCAAGGTGAAGATCTGAGCAAACGTCCAACGTTCAAATTCCAACGCGCCTATTTTCAATCCGCCGATGTTCCCTCGCAAGAAAGCCGCCACCGCGGTTGCAGGGTCTGCGACTTGTCAACGGGACCGCCGGGTAGGCCAAGCAACTTCTGGCGGGCAAAAAGAAAAACTCGGTCCTGAGGACAGGACCGAGTTTAAGGACTGTTTTAAGAATCATGCCGACCTGCTGGGGCCGCCAGGCCGTGGCGCTAGCGCTGCGGCCACGGGATCTGCCTTACCGCACGCCCATGATGATTTCCATCGTGAGCTGGTCGAGTTTCTCGTAGGGCAGACCCAGGGCGCCGAGGCCTACGCGGTCGAACTTGGTGGCCTTAAGCGCCTTGACGGATTCCTCGGAGAAGTTGCCGCAGAGATCCTGGAGTTTCTCGTTGTCGACGTTGATCTGGGCGATCAAGGACTGGATTTCCTTGTCCTTGTTGAAGCGCGCCACCTTGTCCTTGAGGATCAGGTAGGTGCGCATGCAGCCGCGGGCGAAATCCTTCACGCCATCATAATCTTCGGTGCGGTAGGCATGGGCATCAAAATGCAGCGAGCCGTCATAGCCGTGATCGGTCAGCAGCTTGACGAGGAAAAACGCCTGCTTGATGTTGGCCGCCCCAAAGCGGAAATCCTGGTCATAGCGGCCCGGTTCCTGATCGTTGAGATCGATGTGGAAGAGCTTGCCGGCTTCCAGGGCCTGGGCGACGTGATGGACGAAATTCAGGCCGGCCATCGATTCGTGAGCCACTTCCGGGTTCACGCCGACCATTTCCGGGTAATCGAGCGTTTCGATGAAGCCCAGGTAGTTGCCGGTGGTGGCCAGGTAGATATTGCCGCGCGGCTCATTGGGCTTGGCCTCCAGGGCAAAGCGATAGCCGTAGTTGTTCTGCATGGAATACTGACACAGGAAGTTGAGGGCTTCGCGGAAATAGCGGATGCCCTGCGTGGGGTCCTTGCCGGCATCGGTTTCGGAGCCTTCGCGTCCGCCCCAGAACACGTAGATCTTGGCGCCGAACTCGGCGCCCAGGTCCATGGCGGCCATGGTCTTCTGGATGGCATAGGCGCGCACGCGGGCGTCGCCGCTGGTAAAAGCGCCATCCTTGAAAATTGGATCGCCGAACAGATTGGTGGTCGCCATGGGGACCACCAGGCCCGTATCGGAGAGGACTTTCTTAAAGTCGCTGATGATCTGCTTTTTCTTAGCCGGACCGGCGTCGATGGGGATCAGGTCGTTGTCATGGAAATTGACGCCATAGGCGCCCACTTCGGCCAGCAGCTTGACGATCTGCACCGGGGTAATGGCCGGGCGCACCGGTCCGCCGAACGGATCGCGGCCGACATTGCCGACGGTCCAGAGGCCGAAAGTGAACTTTTCCTTGCCGTTGGGAGCATACGCTTTTGCCATGGGATGATTCCTCGCTTCGCTAGGACAACCGGTTTGAAAACCAATCACGTTTCGCCGATCCCAAGCAACCCCCGCAGGCGCGGAACGCGGAGCCTTGCTGGACAGGCTTGTGGCAGGAATCATGGGCCAAGATCGACCCGGATGCAAGAGTAGGGGGTGTTTTTTTATGGGTTTGGCCGGGGCCGGACTCCGCGGGGATCAAAAAAAGGCCCCGGCTTGCCGCCGGGGCCTTGGCTGGTATTTGGTATGGGGTTGCTGGTGGTCAAGGTGCCGCGGCACTGGTGCGCCGGCGGCGTTTGGGCCATAGCAGCGCCAGACCGGCGAGATTAAGGAGCAGCAAGCTCGATGGTTCGGGCACCGGTGTGGTGCCACCATTGCCGCCAGTGTTGTTGTTGGTACCATTGTTCAAGGCGTTGATAGCCCCGGGCAGGGAGAAGCCGCCGCCGCCGCCGAAGGCCCCGCCGCCGCTGCTATAAGAACTAATGGCCGCCCCGGCCCCACCGATGCCGCCACTGCCGCCCCAGTAACCGCCCTGCGTGACCGTGCCGCCACTGGTTAAGGCGGTGCCATCGAGGCTGGCGGTGCCATCGGCGGTCCCCAAGGCGCCGTCGCCGGTCGGCGAATCGCCAAACAGGAAGCTGATATCCTGGGCCATCGCGACGGCGGTATCTTCGGATATGGTGATATCCGTAATGTCGGTGCCGCCGGGCTCGGCACTGCCCCAGCCCACCACGATGTCCTCGATCTGGAGATTCGGCGCGCTGAGCGGTCCCGGCGGACTGGTACCCGGTGGGCGGTTGGCGCCGGCCGTGGTGCTGTCGCAGGTCTGAACGCGGCGCCCCGCGGGCGGTGTCTCCGGCGTGGCATCGGCCCCGGTTGTGCTCGGGGAGAAATTGGTTGGGTCAAAACTCAAACTCGGGATCACCAGCTCGAAGGTCGGGCTGTTGGCCAGGAATGGATTGCGTCCAGGGGCATGGATGAGGCTGTCATCGGCCTCATCATATTTTCTGCCGGGCGTATCGGCAATAACATTATAGGTTCGCCCCGGGGACACGAGGTGATACCGTGTCTTGTGATGCGCGAGCTTCCAGTGGGTGTCATCGGGCCGGTCGGCGGTATAGATCCCCGCCGGGTAGACGATGCGTGCCTGGCCCTGGCTCACGCCCAGGGAGACCCCGTCGGCGGGTTTGAGCGTCAGGCTCACCGAGCTGATGCATTGCTCGGAGCTGATCATGTGGGGCGTCGTATTGGTCACCTGGATGATCACGCCATGCAGGGATGGCGTGATCGTGATCACGGCACTCACCGGATGGCCCGCCCGATCGGTGGCTTGGGGCGGGGTGTGGTAGATAATGGGGTTCATAGCCCCAAACGATGGGTAGGTGGCGGCCAATAGTCCAAAAACCATTGCACCATAGGCCAGCGCCAACCGCGAACCGCGCGCACTGCGCATGTTCATGCTCTCTCTCCCTCTCGTCTTACCAGACGTCTCTCTGTTTAGACGCTCTCTCTATCGCGTTCATACAGAACGCGCTCTCTCTTACTTTGGGCGCTCCAACGCACTGCGTGGCGGTGAGCGCACTATGCGTACCGGTGGCTGTTGGTCTAACGAACTAGAACGGGGGACCGACGAAAACCACCACATCCCTGTGATACGGTAAACAACACTACGTCCGTGTGGGTCTCTCTCTCTTCTCTACCGAGCTCTCTCTTTCTCGGTGGCTCACCTGAGCCTTAACATCAGTATGACACAAAGCCGAGCTAAGTCAAATAATTCTTGCAATATTCGTTGGCGTGATTTTTCAAGGCTAAAGCCCGATAATAAATGCCTTGTCAGCCATCGCGACGCAAAAAAGAGAGTGG
>Ga0316217_10003191_pt1 | contig 18952 bp, 26 predicted proteins | sample 1anoAmetaG_FD_203633 | JGI IMG/M metagenome (GOLD analysis project Ga0316217, IMG submission 203633) | Freshwater microbial communities from Trout Bog Lake, Wisconsin, USA - 1anoA | ecosystem: Environmental > Aquatic > Freshwater > Lake > Hypolimnion/Profundal zone | place: USA: Wisconsin...
ACTCGCCATCGATATCTCCCACCCGAGGGACCTGCACTCGGAGATGCGGTCGAGGGAGAAGAAGAAGGTGCACAAGCAGAAGAGCAAGAAGAACGTCAATCTGATCGAAAGGGCCAAGAAGAGGGATGAGAAGTCGGTCGCCAGAGGACCAGTGGCTGTGGCTGACAAGTTGGCTCTGAATCTGAAGAAGACGGGAGGGTTGAAACGCATAAAGAGTAGCACTGCCCTGCAAAGTATGTTTAAGAAACTGAAATGATTTTTGATATTGTTGTGTAGAAGCAATTAGAGTTAATTGTTGGAGTGTTAGCTTTTGACTGGCAGTTCCGGGCTGAGGCTTATAGATAGTTTTTGGAGGAGAATGATCAATGGTCTTGTGCGAAAAGTTGAAGGAGGAAGTCTCTTCAGTCCCGTTTGGCTCTCTGAATGCCCTATGAAGTCATCAGTGCAGATAAATACCCTTTGAGTGGTAATGTGGAATTCAAAGCCAATTTCTAAATCGGTACATTATAAACATTGTCATGATTTCTTTTGATAACTTTCCCTAAAACGCCAACTCGCAGCTCAGACTCACCCCCCGCTCCAACTAAGCACTCAAGCGAACTGGGATCAAGCTCGAAGATCTACTGCCTCGAACCGCAGACGATATTAATACCAAATACGGCGATAATGTCACTGACAAAGCTCTGATAGAAAAACGGCTCATCCACTATGAGGAGAAGCGTAGGGCGAAGGTTGAGTTGCTGCGGAAGGTGAGATTGTAAGTGGTGGACGAGGAATCAAAGGGGATGTGGAATTCGCAAAGTGTAACTCTTTAGGCATTAAGAAAACCAAGACCATGGCCATGGGCGAATCAAAGGTCGAAGGACAAAGCGGCAGCAACGTCAAATCGACCCTAATCTAAAAATAAATGAAGGCACTCTAAAAAATAAAGTTCAAACAGGTACCCCAGCCCTAACCCAGCAAAAGTAAATCGAGCAGACCATCCAGTACGAGATGAAGATGTAGTAGATCCGCAAGAACAACGAGGAGAAGATGAGGACGCAGCACGATAAAGATGAGAAGAAGAAGAGAGAGATCGAGTAGAAGCGGAAGCAGGAGGAGGAAGCCAAACGTCTGAGGGACGAGGAGGCGAAACGCAAGCAAGAGTAGGAGGCACTCGCGCAGCAGAAACGCTTCGAGGAGATGAGATAGAGGGAGGAGAAGCAGAAGGACAACGAGAGACGCAAGCAGCGATAGCGGGAGGAAAAGAACAGGTCAGTGCAGGAGGAGAAGAAGGCCAAACAGTAGGCCTTCATGGTGCAGAAGGAAAAGAATCTGCAGGAACAGCAAGAGCAGGTGATGAAGCGGAAGTAATAGATGGAGAAGAAGCAGGCCGAAAGGATCAGGATGATGGAACTCCTTAACGAAAAGAAGAAAGAGGAGTCCAACGTCAAGAGGCAGGAGAAGGAGGAGAAACTCAAGCAGGCCAGAGAGCGCAACTAGTAGGCTCTGTATGAACTGAACCATAAGTTCAAGTTGAGAGAGGAAGAGATCGAAAAGAGGAGGCTGCAGTTCGAGAGCCAGAAGAAGAAGCATGCCGAAGATATGAAGGTCAAGGCCTTGGTCCACAACGAGAAGATGAAAGAAGTAGTTGAGTCCAGCGCACTGCAGGAAGAGAAGAAGAAGCAGGATTACTACAAAAAACAGAAGGAGGCCGAAGAACGCAAGAGGGAGATCGAGGAACAGCAAAGACTGTAGGCCATCGAGAAGAAGAGGGCAGAGGACAAGAAGGAGGAAGAAAGGAGAAGGGTGAGAGAAAAGAATGAGAAGGAAATGGAAACCTACAAAGTAGAGTTGCTGAAAAAACTGGAGGAGAAGGAGGAGAATCTGGAAAGAGTGCAGAAGACCAAAGAGCAGAAGATGCTAGAAAAGCACAATGAGGAGATACTGAAGCGGACTGACAAAAAAGACAACGTCGAAAGGATCATGAAGGTGCAGTAGTATGAAAAGGAAAAACTCATGAACAAGATCTAGGAGAAGATGTCCAAAGCCGACCAGATCAAGAGGGAGAGGGACCAGCTGCTCGACCAGAGACAGTTGATGAAGAAGGAAATCGAGAGGCAGAAGAGAGAGATGATGGAGAAGATTGAAAAACTCAAGCAGGGCAAAATCGACCCCAATTAACTCCTCAAAAGCTTCTCCAAGGAGCAGACTCAGACCATACAAGTCATCAACTCCGAGAAGTCCAAACCCAACAATTAGAACTCCAGAATCAACACACAAAAGGCAGCCTCAGTGGCAAAGGAAACCAAAAAAGAAAAAACAGAACCCTCCAAAAAAAGTGAGGAATAACTAAAAAAAGAGATGAACGTATTGATCGAAAGGCACAACACCGAGATGCTGAAGCTGCTGGAAGACGAGCAATCCTTTTAGAACCAACGGTAATAGAAGTTTTCCAAGGCAGGGCAGGAGTAGAGACGCAAGCTGTAGAAGTAGTTCGGACTGGAACGAGCCAAGGCGCAGATGCGCATCCAGAAGCTGTCAGAGTAAACCTTTTGTTATGTAGCCAGCACGCGACAGATCTCAAGAAGTTCAAAGCAGTCAATGGCATCAGATATTGATCAGTCTATTTTTGGCCATACCCATAACCAACTAATAACCGGACTTATCTCCTTTAACTAATAACCTTACTTAACATCTAAACAACTGGCTTGACTCAATCAGCCTTCTTCTCCAGCAACTTCCTCACTCTGGGTTGAAGTAGACAGTTCACTCATTTTACCATTGTAGCGCAAACTGAGTCCCTTTTACCCACAATCCAGACCTTTGATGCACCCCTTGAGTGAAGACTCTTTCAATGTTGGATAGGTGATAAATGGACGAATGAACTACAAGCAATCAAGAAAAAGAGTACTGGTATGTTTTGTTGTCCACTTGGGTCGTAATTACTGAGTAACCTTAAAGTGGGTACTTCTTGCCCTGCACTCTGATCCGCAACGTCCCGCCCTTGTAAGACTAAACACTAGGCCAGTAAAGGGTCGACTGAGTGAATTTGGTGCTGTCCACCCAAGGCGAAGCTTTGATGTCCTTCTTCTCCACCCCATGGTCGAAAACGGCCTAGAACCAGAAAACTATGCCGTTGGCCTTGCACTCGCTGAGAAACTATGCTTCAAAAACCCTATCAATTTTGATGATCTCATCATAGGTGATAGTCTGCAGGTTGAAAGTAAACAATCTCGCAACCTTACTCACAATCAGCGAAGGGTCGACGATGCGGATCAAAGGCTCATGCGAGATCCACTTCTTCATGGAAGTCATGGGTATTCCGTAGACATTGTCCCAGAACTGTATCTTGTGGTCATAGAAGTACTCATCATGAATGATTGCACACTTATAGGTGAGGATGTTGGGGAAGATGAGTCCCTTCCTCTTGGTCAGGTACAGATCCCTGGCCTCGATGATGCGGTCCAACATCCCATCGAAATGCATGCAGTAGCCCATGGGCTCCCCAATGATGATATCAACTTCCGCGTTGAAATCGTTCCAGGCCAACACTGAGATGTAGTCTTGCTTGTTGTTCTCCTTTACGATCTCGCGCATCATGTAGATGTTCTGCTGCTAACGCTCGCCGTTGCCGTTGATCACGCAGAAGACTTTGGAACTGCCGGCTTACACTGCGAAGAAGGAGTAGAGGCAGTTTATCCCCTCGGTCAGATGCAGCACGGTTTTGCCCTAGAAGAGATGTCTGTTTTAGAGGATGGAGTCGAAGTAGGCCTTGTGGGTAGCTTGGTCCTACAGACAGCTCTCAAAGGATTAGGCAGCCATGTAGTTTACCTTCGACAAATGCTAAGGGTACTCTGACTCGACCTACGAGACAGACTTTATGGGGTTGTAGTGTTAGCGAGATTGGCTTTACGGTAGAGGTTGGTTATTAGGGTCGAAGTGAGACATTTGAGAAACGATAATCAAACTAAAATGATCAATGCTCATATGAATCATAGAAGTGTAGAAATAATTGCATCAAGAAAAACGACGTTTTAAGAACGAATCTTTGAACATTTTGGAGGGATATAGATATTTTTTTTTGAGAACCCCCAATCAAATCTACCCAAAATCACCGCTACATTCATTGATGCGGCAGGAAAATTAGTAAAGCCGCAGACTCGTTGATTGATAAGCTTAACTCCAGGCTTTAATATCTCTGGAGAGTCACAACTCCTTAACTTTAAAAAGATGACAAATGATGGAAACGCAACAAGAAATAAAAAAGAATGTGTACCTAAACGAGTGCTTTCACAAATATCAATCGTTGCTTATTAAATAGTTCTAGCCTGTCAAGTATAAGTTTAGTATCAGTATCAATTACTACAAAGCTCTTGAATTGTTGCTTAGCCTTTCCTTATCTCTCATTTTTCCAAGAAGCCCATTTCGCTTGATTTGACTCCTAATCAAACTTCGCTTCAAAGAGTCTATTTCTTAATTTTTGGATGGCCAAGTGGACAACTTCATGAAGGCATACAGCAAAGTGTAAGGTCGTTGAGGGGTTGGATTACACTATGAATCAGGATGAATAGCTTCTGAGTTTCATGCTTTTATGAATGGTTAGGTTCGTGATAGATGTTTCAAGAACTAAGGCTTGTTTGCTGGTTGTAGGCTAAAGGTTGGGTTATTTAATCATGTTTTTTGAACTTAAGCCGAAGAAAGGTTGTATTTAGCACCCATATTTATCATCCATCCCACCTTCCGAAAATAATCAAAGCTGTTACTAAGTTCTAGCAAAACTATCAAAAAAACCGACTCTTAATTTCACCTCCGGGTACTAGCTCTATCTCCCCCCTGAAAACCCTTGCCAATGACGCTTGCTTCTAAGCAGTCCCAAGCTGCCCACGCTTCGATCTGAGTTTACACGTTTTGAATTTTTCGGCTTCTGTTATATATTTGCTTTAGAAGAAAATGTCAGAGATGACAATAAGTAAGGTTACAGTTATTCAGAGGCCGTTTTCAGCTACATCCCTCCCAAAGTTGTCGAACCAGGCGATGACCCCCCAGAGCCCAAACCCTACCGAAAGCGATGCTCGGACAGCGCGGCCATACAGAAGAGTTGCAAGGTGATGAGTTGGGACATCTATGAGCGTCAGAACCAATTGGCGCAGACCTAGAAAATCCTATCGATGGTGGGCGAGGTGGAACTCTACACCGACCCCCGGTGGGGCGAGCAGGGCGCCCTAAGAATAGTAATAAACAAGGTGGCCAAACGGCACAAGAACAGGCACAAGGAGCCCAACCCTCAGTTCGAAAACTGACCACCCATCCGACCTCTGATCATTCATATTGCGGGTGGCACTCCTAACATATATTCGATGTTTGTGGACCAATTAATAATCTACTATGAGAACAGCATCGATTGTTGTGAGTGTGCTGCTGGTTGTCGGCTGCCTCTCCCTCCCCAAACAGACCCCCATCATCGGCATCTACACCCAGACTGACGACAGCAACTAGCCCACCGCCTACTCGACTCCCAGACGCTACCACCCCACCATAACCATGGCATCAAACTACAGCTACATCGCCGCTTCCTACGTCAAGTATTTGCAGATGTCGGGCGCGCAGGTGGTGCCCATCTTCGCCTACAGTGATAAGGCATACTTCGACGACATCCTGCCCAAGATCAACGGGGTGCTCTTCCCAGGTACATCATCAACTATGTAGGAGGAGACGTCGATCTGGATATCAACACTACCTGGACCCAAAACGCAGAGTACATCTTCAAGTACGGGATGGAGCAGAACAAGAAAGGCAACGTCTTCCCCATCTGGGGCACATGTCTGGGTATGCAGCTACTAGCCTACCTCACCAGCGGCTACGATGCGGCCGCAGTTGCCCCAGTCAATGGCGAGCTCGCCATTAGAAACACTCTGTCGATATAACCTGGCAGTCTTCTCTACAAGGACATTTCGGAGGATCTGAGGTACCACGTCTAGAACGGTAAAGGGGTGGTCTATTTCAACCATCACTTTGCAGTGAGGAGGGACTACTTCCAGAGGAGTGCGCCGCTCAGGGATTTCTGGGAGGTGGAGTCCTACACCACTACTTCCTACAACTAGGATTTTCTATCAACCTTTAGAGCCAAAAACTACCCCTTCTTTGGGGTGCAGTTCCACCCCTAGAAAAACTTGTACGAGTGGAAGGTATTCGCCGACCGCTCCAGCTACGGAGTCGAGATCGTCCAGATCCTGTCCAACAAATTTGTTGAGTACGCCAGACAGAGCAAGAACGGGTTCGCCGACCCTGAGGAGTTCAGAAGACTCAGCATTTATAACTACAAACCTCAGTTCACAACCATGAGCTTCGTCCAGATCTATAAGTTCAATGAGCCCAACACCTACAAGAAAGCACTGTCTAGCACCAACCTTGCAGTTGAGGTAGACGAGGCGAGTCAATGATCTGTTATCCATAGTCTATTAAGGGTATCTAAACAAACATGAGAGCATTTAAGGTAGCTGGCCTGAGTTGTGACTAAGTTACAGCAGCATGAGATGAGGGAGTAGCTTTGTTTCGACAATGAGTTAGCTCAAAGTCAAGGGTCTTAAGGGTCCATTAGTCTGGATCAAATCTATGCGCTAACTCCTAACAATTGCTGTATAATATCCCAAATTAATAATTCAAATTTAACATGCGCAAATTCGCAGAGCACTCTGAGAGTGGCTCCGACCCCAATCCCTCCCATCCCTCCCTCAGGAAGGACCACAAGGATACCGCAGTCAGGAGAACTCTCCAGCAGTGCAAGGAAACCATCGCCACGCTGCTGCACTCCAACTCGGAACTCGAGAAGCAACTGAGACAGAAAGACGCCATAATCCAGAAACTGGTCGAAGAGAAGCAATAGCACATGCTGCACACGGCCAACTGCAGAACCCAGCCCCTGCTGCAGCAACTCCAGTCCGCAGAGCAGCGCGAGAGGCAGCTCAAATAATCTCTGCAGTAGATGGAGCAAAGATACGATGAAATCATCCAGAAACACAAGAAGGAGATACAGCGGCTGGGGAGCTATAACCGGGCGCTGAAGATTGATAATGCGTCGTTGAGGGAGTTCAAGGAGCTGTATGCGGAGAAGAAGCGCAGGAATGGCTGCATTAGCCAATCGACGAAGAAGGAACCATAGCCAAACAATGTTTTTAGGGTAACCAAGGTGGGCGACACGAATCTGGAAGGAAATATGGAGCGATAGTTTTCAGTGAGTTTGCATACTCCCAACAAAAATTATCGCTATGAAAACCTAAAGGGCCTGCCGTCGACTGAGCACTCTTTGAAATAGTTCAAATCTGCTTAAATAAATTCGAATGGATACCGAATCCCGAAGAATCTGTTCAATAATCAAGTTCTCAGATAGATTGCCCCGGCTTAACTCTGCGAGCCGAAGCTGGCGACTCACGCAATGAATAGCAGCAAGCTAGTTAGCATATAGAAGGTGATCAAGAGGGTGAACGAGTTGTTGGCCGATAGCTAGGAAGACTAATGATTGTTTTTTGGAATATAAGTATACGCGGGATATGATGGTTTCTCTATTTTCGACCACAACCCATCCAATCCAACCCTCAAAGTTGTGATAAGATACACTGTAATAATGCCAGTAATAAAGATACATTGGTGATAGGCTGTCCAATAACAATACATAGTGCAATCACCTGGCGATGGTATCCAGTTTGGGAAAGGCATTGCTACTCTTGAGCACAAGCGTCCTCTTGGCCTCGCTCTGGAAGATGTATCCCTTGACATAGCCCTCATAGATAAGGTTGGCGATGATGCAGATGCACTCGTTGATGTCTTCAGTGCCCCCCCTGCTGCGGACTGCCTTCTCGATGAGCTCCAGGTCGAGCTTGTTGGAGACGATGGTGGCGAGGTACTTGACCAGGTTGCGCCAGATGATGATGCGGATGCGGTCCATGAGCAGGTAGATGCCTCGCTTGAGCCACACCTTCTGGTACTTCTTGTTGAGCTACTCGTAGGCGGTGAAGTCGGCCGTCTTGATGGCTCTGATGATCTCCACGTATTCGATGAACTCGTTGGCGTCTGCAGTTTTAGGGGGTTCGTAGAGTCTGCCCAGGAGGATCCTGCAAGGGATGAGATACTTCATGAGCAGTCTCTTCTGCCCCCTCGTGCGGAGATTGATCCTGAGGAAGCACTGTTCGGCCTCGATGAGGTTCTCGTTGACGAGTGCGTACTTGCCCTTCTGGAAGAGGAAGTTGTCGATGTAGCGGGGGTGGATGTCCCCGTAGTTTTTGGGGGAGTAGATTATGCGCTGGATCTGCTGGTAGTTGTGGAAGGTCAGCAGGATGGACACCTGCATCACGTCCACCAGCGACAGGAACTACCGCTTGATCTCGTCGTCCAGGGCTTTGGCCGCCTTGTAGGTCTGTAGGGTGTTGAACAGGGAGTTCTTTATCTTGGCGGCAGCCGCGCTAGTGGGCACCTTCACCTCGGCAGTCAGGAAGATCTTCTTAGTTGCCCGCACTATAACTAGCAGCGGCTTGGCCAGCCACATCTTCATCTCTCGCATATCCTACAGCACCTTCAGCGTCGCCTTCAGACTCTACATGTGCTTCTCGAAACATTACGACCACCGGCCTGCCGCCCTCTCCAGTGCGAAGTCGCGCACCAGCTCTACAACCCGGATGAAGCTGGGTCCGATTGTGGGCTCGGTTTCGATATAGAGGTATGAGTTGGCATTGATGGACCAACTCTTCTCGGAGACGTTGGAGTAGTTCTGCGTGAAGTAGAGTTCGCGCAGCTCTTTGGCGAGTCTGTCACCGTCTCGCTTTTAGAAGGCGCCCTGCATGGTGTAGACGAAGAGTTTGGCGGTTTTGGGGGCTGGGTAGTTTTCACCTGGCTCGTTGTCCATACAATTTTTGATTATAGTTACCTCCCATTATGCGATGTATATACATTCGAGATCTAGGGCGCCAACTCGTTTGGTTAGCATCAAATGTGATATGGCCGCAGATTTTAGTGCTTCTTTGGGAGATCTATCGCATGAAGGACTTGCCTCAAATGGCAGTTGCTCAAATTGCTCCGAAATCAATAAACCATGGTTTCTGACACATTGGCCAGTCTCCTTGCTGATAACACAAGCTCCTGTTGTTAACCATGAGTGAAGATTGTCAGCCATGGGGTGGGTTGGCATATGTGGATTGCCGTGATTGAAATGAGTAGTTTATTCATTCGTTAAGGTTACAATAAATTATTGATAATGAATGCGAAAGCCTATTACCCCCACCGCAAATTCAAACTCAGCGTGGGCGACATCTACCTCGACACCCGCAAGGCCAAGCTCCAACCCCCCAAAGCCGCCCAAAAACCGCAGCAGTCGGACCCCTTCATCAGCTACAAAGAATCATGTACCTCCCCCGGCATGTAGTCCCTCTGCCGCTGTTCAAACACGACAAGCACAACACCATCGACATCAAGCGCAGACTGCGGTCGTTGGAGAGTCGGCCCAACCGGTACAAGGTGGGCTCCAAGATGCGCTCGCAGACCATCGTGGCGGATGATCTGGAGTCCAACTTCATCAGGGTAGGTTTGTAGGGATGCAGAAGGAACTGTGTAGTTTAAATTTGGGCGAGGGCAACGATTAGACGGTCAAGAACCATCTTGATCCCAAGTATCTGACTGAGCTGGAGAAGGCAGAGATCAAGAAGTACAAAGATGTCTACTATATCGGCCACAAAGCCCACCTCCGCAAAGTAACCTCTCTGCAAACCAGTACAAGTAGCACTTCAGGGACAAGGACGAGAACTATAAGCCTTTGGTCGGAGACCACATCGCCTATCGCTTTGAGATACTCAAAATACTGGGCTCAGGGGCGTTCGGCAAGGTATTTCTTCGTATACCCAGGTTTTGGAGGTGTTGGACCACAAGTACGACAAAAAATACGCTCTAAAGATACTGAAGAAGAGCGATGAACTCTACGAGCAGTTTAAGTTGGAGGTCAAGATCCTGAAAATAGTGAAGGAACACCCATCGAGCAACAAGAACATAGTGGAGATCAAAGGCGACTTCTAATTCCGCGGACACATCGTACGTCCCCCCTAACCAAGTGCATCGTGACTGAGATGCTGAGCATGAACATCTACAGCTACATCAAGGCCCAAAACTACTAAGGGTTCGACATCGACATCGTGAGGAAGATACTCATCCAACTGATGCAGGCCCTGCTCTTCCTCCATCACGTACTCTTGTGGCGAGGCAGAAGAACATCATCCACTGCGATATCAAGCCGGAGAACGTGGTCTTCAAGGAACTGGGCAAAAGTGGGGTCAAACTTATCGATTTCGGCTCGGCCTGCTTCGCCAGCAACAAGGAGTTCACATATATACAGAGTCGCTACTATCGCTCCCCGGAAATCGTGCTCATGAAACCCTATGACTCCAAGATAGATGTCTGGAGTCTGGGGTGTCTCATCTTCGAAATCTATACTGGGACGCCGCTGTTCCCCTCCAGGACTGAGGATGAGCAGATGCAGATGTTGCTGGCTACTTTGGGGGTGCCCCCCGCGCACTTCTTGGCTGTAAGTTTGGGTTGACGTAGAAATGCGAGAGGGGATCGGAGTTCAACTTCGCCAACTTTTAGGGGAAGCCGCTGCGGATGCCTCTGAGGGAGAGGCTGCGCAACGCTCCGGTGTCGATGGTGGATTTGGTGGAGTGGATGGTGCGTTGGTCGCCTGAGGAGAGACCGACGATCGCCCAGTGCTTGACTCATGAGTTCATTCTGGAGGGCCTGCCGAAGGTGGTGCGCTAGTAGCATCTGAAGCAGATGTGCAGCCCGAGTCCTTACAACTTGTACTGAGTGATATTTCTACCTAGTTTCTGCAAACAACCCACCCACTATAACAGCACCAACCCTTTATACAGCACTAACCCTACATACAGCACCAACTACTATCTACAACAACACAACTATCCACAGTTTGGATATAGCTGGAACCGGACTCACCCCAGCTACTGAATTGGATTCACATCTAATCCATAAAACTTGAATAGGTGATGGAATAGTGGTATAGTCATACAGCATCAAACCAGCTCCTGCTCGTAGTTGGTCTAGAGGTAGTTCTGCAGGTTGTTGAGGTAGGTCTTGTACTAGTTGGCCAACTTGGCCATCATCACCCCTGCGTTTATGGAGTTCAGGTTGATTTCGAAGTACTCCATTATCTACAGCTCCTTCTGCGAACGCTCTCTGATGTTCTTTATGCAGAAGAGTTCGCATTTGCGGACATCTGCGGTTGGCTGTTGTTTGTCGTCGTTGAGGTAGATCTCCCAATGCTACCGTTTTGAACTATTCTGATATTTGACGTAGTGGCACCCTCTGACCTCAAAGCTGCCGATTCGCCTAAAGCTGATTGAATTCCTGGTGAGGTTGGGTTTCAACGCCTCCACAACTTTGAGCTCAGCAATGGCGTTGGTGAAAGAGTACTGCAGTCTATCGTTTTTCATGGTTGATGAGTAGAACGAGTACTCAGTTTTTAGCAGATATTTGATGATGAAAGTACTGACATTCTGACTGTCTATTGAAAATATTTCGAGTTGGGTACTGTTTGGAGCGGGTAGGTCGATTCTGGTGCCCTTCCTCTCGAAGTAGTCTCCTAGTCTGTTGGTCCTTTCGTGGATGAGTGCATAGTAAGGGTCAAGAGGGTCGAGGTTGATATTGAAAGTGTAGGGGTTGATCTCTTCGTGGATGTCCTACAAAACCTCCTCTTTGAACTCGGGCTGAATCTCCACAGTTTTCATGACCTCCAAGGGAGTGATCGCCAGTTCCTCTTTGATGAGATCCTAAATGTCCCTTGAGGGCTCACCCTGGCGCTCGTTATTATCCAAATTGCGAGTCTCAAGCTCGAGTTTGATGTCAAGCAAATCGTCTTCAAGGCTGATGCTTTTGTCTTCTTACTAGAAATACGAGGGGATAGCGCTTTGCCGAGGATCTTCTTTGGATTAGCTACGCACTGGTTTGATTTTGAGCAAATCGGAGAGTGGAGTGTCTTCCGGGGTGTGGGCGAACAAGGCCTCCTACTAACTTTCCCGGGGGGTTGAGACCTTGTCTTTGTTCTTATTGATCCATCGGTTGAGACAACGCTACAAGCATGGACATATATTCATGATGGATATCTGGAGGGTAGATTATAATTTATAGGTTCGGATGGGCTGATTACTATGCTCCTATGACGCATGCTGGTTGACTCATCTCAGCAAAGCAGGAGTGAGTAGTTTTGAGTGAAGAGAGTGGTCATAGTCACAGTGCTACAGTTGGGAGGCATGTGGCTCTTCTGAAGTTAGGTCTAATGAGTGATGATAAAGTGGGACATGAAGTATGATGATTCAGATCAAGTTCTAGAGCAAGACCAAGGTGTGGGTGGACCCGCAGGCGACCTTGAGGATAGGGTTGCTCGGCAGCTGCTAGACTTCCTTCGCGATTAGGGTGTGCTTCGTATTGCTTTCATCCTTCTGCTCTCGGCCCAACTGCCCCTCCCTGCCTCTGCCCACCATCAGCAGCCTCCCCTCTTCAGTCACCAGAGCCGTATGCGCACCCCCACACACAATGTTCTTGACCTTAGCGTTCAGATTAGCCACTCTTCTGGGTAGAAACTGGTCGGATTTGTCCCCATGTCCCAACTGCCCCTCATTCCCGAACCCCCACGTATACACTTCTCCCCTTTCAGTGACCACCCCTGAGTAGTTGTCCCCCGCTGAGATGTCGACTATCTTCTAGAATTGTAGTGATTCTACGAGGATAGGCTCATATGAGTTTTTGAGGCCGCCATCGCCCAGCTGTCCGTTGCCATTGCTCCCCCAGACATAGACCTTCCCCTCGTCGTCTAAGGCCATGCTGAAGTTTATGCCAGATGAGACCTTTACGATATGGCGCAGGGGCAGTTCAACTATGTCGTTTTTGGTTTTGGCTTGGCTATTATTGATTCCTCTGACATTCGTATCCCCCATCACAAATACCTTCCCCTCCCTGTTCACAAACGTGATGTACTCTCCCGCGCATGAAGCCATGACCACATTCTCCAAACTAACCTTGACCGGGGCATTGCCCGTCTCCGTCTTCTGTGGTTCTGTAGTCCCAATCGATCTGAATCTAGGCTTAGGCTGCTCCAACCCCCAAACGAAGGCCTCGCCCTTCTCCGTCACCGCACACATCGACTGGTACCCGCATGAGACCTGACTGATCTTGTCACTGAGTTCCACCAGTCTGGGCACCAATACGTTGAGGTTGGGCGGCAGATGGCCTAGGACGCCGTTGCGGTTTTTGCCCCAGGTGAACAGTTTGCCCTAATTGGTGATCCCCGCTGAAAGAGATTTCTTGGAATCGATGTCGACGAAAGTGATGTTTTTTATGAGTTGCGGCAAACTGGTGTTGGATTCGGAGCCTAGCCCGAGTTCTCCGTTTCGCCCGAAGCCCCAGGCCCACGCTTGGCCTTCTTTGCGGGGCGCGGTGAGGAAGGAACCCGGGAGGAAGAAGGCCGCCGCGAGGGCCAGTCCGATTATTTTGGTTCTGTTCATAATGTTTAATTATGGCAGAGTCTGCAAAAACTCACAGCCAGGCGATCCAACCCTGAATCTTGGAGTTGAACTCCCATATCCTCAGTGTTTAACGACTTAGGTGACTCGCTTGTTGTTCCGCCCTTCGTCCTTAACTTCTATCCTCCCATTTAGGTATGGGCCATCCCTAACCCTTCTAAGCACGACTGTTAGCTGAGCAATACCCTAAAGTCACCAATACCTCCCATTAGCTCTTTCTAGAGTATAGGTATTCATTGCATAAAATAAGCAAAAAGGTGATGGAACCCTCAATAATTAAGCAAATGGTCTTTGGGGCTGGCAGATAAGTTGGTATTTGGGTTCGGGTGAAATGAACGGAAATGACACAATTGTAGGCTTTGATTCTTTTTGTTTGGAGTTTAACTTGATTCATTTTAGTGCCATTTAGGGCAAATATATGATTTGTCTTTTAGAAGGAGTATTAATTGTCATTTGTTGCCAGTTATTCAGTCTTTTTTCTGCTGATATGATCCAACCCCCATAACCCGTCAACCCAACCCTCAAAACCTCAAAACATCCCAACGCCCCATCCAATCCATAGCTGCCAAAGTTCTCCATAATGAAACAGCTGATAATCAAATAGCTGATAATGAATAGACGATAGGTGTGGTTTATTAATAATATTAGGGTGATGCGAGTGAGCAGTAGCCGCATAAACCGTTAGTAGCAGGTGAAGGTAGTGGTGCGACTGAAGCCGTAGCCGAGCGAATCGCGGTACTCCAAGTACGTGTACCTCTCGGACCACGACGAAAACCAGCTGGTGGTCTAGACGGGCTCCAAGAAGGACATCTTCATGTTCGACCACATCGCCCACGAACTCACCACGCAGCAGGAAATCTACAGGATGATCTGCCAGGACTGCGTCAGCCAGGCCTTCGAGGTACCCACTCACCCATCTAGGGCTATAACTGCTGCATCTTTGCCTATGGCCAGACCGGAGCCGGCAAGACCTACTCAGTGCTTGGGAATCTGTCGGATCTGCAGACTGATCCTTACTCACAGTCCAGAGGGATTCTGCCCAGACTGCTGTAGGAGGTATTCGAGATGGCGAGGGGGAGGCAGGAGGGGCAGAAGGTGAGTGTGACCTGCGCTTACATGGAGATCTACAACTAACAAATCTTCGATCTGGTAAGTTTTGATTGAGCTAGCTGTCTTCTGACAAGAGGATACACCAGATAAGGGAGGACGCCAAGAAGGGAGTTTTCGTCGAGGGACTCATCTAGCGCAAGATTATGACCTACCGCAGCGCTATGGGGTTGCTGCTGGAGGGGGAGAAGACCCGCAAAACTGCCTTTACGCAGATGAACACAGAAAGTTCCCGTTCCCACGCGATATTCAGTATCTTGATATAAAGCGAGATGGTTTAGAATGAGACCATAACCACCAAAAAGGCCAAGTTGCACATTGTGGACCTGGCCGGCAGCGAAAGGGTCAAACACACCAACGTCGAGGGTTAAAGGTTGCGGGAGGGGTGCAACATCAACCGCTCTTTGCATGTTTTGGGCAACGTCATCAACTGTCTTGCGGAGTCCAGCAAAAAGAAGAAACACATCCCTTTTCGTGACTCCAAACTGACTCACTATCTCAAGGATTCACTTGGAGGTAACTCTATTACTAAGCTGCTGGCCAATATTCATACAGGCCGCCAGTTTTTTGGAGACACACTCTCAACCCTCATGTTCGCCAAGAGGGCCAAATTGCTAAAAATGAAGGTCTAACTCAATGAAACAACGGCCTAAAACTTTGACTCCCTTCGCAAGGAAATTCGCAAACTGCGGTAGTAGCTCGCCCAGGCAAAGTACTTCAAAACCGAAGGAAGGATGAGCGAAAGAGGTTCCTTTTAGCCCTAACTTGACACATCAGCTGAGAAGATAAACCCCGAGCATCATCACCACTAAACCTAAACAGGCTCCCGAAACGAAACCCTGCGCATTCTATAAGAGAACGAGATCCACTACAAAGCCTTGATTGAGATCTACGAAGAGCACATGAAGACATGTCTGAGTTCGTCTCATATCCAGAGGAAGCAGAACATCAACATCGTCAAGGAGTGGAAGAATCTGGAGAAGAGAAACATCTCGCTCACGCATTTGGTCAAGCAGCTTCCTTTGTTTACTACGATCTATAAGGAAAATTTGCTGCTTAGGCAGGAACGCTTTGCTAAGAGTGAGCCCTTGTTTCCTGCTCTCCAGCAGAAGATGCCTCAAACTAATGGATTTGAGTCTCGGAAAGAGTCATCAGCGACCGCGATAGAGGAGATGACGAAAGTGGTGGACTATTATGAAGATATGATGAGCGAGATGCAATAAAAGTTCAACTGGGCTCTATAGACTTTATAGAAGACCTACTTCTAGCTGTAAAACGAGTGCAAACTGAAATAGAAGAAGATCAAAGACCTGAAGCAGAAGTGGGAGATACCTCCAGACCTCTAAGAGCTCAAGAACGAGAACGATTACCTCCATCTGAACATCCTGAACCTCTAGAACGAGATCGAAAAGCTGCAGTAGAAGGAGCAGAAGCTGAGACTCGAGCTGAAGTAATCCAAGAGGGGCACGGCCAAGAAAGACAGCAGGCAGGACATCACCGATTAGGAGGAGAGTGAGCAGACCATTTTGATGATACAGGAGCAGGTCTACGAGATACGCAGGGAGGCGGAGAAGGAATCGGCGCAGATTGACGTCGAGCGGGCGGAGATGCAGATGGTCATACAGAAGCTGCAGGCCGAGATCAATAAGTACATGGTGGAGAATAGCAGGCTGAGGGAGAAGTACAGCAAAAGTAAGAGCAGGAGGAGGAGTCACAGCAGGAAGTTGGACGAGGTGCAGAGTCTCAAGCACAATATGGTCACTCCTGACCAGAAGGAGTACATCAAATCGGAGGCCAAGTACATCAACAACTCCGCTGTGACGGTCTCGGCTTTTGATAGTCATAGCTATACGAAAGAGATACTCACTTTGAAGATGGATATCAAGCGCAAGCAGAAGGAAATCGCGGATTTGAGGAAGGAGTTGGATGAGTACGTTAGTGGAGATCGGAAAATCGAGGAGGAATTCGGCAAAACTTTGGAGCAAGTCATCGAAGAGTACCGAAGCATCAACGAACGCCGGATGCTGCATCAATCCAAGAGCGTCAAGATAATGCAGACCCACACATGCGACGAGAAAGCCGATAGCAGGAAGATGCGTGAGTCAGGTAGGCACGAGTAGCCGAGGCAAAACAGACAGAGGGCCAACCTGAAATGAGTTATAAATTTATTATTTCATGTTGATGTGCGTATATTGATTACTTTGATTAAATGAGTGCGTTTCCAGCCCAGTTTACGCAGCAGCCTAGTGACCATGAGGAAGAGGACAATGAGTACATCGAGCTCTCTGATAAGACTCAGATCAAGGCTTATCTCAAGGCTAGGGAGATCAGCGAAGCTCACCAGGATAGTATACTCAAGGTTATTGATGAGCCCACTGCGGCCGAACAGAAGGCGGCTGCTTCTGCTGCCCTCAAAAAGGACAAACCTCAGTTTATCCAAGACGATCGGCAGAGGGAAGCTCCGGTTCGTTATTAGCAAAAAAAGGCACAAAATCAAGCAAACTAGCCCAAAGGTAATGGAGACAATTACAATAAAGGGTTCTAGGAGAAAGACAAAAAGACGGAGACAAAAGATGAGAAGAGGTATAACAGTAAATCTAAGACCCCAGAGAAAGAGCACACTAAACCTGCCAAGGTGGAGTATGTTGAGAAAAAGAGGTATTTATAGAAAGAAAAAAGATAGTAAGTTCAGGAGAGGAGCAGGGACAATAGAAAAGAAAGATAGAGGGATTAGAGTGGTTATCATAAAAAAGTGGCCTATGACAAAAAAGAGCAAGAGTCAGGTAACAAAAAAGTAACCTACATTGAAAAAGGGTCGGAGAACAAAGCGACCAAATATGTGCCAAAAGAGGGATAGTTCAAAGAAAAAGAGGTGAAATATAAAGAAAAAAGAGAAAAGTAGGGCAGAGACAAGGAATTAAAAGAGAAAGAAGTCAAATACATCCCAAAAGAATAGCTATTCAAGCCCAGAAAGCAACTAACAATCGTGAATGATGAGTAGATTTAGATCGAGCTGCTAGATAAATACAGATGGTAGGAGTTCTAGAACCTGATCTATGTGGGCAAGCGAGATACCGCCGTATACGTGGATAAGGCCGAAGAGATACTGAAGAAGTTCGATTACATCATTTTGAGGAGTTTTGCCATTTATGTGGAAAAGGCCTTTCTAGTGGCTGCACTCGTGGGGCAAAGGTATCCGAATTTGAAGCGCGTCAACATTCCCAAGTAAGTGAAGGTCAAGCTGACCAACCTTACTGCAAAGAAAGAGGAGAAAATTCAAGAGAGAGGGGCTATTGACATCTAACTGAGTCTAAATAGCAATAGTTTAGATCATAACCATATTGGGTACCAGGAGGGCGTGAGACGTAAGGTTGAGGAGGCGAAACAGAAAGGGAATGATAAGAATCTGAGTTACAACTAAAAGTACCAGCAAAAGAACAAGAAAAACTATGGTGGATTCCATAGGAGGTAGGAGGACAGACCAGGACCAAAGGGAAAGAGGTCAGAGGATTCGAGGGAGAGGGAGCTGCGTTGATTTGTACTTTATCAATGGATAATTAACCTATCGACATTGCGATGGAATGTTGTTCTCTTATTGGCTTTGGTTGAGCTATTTTAAGCTATAAGCTGTAGCTGAAGAAATCAGAGAGAGGGAATAATACTACCCGAAAGTTGGTTTAACTCAAAACAGTTGGTTTTTTCAAGCCAACCCTCCAATTCAAGAAACATATCGACGACCCCAAATATATACTTTTGGATGAGAAGAAAAAGACCAAGGCTATCAATGGCAGCCTCCAAAAGATCAGCTAACGAAAATTATCAGGAACTCCTACTGCCGCAGCAGACTGAAAAATAACTACAAAACAGTCACCTACAACGAAGTCTTTGCGCATAACCCCTAAGATAAAAGCAGGCCAGGATAGGGTCAAGAAAAGGCAAATGCGAAATCCCCCCGGAATCTGAAACAGCCGAACCTAGACTTCAATCTGCGAAGTAGGTGACAACACTGTACAGTCAGTCCACTTGTTTTATGCGATTTTGGGTCACTCCTCGGGAAATTATTGATTGCCGCAAATTGAGTATTTTAATCTGGAACATTCTCGAACTGCCAACAATAAAATTAGAGATGGGTATAACAATTCTCACAAATTGCATTTTGATATCATTTGCCGCCAGTGACTGACTCACTAGCAACTTTGGGCGGGTGAAAATATATGTTTTTAAATGGAGCTTAGCTTTCATTCAAATCTGTGCTAGTTACTTCAACAACTATATTAATATGTTTAAAGGCATTC
>Ga0316217_10003192_pt1 | contig 18950 bp, 15 predicted proteins | sample 1anoAmetaG_FD_203633 | JGI IMG/M metagenome (GOLD analysis project Ga0316217, IMG submission 203633) | Freshwater microbial communities from Trout Bog Lake, Wisconsin, USA - 1anoA | ecosystem: Environmental > Aquatic > Freshwater > Lake > Hypolimnion/Profundal zone | place: USA: Wisconsin...
GGCGGTGGTGAACTGCCAGTCCACCCCTTTCTGTTTGGCATTCCGTTCGGATTCCCACGCGGCGACCTGGTCGCGAAGAACGGCAGGGTCGCCAATCATCTGGCAGAAACACTGCCGGGACAGGACGTTAAGCTCAAGTTCGGCGATATTCCGCCAACTGCCGTGCTTGGCGGTGTGGATCATTTCCCGCCGTGCCATCAGGCTGCGGACCTCGGCCGGCGGGAACGCGGCGTATAACGACGCACAAGCATGGACATTCAGATTATCCGAAACCAAGGTCACACGCTTGGCGGCAGGGTAATGCACGTTCCGCAGTTCGCGTACCTGTAAGGCCCAATCCCGCTGGGTGTGGCGTTCGGTCACGCTCACGCGCCGCCATCCGCCCAACGGTTCGGTGAACATGAAGATGTTGGCCGTGCCATGACGCTTGTACTCATAGTCGTACCGTTCCGGTTCACCCGGCAGCGGCGGCAAGGGGCGGCGGGTCTCCCCGACCAGTTGCTTGCTGGTCTCGTCCATGCATACCACCGGAAAGTCTGGATCATACGGCCGCTGGTAGACCTCCAGCACGGTTTCCATGGCACAGACGAACTCGGCACGGGCTTCCGGCGCGATGCACCACATCATTCGCCGCCAGGGCTGTAACGCGTTTTTTTAGCGACTGCTGAACCGTCTCGTAAGGGAACCCCGCCCCAAAAATCAACAATGACTCTGCACTAGAGTTGAACCATTGAACAGAGACTTCCTTCGCATGTTGACCGCCTTCCTTTAAGAGCCTCCTGCAAAACCCGTCGAAGGTCGGCGGAACGTCCGCCGCTGGTATCTTCGGGAAGATTTCTTGAGGCTGCTTAAAATCAACACTTTCCCCTAAGCTGTCAAATAAAATCTGATCCCTCCCACCATATTTTATGTAAGTCATGGCCGATACAGCAGTTATGGCATATTTTCACGATATAAACCCGCCAGCGGGCAATCCACGCCCTTTAATCAGGTGCTTGCCTCAACGCTTGCCTGCGGCGGAGAAGAAAAGCCAGAACATTTGACCACAGATTTCCTGATGGTCACGGATAGGAATTCATTTGTTTTATCCGTGCCACAATCCCGCCAAATCTTCGCAGGCCGCGCAAATTTCTGGGGCAACTGCCAAAGAAAGGAATGACCGCCCGCGGCGTTCAAAGGCGCAGAGAAACCGTGGGCAGATCCGATGCTGAAAACGGTGCGCGATTATCTCTGCGATCTTCCGCGTGCAGGTAATGACATGATGGTTCCTGTTCACACATCCCACGGCAAGCGCGTGCGGCCGAGATCGACGATGCCGGCTTTCCAACTGTTTTCGCAGAGGATCAAATGAACCGCCTGCATAGGCGGCGCATGCGGTTTACGCAGCAGCTTGCCAAGCACTTCGTTCCAGCCGGCGTGCAGGTCCACCAGGGCGTGGGCGGTGGTGCCGCCGGCGGGAGTGCTGGCACCGTAGTTGGGACGGATGGGATCGTAATTGCTGCCCTGGGCGGAAAGTTTGCCGTTGACCCAGAGCGTGGCCGGGCAGTTGGCGGTGAAGCCGAGGAAACATTTGCGAGCTTTTTCAGAGTAGAGGAAGGTTTGCAGGTATAGCACGCCGGGGTTGTCTAACGCGCCATCCAGGGGGATGGCATCGTCTAAAGCCCAGACTTCGCGCCAGGCGCCGCCGCGAGAATTGGGGCGCAGCAGATCGCCATCAACTTGTTCCGGCGGCAGGTTGGCTTCGTCGCGATAGGGGCCGGAGATCCGGAAGCGATTGGCGCCGATCAATACCACCGGTGCCGATGGCACGGCGGGGCGCTGCACGACATCGACCGCCAGGGACAGGCGATTGCTGTTGTGCAAAAGCATGGGGCCGGGGATGACGATGTCCCAAGTCAGTGGCACGGAAGCCAGCGGCGGCACAGTGGTCGTTTGCGGTGCTGGTGCCGACCAGCCGGGGGGAACTTGCAGGCTGGCGGTGGCGGTGATCGGCATGGGCTGCGGGTTTTGCAGGTGGGTGACGATCTGCTTATGGCTGTTGGCGATCACCGCGGGGGTGTCGATGTAGTCCACGCCGATGGCCAGCGTGCCGCCGACAAAACGGTGGTCGATGCGCATCACCGGCCGGTGGGCGATTTCCAGCGCGGCGGCATCGGCGTACAAATCGGCTGGTGCGGGTTGGCGGATGGTACCGTCATCGTTCAATAGATTATGTGCCAGCAGCACGCGGCGGGCTTGGATCAAGGTGCGGCGGGTGAGATCGTGCAAATCCAGCGGGACCGGATTGACAACGTCGTAGGCACAGGTTAAGCCGCCTTTGGCGATGTTGTCGCCCAGCGGCTGGGTCCATTTGACGGGCAAGCCGGCTTGTCCGCCGATAATGCCCAGGAAGCTGCCCAGCGTGGCACCGGTGCAGTCGGTGTCGTAGCCGCAGTTGACCGCTTTGCACAGGGCATCGCCAAAATCGTTGCCGTAGAGCCAGCCGACGACTTGGAAGCCGATATTGGGCGGGGAATATTGGGCGTTATAGTGCGGGGCGGCCTGCAACACGCGGCGGCGGGCCTCTTTCCAATCGACGCCGGCACGATGGGCGGCGCAGGCGGCTTCCACCGCCTGGCGGGTTTTGTTGCCCTCCGGCACGTATGACAGCCCGATGGCGATCAGCGTGGCCGGATCGGATTCGACAAACGCGGCGGATTCAACCGCCACGTTGAAAAATTCGCCGAATACGCTTTCACCGCCGGCATGATCGCAGATGGCGTCTTCATAGGCGTATTTCACCGCCACACGCGGATGGCCGGGGGCCACGCACGCCCAGATTTCGGAACGAATCGGGCAGCCCATGCAATCCTTGAACCAGTTGTTATAGGCCCCGCTAACCGGCGGCAGCAGGCCGCGGCGCAAATTGGCTTTGCTGAAGCCATATTCGTCGGGGTCGTAGCCGATGTGGTTGAGCCAATATTGGGCCAGGTCGGCGGCTTTCAGACCGGGGCCGATTTCCTCCAAGGCTTTGAGCCAGACAAGCTGTAATTCCAGATCATCATTGGGAATGCCGCCTTCCTGGAGTTTGGGATACCACCAGACATCGAAGAGTTCTTCCTGGCCCCAGGCTTTTTCCAGCGGGCCGCCGAGAGTGCCGCCGACATTCTTGCCCATCCAGCAGGCGTAGGTTTTGTCGGCAACGATGGCCCAATTCAAGGGATTCGATACGGATTTAGACGGTAACACTTTTATCTCCTTCGCTTGGCAATTTCATAAATATTTATTTTGCGACGGGGGCTTTATCCTCGGCAAGCACCACTTCAAACCCACGCCGATCGTCCTGATGAACAACGGTGCCATCATCATGCACGTCTTCCTTTTCCTGGCGTAGCCGGCGGAAAAAGACGCGCATGTCATAGGTACAGCCGATGGTAAACCAGATGGTGGTGACCACACCGATGCACAGATTCAGCCAGATGCCGGTCCAGAGCCAGAAATTGGCCCAGGTGCCATTGGCGAAGGGGTGGCGGAGTTCCACAGCGGTGCCGATCACAAAGAGCAGGAACCAGGCCATGCTCCACCAGAATTGGCCGATGGTCAACCAGCGGTCGCCGCGGGTGAATTCCTTGTCGATGCCGATGATTTTGGACAGGTCAAACCGGCGTGCAGTTTTTGTGGTTTGGGTTTGATCCGACGCGACGGCATATTGGCCGCGATGCAACAGCCGATCCATATTGTGTGGGACACGGCAAGTCAGCAACGACACCACGACATAACCCAGCACGGCGGCAATCATGGCCAGTAGCGAAACATAGGTGCCGTTCATGTGAACGCCATGGATGCTCAGCCCCGGTCCCAGGCGGTGGCAGATCAACGCCCAGGTGGGATTGGCCGGATGCAGGTCGTCCCAGAACTTCAATTGCATGATGATCCCGATGAACGATAAGATCGAACCGCTGAGCATTCCCACCCAGGCGGCGGCAGTGGTGCCGCGGCGCCAATACAGACCGCCAATGATGGCGGCACCGGCCCCACCGCAGAAGATCGACTGCGTGACACCGAACCAGATTTGCACGTATTCGCTCTGGCGGAACAAGGCCCCGAAGGTAAAGGCGCACAGGGCTACAAAGACCATGCCCAGGCGCAGCAGCGTCAGGTGCTGGCGCGTGGTCAAAGGGCGTTTGCGCAGCGGCATAATCACGTCTTGGATGAGGATGCTGCTCCAGGAGTGTAAGTGCATTCCATCGGTGGAAATCAATCCCATCAGCAGGGTTGAACACAACAGGCCGCGAATGCCGATCGGCAGCATGTAGGAAATGGCCAGCGGATAGAGCGCTTTGCGTTGTTCGATGGGATCGGTCAACTGGGCAATGGCGTGATGCACCGGGGCAGCGGCGGTGGCATAGGCGGGATGGTTGAGATAGGTCGTGGCACAAACCGCCATGAGAGTTCCCATGGCACCGCCAATGAATCCGCGATAACGGCCGATGATGCCGCCCATCCGCGATTCATGCGGCGTCAAACCGCAGGAATTGAAGGCGTGCGCGTTTTGCCAACCCATCGTCCAATAAACACCGATGACCAAGCCCATGAGCGAATACCAGAAATTGAAATCCTGGGTTTGGAAGGCGTCAAAGGGATTCACCAGCGAATGCCCCGGCGGCCGATCCAGCAAAACTTGCTGGGCTTGTGACCAGTGAAACATCAGCAGTAACGGGATGCAGATCACCAGCGCGGCCACCAGGCTGAACATGCCTTCGGCACAGTCGGTCGCCAGCACGGTGACCTGTCCGCCCAAGGTAACCAACAGTGTGCTGGTGGTCAGGAATAAGGCCATCAGCACCAGGTAAGTGTCCACTGTGTAGGAAAAGACTTGCACGGTGTGGGGAAGCTGAAGGAAAGTGACGAAGAATTTGGCCCCCACCACCGGGATGATGCCATAATTGATCAGTCCCGCGACATAACCCAATATGCCGCAGAAGAGGCGAAAAGGCCGGCTATAGCGCATCTCGAAGAATTGCGCCAGCGTCAAAGCGCGGGTTTGCCGGTAGCGATAACTGACAAAACCATAGATTCCGGTGATCAAACCGACGAGCACCCCCATCTGGCCCCACCAGCTCAGCACGAACCCGGCTTTGGGGAAGGCCTCGTAGCCGGCGACGAAGGTGACCGCCCCGCCCATGCCGCTACGGGCGGTGCAAAGCAAATAGCGTCCGGCATTGCGCCCGCCGGCCATGAAGTCGGCCACGCTTTTCACGTAGCGGCGCGTATAAATCCCGATGATCGCCACCACCAGCAGTGGGGCGAACATGATGATCCAGTCCAGCGGACGCATGGCTTCCTCCGAGTTTCAGCGATTTTCCATACCTGCCCCATCGCCTCAATGTTGGACGGTATCGGCCACCGGCCGCGTTTGCGGCCTGGTCACGATTTTGTCTCCCGCCGCCGCCAGTTTGGCGTGGAACACACTCGCCAGAGCGGGCGTATCCTGCACGCGCATGGTGGTGTCGTGCTTGCGGTTATCGTCATTCGGCCAGCGCTCGTTCCACCAGGAAACCCCGGCGACTTTAGGCCAGCGCCCGCCCAGAATATCATCCAGGGCCGCCGCCGCCCATGCTTCGGGTTTCTGTCGCGGATTGCCGGCCGCGCAACCGAATTCCAGCACCATGATCGGTTTGGCCGGGGCCAGCTTAATTAGCCGCGGATAGACCGGATCGAACTGCGCGCGAAAGGATTGGGGATCATCCTCGTCCAGGGGCTTTTGGGGACCGTAACAACTGACGCCAATCCAGTCAATTACCTCATCGCCGGGGTAATAGTTTTCGAGAGCGTTCCACGGCTGGTCGGGATTGGTGCAGACATCGACATGGAACACCCAGGTAATATTGCCCGCCCCCGCCTGCCGCATGGTCGCAACGATATGGCGATAGGCGGCGACGAAACGTTTGGGGCCGGCGGCTTCGCCACCATTCCATTTGCCGTTCCAGGCAAACCACTGCCCGTTGCATTCGGTGCCATATTCGACGATCAACGGCGTGCCAAACGCCGCGGCATCGGCTGCCCAGGCTTTGAGATCATCATCGAACTTGCCATCGCTGATGGCTTGTAACGTGTAAACCGCGTCGCCGGCCCGGCGTTTTTTCGGCTCGACGCCGGAACGCAGCATCAGGCGGATAAACGGCGTCTTGCCGGCATCGCGTATCCATGCCGCCGTTTCTTTGGGAAACGTTCGCTGGCGATACCAGTTATTGGAGAAGTAAACCCAGGCCACGTCGCAGCCGACGGTTTTTTCGTAACTGCGGACATCTTGGATGGTAATGTCATCTTCTTCGCCGCTGCTGCCGCCGGGATATACGCCATGGTAAAAGCATCCGGTGGTGGGCGTGGCGATACGCGGCAGTGGTGGATTATCGGCTGCCCAAACCACAGCCGTCAGCGCGATGCCGATCAGGGCGCTTAGGCGGCTAACAGATATAAGCTGGTTCAGCATAGTGCAGCCCGTCTTGCCACCGTGTACAGCCAAAGTGCCGGTAAGGTCACACATCATCTAAGAATTATGCCGGAAGTCAAGAAAATGGTCATTCTTATGGCAATATGCGTTACTGGTATCCGCAACGCTTCGCCGCTGGCAGGCTTGCCACGTTAGCCGGTTACGCTATTCTTGATTGGGAAAGGACTCAACATGCTCAAGACCGGCATCCTTAATCCCCACCTTCTTTCGCTGCTGGCGCGGGTGCGGCACACCAATATCCTGGTGATCGCCGACCGCGGCTTCCCCTTTTGGAAAGATGTGGAAACCATCGATCTGTCCCTGGTGGACAACATCCCCACCGTGCTGGACGTGCTCAATGCCATCCGGCCGAATTTCATCATCGGCCAGGCGTATATGGCCGAGGAATTCCGCGCCAACAACACGCCGGAAGTGGTGCAGAAGTTTGGTGTGGCGCTAAACGGCGTGGAATGGACGTTTGAACCGCACGTGGCTTTGAAGCGCCGCGTGCCGGGGGCGACGGGATTGATTCGCACTGGGGAAACGATTCAGTATGCGAATATGGTGCTGGTCTCGGCGTGAAGGCAATGCCGAACGCCAATTGCCGAATGGGCATCACGAACGATCCGCACCGCGGGCATATCACTTGGCCAGCCCAAACCCCACGCCGGCATACAGGCGGGCGAATTCTTTCTTGCTCCACAGTTGCCAGCCGCCCATGGGGTCGCCGATTTCCACCGAACCGTCGCCGGCCACATCCAGCAAGGCCACCGAATGCCGGTTGCCCACGGCAAACCACCCCTGGCTTCCACCCGGCTGCTGGATGGTAATCACCGCCGGCACCGGCCAATGCACGGCATCTTCCGATGTGGCCGGCAGGGCGATCACCCGTAGCGCTTTGCCTTGAGTCATCAAGCGCAGGCCGCGATACAGGCCCAGCATGGTAGTGCCACTGCGGCGGGTCAAGCACAAGTCGATCAGTTGTCTTTCCTGGCAGGGAATGCCTTTTTCGCGCAGCACCGTGGCCGCCGCCGCTGCCGAACAGGAGGAAACAGACGATTGCAGGCAAACATCACTATTCCAGTGGTCCTGGATTCCGCGGAGCGGCTCGCCCAGAATCGGTTCCAAGAGGCGGAAGCCGCCGATGCCCAGCAAGGTCAACACGATAGCCATGCGTTGCCACTGCGGCCCGCGAAAGCGCGTCCAAGCCACACCGGCCAGCAGCGCCGCCGCCGGTAATTGCAGATTCCCCCAGAACAGCAGATTGGGCACAGGCAGCAGGCGCGTCAGCAGGGGATTGTCGTTGAGCCAGAACGCCCACAACGCCAACACGCCCGCACCCAGCAGCATCAACACCACCGACCATTTGCGGCTGCTGCCTTGGCCGGTCACAAAGCAGATGCCCGCGATAATGAGCATACTCACAAGGGCAAAGGTGGCATCGGTTTGCATACAACTCTTTCATGCGCTGGCGGGCGGAAGGTTTCAAGGCAAAGCCGGCGCTTATTTGGCAGTCGCGGATAGCTCGCGAATGATCCGCCGGGCCAGCCATTCGTTGATTTCACGATGGCGCGGAATCGCTTGCAGCGCGCCGGTTGAAGGGTTTTGATACCAATCGTGCTTGGCACCGTGCCGGATAAGAATACAACCCTGCTGCTCGATGGTTCTGATCACGTCGGCACGTTTCATGACAATACCAACTCGCCCACCTTACGCACGCCGGGCAACTGGCCGCTGGTCAGATCCAGATACAAATCCTTCAGGTGCTCAAGCAGATCGTCCAGGGTTTCGCCTTGCGTCACGTAATCGGGATAGTCTTGCAGATAGCCAAGCCAAACCCCGTGATCTTGCCAGTGGATGTATTTGATGCCTTGCATGTTGGTATTATACCAGAGTTGACGGCTGCTGCTGCGTCAAACAATGAATCGCGCCCAGCCCCCAGATCAGTTCGACGCAATCGATGCCGATCACTTTGTGTTTCGGCAAATGACGCTGAAGAATCTCCATCGCCCGCCGGTCATTTTTCTTGCGCCGATAGGTCGGCACCAGCACCGCTCCATTGACGAAATAAAAGTTCACATACGTCGCCGGTAAACGCTTGCCTTTATGTTCCACCACGCCGGGCATGGGAATTTCGATGATAGTGAACGGCTGGCCGTTCTGATCGCGCAGCAAATCCACTTGCCGGCGGGCATTTTTCAGCGCACGGTAATTTTGGTCGCGCGGATCATCTTCCACGCCGATCACAATTGTCGTGGGATTGATGAACCGGGCCAGATCGTCAATGTGGCCATCGGTATCATCGCCAAGGATGCCGCCGGTCAGCCAGCAGACATGCTGCTGGCCGTAATAATCCTTGAGATATTGTTCGATGCTGGCCTTATCCAACTGCGGATTGCGGTTCTTGTTCAGCAGGCAATCGGTGGTGGTCAGCACGGTGCCGGCCCCGTTGAAATCGACGCTGCCGCCTTCCATCACCACCTGGGGATAAAACACCGGCAGTTTCAGTTCTTCGGCAATGCGCGTGGGCACGGCATCGTCGGCATCAAACGGCGGATATTTGCCGCCGTAGGTGTTGAATCCCCAATCGACAATCGCCGCGCTGGCCCCGCCGCCACGCTTGGGCTTGAGCACGAACGCCGGCCCGTGATCGCGGCACCAGCATTCATTGGTTTTGATGCGATGGAAGAAGATGTTTTTTACCGGGCAGCCGTGCCCGGCAAGCTGCGCGCGCACGATGCGCTCGTAGTTGCCATTCGGCACATTGATATGCACCGGCTCGCGCGGGGCAATTTGCGCGATGATCCGCGCCAAATTCTCCGGCACGGTGTGGTATTTATCCGGAAACGACACCCCCTCCGGCCGCGGCCAACTGAACCACGTGGCCGAATGCGGGTGCCATTCGGGCGGGAAGCTGTATCCCAATTCCGCCGGAGTTTTTTCGAGGATTCTTGGCATAAGTGAAGCTACCGGCAAATCATTTGGGAAATTGCAGTGGCATGTCCAAAATGATCCAGTTGTCGCCCTCTTTACTCATGTGCATATTTGTACCGATGTAACGTGCGTTGCCATCTTTGCGGTCTACGCCTTGCAATACAACGTAAAACTTATAGCCGGCGGCTGGCTGGGTGCTGGTATCAAGTTCCGGTCTGCCGGCGAGGAGCAGATGAACATCCTTGACGCCGTGACTGTCCTTTTCGGTGTGGTCCACAAATAACAGGGTGGCGTCATCGTTGGTGGTGGCGAGCGATTTGGCGAAATCGGACCCGACACATTTGTTTATTGCATCGCGGTCGCCGCGATTCACCGCCGCAATGAAATCTTCGGCGCACTGCTTGGCCGCCGGGCGGTTTTCAAACTCGGCGGTAGCGCCGGCCAGATCGGTTTTCGCCTTCTGAGCCGCCTCAATGAACTGATTCAGAGCTTTCTGATCGCTTTGATCGGTGACCAGCGGCATCGCCTTACGGGCCTGATCGACGAAGCGATCAATCCGCGCGGTCAAGACGTCTGGTCCGGCCTTGGTGACGGTATAGCCGTAGCACGTCCAAGGAGTTCCTTCGCCGTCAAGGTCCATCGATCCGAACAACTGCGGCAATATGCTATGCACACCATAGGGAAGCCGCCCCTTTTCCGGCGAGTTGCTGGGATCCAATGCGAACGAAAGGACTGCATCCCACGCCTGCGTCATCCGCTCCGGCGTGACCATTTGTTTGAGATCCCCATTAGGGGTGTTAAGAAACACGAATGTCGCCGTCTGACCAAATGCCAACGCGACTGTGCCGTAACCGCGTGCCACTAATGCCGGCGCGTGTAAAGCGCTGGTTTCCTCCAAATCGACTCGCAGGGAAAGATAGTCATCGTTATTGTTATCAACTTCGGCAGCTTTGTTGATGTCGAGTAAATCCATCACAATCGCCGCCACCAACGTTTCATCGTCCTTGCCGAGCGGCGCTTCCACCTTCGCCTGGGCAGGTTCCGGCACCGCCGGCAGATTACGAAGCTTGTCGCTCAGCGCGATTTTATGCTTGTCCAACACATCAGCCATACGACGGGCGTACGTTTGGGCGGCCGGGGCTTTAATGTCAGCCAACGCCTCAACATGCTTGAGGAAAAACTCGTCGCCCTTCAACTCCTTCAGCCCCGCCAGTTGCGGCGGAAGCTGCGGCGGCGGTTCCGCGGCCGGCTCCGCCGCCAAGGCCATCGTCCCCAGCATGAGGAGAACGATCCACGCTTGAAGAATGGCTTTCATAACGGCCAGATTACCGCCGCGGGAGCCGCTCCACAATATTGCAAGGCGATTGCCGTGCCGGGATCGCGTGTGGCATTGTCTTGCTGCCGCGCACCCCACCGACCGGAAAGCACCGCACCGCCATTAACGCAATAAATAGCTAAATCCGCATTATTCGTATCAAAAAAAGTAGCAGAATGGAGCAGAAGGTAGCATTTGTAGTATTGCTGTTGGCCTGCTGTGGATGCCGAAAAGTCGGGCCAAACCCGGCTGAGGCCCCATGCGATGGCCCTGGATGGCCGTGGCCGCAATGGTTGATCATATCCGCCGATGCCGTCGGACTTCGGCGAGTTCAGTCGAAACGCGGCTTTACAGCAAACGCCGGATCGATTCTCATTTGGCCCATGGACACCGTGTCACAGGTTCGCGCTTGGCTGATTCCCATGCCGGGCGGGCCGGCGCTGGCGCCGCTGGAACTGCACGCCGATCCGGCCGGGGAAATTATTGGCCGGCATGAATCCTGCACGGTGCGGCTGCCGGCCGATGCCGAGCAGGTTTCCCGCCGGCACGCCCAACTTTCCTACGATGGGCAGCGCTGGCATGTGACCGACCTGGAAAGCCGCTGGGGCACGTTTTTGAACGGGGTGAAACTGCCGGCGCATCGGCCGGCGGCACTGAGCGAGCGCGATTTGCTGCGCATTGTGCCGTGGACGTTCAGTTTCAGCACCGCCGGCGTGCCGCGCGCGGGGTTGTTGTCGGTGGATGATTCGCCGCCGCAGACGATGATCCGCAGTTTTGCCACGGATATGGCCAAGCCGCTGGCGGATGACATGCTGGCGTTGCTGCTGGAAGGGGCCACTTCGATTCATGCCGCCGAAAGTGAAGACGCCCTGGCCAAGCTGCTGCTGGACATCGCCTGCCGAGGCACGGGTTTGCCCAACGCGGCGGTGTTGCGGCCGCTGGATGCCGGTGGCCATCTCCAGGTGGTGGCCGCGCGCAGCGGCCCGACCTGTGACTGCGGCGAGGCTTGCTTCAGCCGTTCGCTGCTGGCGGTGGCGGCACAAGGCCGGGTGGCCGAACTGTCGCCGCAATCGGAAACCAATGTTTCCGAATCGATCGTGCAGATGCGCGTGGATAGCGCCTTGTGCGTGCCGCTGATGCTGGGCGGCACGGTGGCGGCGTATCTTTACGTAGATTCGCGGCGGAACCATGCCGAGCCGATGGCCAACTTCCGCACGCTGCGGCCCAACGCCTCGGGTTTTTGTGCGGCGTTGGGGAAAATGGCCGGGCTGGCGCTGGCCAATCTCAAGCGGATCGAGATCGAGCGCCGCGCCGCGACGATTGATGCCGAACTTCACGCTGCCGCCACCGCGCAAAAATGGATATTGCCGCGTGAGCCGGTGGTCTGCGGCCCGTTTACGTGCAGCGGCGAGAGCCGCGCTGGCCAATACCTGGGCGGTGACTTTTTCGATGCCATCGCCTTGGATAATGGCCGCATGGCGGTGGCGCTGGGCGACGTGTCCGGACATGGCATTGCCGCGTCGGTGCTGATGACCGCGGCTCAGGGATTCCTCCATGCCTCGCTGGCCGAGCACGGTGATGTTGCCAAGGCGGTCAACGCGCTGAACAAGTTTGTCTTCCCGCGCCGGACGGAGGGCAAGTTCATCACGCTTTGGGTGGGGGTGTTCGATGCCAATACGCGCACAGTGACCTACGTTGACGCCGGCCACGGCTATGCCCTGCTCGCCCACGGTCGCGGTAAGGTGCAGAAGCTGGCCGATGGCGACGGCATTCCGGTGGGGCTTGATCCGCAAGTGGTTTACGCCGCCGCCACCGCCGCCCTGCCGGAAACAGGCACGGCACTCATTCTCAGCGACGGCCTGATCGAGCAGTCCCAGGATGTTTCGCAAACCGGCGGCGACCGGCGGCAATTTGACCTGGCCGGTGTGGAAGGCGTCCTGTGCGGCTGCGAAAATGACGACAAGCTGGTAAAGGGTCTTTTTGCCGCCGTTTGTCAATTCGCCGGCACCACCAGTCTGGCGGACGACGCTACCGCCGTGCTGATGCGTTGGTAAATTCCGCGCATTTTTTCCGCTCCCATCGGCTGGCGGCGCTCCTATCATTTCGGCGATTACAGTCGTCTACCATGAAAGGAGACTGCCCATGAAAGCAGCAGAACTGAAGGATTTCGCCACGCCGGATGAGATACGCCAGTTTCCGCGCGGCCGGCTGGAGTTAGTGAAAATCGGCGGTGCCACCGTCGGCCGGGCGATTTTTGAACCCGGTTGGCACTGGGCCACTTCGGTGCAACCGCTGGTGCATACCAAGAGTTGCCAGATGCCCCATTTCCAGTATCACATATCCGGCACACTGCGCGTGAAGATGGACGATGGCAGTGAGTTCGACTGCAAACCCGGTGAAGTTTCGCTGCTGCCCTCCGGGCACGATGCCTGGGTGGTCGGTGACGAACCGGCGGTGATCGTCGATTTCCAGGGGATGGCCGAGTACGCCCATGCGCACTGAACGGCATTGGCCGCCTCAACGCTTGTAGCGAATGACCTCAATATCGGCGCCGTTACGATCCTCCGCAACCGCATAGCGGGACTGCAAAAACGCTTTGGTGAGTTGCTGAGGATCGGACCAGCCTGTGTGCGCGTAAACCAGGATTACTTCGGGATAATCGTCGGCAGCGAGCTTGCCCTCCAGCCCGTCGAGATCGGATTCTTTCAGCACGCGCAGCATGGTGCGCGGCGGATTAACGTCGAAGAATCCCGCCGGCACACCGGTGCGTTCGCCAAGGCTTTTGTCCGGGTCGTAATAATCGAAGGGCAATTGGCCGTCATTGGCGACGAAGACGATCAGTCGTCGCTGCGGTGGCGCGGCTTGGATGGCCGCGACCACGCCACGCCAGTCTTCCTTGTAACAGTCGCGCAGGAATCCCCACGTGCCGCCGATGGCCAGCACCAGCATCAATAGCGCCACCCCGCGGCCCCAGCGATTTTTGGCGATCACTGCAAACACCACCGGCAGCATGGCCGCCGACGGCAGGAAAACTTTGTCCATCAGCAGCGGTCGGCCAAAACAACTGCACACGGCAATCCCCAGCGGCGGGAGCAGCGCGTGCAGCAGCATAGCGGTGCCAAGGTGATTGGCCGGTTGCCGCCATTGGATCAACAACACTGCTGCGGCGGTTGCCAATACGGCCACAACGATTGTGGGAACCCAGCCGGCAAGCAGATGCCGCCAGATCGACCACCATTCGACGCCGGCCAAGCTGGAAACGACATCGGCCACCGATGCCCAGGTTGGGCGCTGCACCCAGAAATCCTGTTGCACCATTTGAATCTGATGATGCAGCGAGGAGATAAGCCACGGGGCATATAACACGGCGGTGATGCCGCAGATGATCACGCCGTCGCGCATTTTCAATCTCAAATTTGAGATTTCCGATGGAGAACCCTCACCCCAACCCTCTCCCTGAGTACAGGGCGAGGGGGACAAAGGCACCATCCACCACAAAATCGCCAGCGTGGGCAGATAGGTGATGGCCATGTTATGCGTGTAAAGCCCCGCGGCGGTGAGGATGCCGACGATCGGCAACTTCCACCACCGCGGCTTATCCAGATGCCAGATCACCACGGCCACCGCGGCCATGCCCAGCATGGCCATCATGGCATACGCGCGGGCTTCGTGCGCGTATTGGATGCCCATGGTGCTGACGCCCGCCAGCGCCGCGGCCATAACCGCCGGCCATGCCCCGGCCACACGCCGCGCCATGCCGACGCTGAGCAGCAGCGTGACGGTGGCATACACTGCCGACAGTGACCGCATGGCCGCTTCGCCGCGGCCCAACGCCAGCGTCCACACATGCAGCGACAGGTAATACAGCGGCGGCGCGGTGTCGGCACGGATCAGGCGGATAATCTCTTTGGCCGGGTTGCCGGCCATCCACGCGGTATAGCCTTCATCAAACCAGAAGCTTTCCGCGCCCAGCCGCCACCAGCGCAGCATCACACCGATGGCCACACAGCCGATGGTCAGCATCATCGGCACCGACAGAAAAGACTTTTTCAAGCACTGGTTGCTTTGCACGCTTTATTTATACTGGATTCATGCAAACAAGCGCAAGATCGACGACCATCCTCAGCGTTCGCAAAGATGGCCAGGTGGCCCTGGGCGGCGACGGCCAGGTCACCCTGGGCAACACCGTGGCCAAGTCCGACGCGGTCAAAATCCGCCGGATTGGCAACGGTAAAGTGCTGACCGGCTTTGCCGGTTCGGCCGCCGATGCCTTCACCCTGCTGGAACGCTTCGAGAAGAAGCTGGCTGAGTTTCCCGACAACACCCGCCGCGCCGTGGTGGAACTGGCCAAGGATTGGCGCTCCGACCGCGTGCTGCGCCGCCTGGAAGCCATGCTGGCGGTGGCCGACAAAACCACCAGCCTGACCGTCAGCGGCGCCGGCGATATCATCGAACCGACCGACGGCATCATCGGCATCGGCAGCGGCGGCCCGTATGCCGCCAGCGCCGCCAAAGCCTTGCTGGCCCATTCCAATCTCACCGCCACGCAGATTGTCGAAGCGGCGCTGAAGATCGCCGGGGAAATTTGTATTTACACCAATACCAATATTAAGGTGGAAACGCTGTAGGTAATGCCGAATGCCAAGTGCCGAATTGAAGATTTCCAATTTGGCATTCGGCATTTGACATTCGCCATTGTCCTCACTGCGGCAGCGGCAAATCGTGGATTTCAAATGGCACCGCCACCTGCCGCGTATCGCTGGGGATTTCCCACACCAACTTCTTGGGCTTTTGACCATCCGGCGCAAACGAGCCAACCTGCAAATCCATACGGGTGCCGTTGCTGCTCGATGATCGCAAGCCCACCTGAACCGCGTTGCCGCCGCCGTCGGTGACTTGCATTTCGCCGATGAGCATCTGGATTTGGTTGTAGGCACTGGGGTCACCGCCCTGCGCGGTGATCGAGAAGTTCAGCATGGCTTGATTGGCCTGCATGGTCGCGCCGTTGAAGGTGATCGTCAGATCGCCGATCTTCTTGGTGACCGGCCCCGATTTGAAAACATCCTCCACCACAAAATCGGTGGATTTGGTGCGCACGTTGGCTTTGATCACGCCCTTCAGCATGGCAATCTTCTTGCCCATGTCCGGCACTTCGTGCAGTTGCGCCGGCATCTGCCAACTCCAGCTTTGCCCCATGTTGTAAAACATGTTGCCGCGGTTGTTGCCCAGCAGGTCGTGGCCCTTGTCGTCGCTGATCTCCTTCAGCCAATCGTTGTTGATCCCGCCGACGATGCGCAGCTTGGGTTCGCAAAGGCAAATCATGTTCAGGCTGAACTGCGAATTGCCGTTGGCCATGCCGAACATGCCCATGGCCACGCGCATCCCGATTCCCGGGGCGTGGCCGTAATTGACCACATGCGTCAACATGCACTGCTGGGGAATGACAATAAACGGCCCGCTGACGGCCACGCCTTCGGTGGCCAGATCAAGGCCCGCGCCCAACCGGCCACCGGGCATTTCCAGCGTCATCCGGCCGTTGCCGTTGTTGTACATGGGAATGCCCAACCCCGAGCTTTGCGATACCTCCTGCAAAGCCTTCCAAAACGAAACGTGGTCCACATCAACCGTGGCGGTTTTGCCACGCATAAATTCGGTGATCTCGCGGCGATGAATGCCCATATCCGCACCGGCCTGCCTGGTGAAATCGTTCAGCACGGTTTCCAGCGGGGCGTCTTTATAATGCAGTGTGATCACCGACGGGCCGGTCAAACGGTTCTCTTCGATTTTGCGCAGCGCCGCTTCCACGCGGGCTTTGGCTTCGGGAGCGAGATCGGTATTCAGCAGCGCCCGCAACGACGGCTCGGCATCGGCACCCAGGCGGATCAATTCGGCCTGGGCGGTTTCGCGCACTTTGAACGAATCATCCGCCAGCTTGGTCACCAGCGCCGCCACCGCCGGCGAAGGCTGGGTGGTCGGCTGGGTGCCGGCAAGCGCGGTTTGTGTGGCCGGCTGCGTCGCCGGGGCAATATCCGATTGCGCCGTCTGCCACGCCAGCAGCGACAGCCACGCCATCACGTATACCCATCGAAACGTTGGCCAATTCATTCAAGCCTCCGGTAACAGCGGCATATATTAACACAAACAAACGGTTACACTCGGTTGGACAACATGGCCTTGAATCCCAATCAGCTTCGCGAGCTGCGCCGGCAGAACCGGCCGACGCCCACTTATGACCCGGCTTTGCCGGTGGCGCAGCGGCGCGACGAAATCGCGGCCGCCATTGCCGCCCATCAGGTGGTCGTCTTGTGCGGCGAAACCGGCTCGGGCAAAACCACGCAGTTGCCCAAGATTTGCCTGGAAGTCGGCCGCGGCATCGCCGGGCTGATCGGCCATACCCAGCCGCGACGGCTGGCGGCGCGCAGCGTGGCCACCCGCATCGCCCACGAGCTGCATAGCCCGCTGGGACATGCGGTGGGTTACAAAGTCCGTTTCAGCGATCAGCTTTCGCAACAGACCTCCATCAAACTGATGACCGACGGCATCCTGCTGGCCGAAACGCAAACCGACCGGATGCTGCGCGCCTACGACACCATTATCATCGACGAGGCCCACGAACGCAGCCTCAATATCGATTTTCTCCTGGGCTATCTGCACCAGCTTCTGCCCAAACGCCGCGATCTGAAACTGATCATCACCTCGGCGACGATCGATCCGCAGCGTTTCAGCAAACACTTTGACGATGCCCCCATCCTGGAAGTTTCCGGCCGAACCTATCCGGTGGAAGTCCGCTATCGCCCGCTGATCAACGACGATCCGGACATGGAGGACATCACGCAGATAGATGGCATCCTGGCCGCGGTGGATGAACTGGCACGCGACGGTCCCGGCGACGTGCTGGTGTTTTTGGCCGGCGAACGCGAAATCCGCGAAACCGCCGAGGCGCTGCGCAAGCACCATCCATCGCAGACGCAGATTTTGCCGCTGTACGCCCGCCTGTCCGCCGACGAGCAAAACGCCATCTTCCAACCGCACGGCAACCGCCGCATCGTGCTGGCCACCAACGTGGCCGAAACCTCGCTGACCGTGCCGGGGATTCGCTACGTGGTCGATCCCGGCTTTGCCCGCATCAGCCGGTATTCGTCGCGCACCGAAGTGCAGCGTTTGCCGATCGAGCCGGTGTCGCAAGCCAGTTGCGATCAGCGTAAAGGCCGCTGCGGCCGCACGTCGCCGGGCATCTGCATCCGGCTATATAGCCAAGAGGATTACGCCAGCCGCCCCCCATTCACCGAGCCGGAAATTCTGCGCACCAACCTATCCAGTGTGATCTTGCAGATGCTGGCATTCCGCCTTGGCGAGATCGAAGACTTCCCCTTTGTCGAACCTCCTGACCGCCGGATGATTCAAAAAGGCTACATGGTTTTGATGGAGCTTGGCGCGGTGGACGAGGAAAACCGTCTGACCGACATTGGCCGGCAACTGGCCCGCCTGCCCATCGACCCGCGTCTGGCGCGGATGGTCATCGCCGCCCGCGATGAAAATTGCCTGCGCGAAGTGTTAATCATCGCCGCCGCGTTATCGGTGCAGGATCCCCGGCTGCGTCCCATGGACGCCCAGGAAGCCGCCGACGCCACCCAAGCTCCCTTCCGCGATGAATCCAGCGATTTCCTTTCCTATCTGCGACTATGGAAATTCTTCCAGGAAAAGTCCCAGCACCTCAGCGGCAGCCAGTTGCGCAAGCTCTGCAAGAACACCTATTTGAGCTACGTGCGGATGCGTGAATGGCATGATGTGCATAACCAACTGAGCGAGTTGGTAGGCGAGATGGGCTTGAGCCACCGGCGGCCGGATCGGCGGCGGTGAATCGCGGGGAGGGCGCGACTCCATAAATACCATAGCTTTGCTCGACCCGGGACACAAATGCAACGTTTTGCATCGTTATGCAACGTTTGCGTGGGATAACTTTCGTACTATTGCTCTACGGTGTTCACTTTTCACGTCGTGTCAGCCGATCCGTGCCGACCGTCTTGTTTGGGCCGACTCGCCACTGTTGCAGCAAACGAATTCATGCGGTTGTAGCCCTATCGCTCAATGGGCCGCCAAGTGTCCTTGTTTAGCGTTTTTGACGCCTGAATGCCGATAATACCACCGGCATGGATGTCGATCAAGCCAAAACGGATGCTCCGCAGTGCCGCGGCTGTGCCGAACGTGATCGGCGAATCACGCAGTTGG
>Ga0316217_10003193_pt1 | contig 18949 bp, 9 predicted proteins | sample 1anoAmetaG_FD_203633 | JGI IMG/M metagenome (GOLD analysis project Ga0316217, IMG submission 203633) | Freshwater microbial communities from Trout Bog Lake, Wisconsin, USA - 1anoA | ecosystem: Environmental > Aquatic > Freshwater > Lake > Hypolimnion/Profundal zone | place: USA: Wisconsin...
ATGCTTCCAATTCGTAAGTAGCTTTCCTAGAAATATAATTAATGCCATGACTTCATGAGAATGTTTAATTTAACATATAGATGTAGAGGTTAGTTAAAGTGGATCGAAAGGTTAAAGCACACGGTGACACCTAATCTGAGGTTGGGAACGAGATCAACTCAATTCACATAGCTGAGGATTGCTATTTCTCTCTAGGAATGGATTCCTTCGTCAAAAAGTGGACTTTGGATTCATCGCTTATCAAATCAGCTTTTGTCAGTGGCGGCGACAGTATTTGTATGTGTAATATCGGGAGCGGATTGGCACTAGGCAATGGGTGGGGGTAAATCATCATATTTGATTGGGATCTGGAACAGTAGAGGAAAATTAAGGTAGCGAATGAGACGATTTGAGACATCTATGCCAACTAACAGCATTTGATAATACTGAGCTATGATGGGTCTGTCACTGCTATGAATAGGCATGACTTTTCAATTTTTAGGAAGATCAAGCTTTAGTTTCCAATTTGTCAGATCTGCCCTTTTAGAGAATATTACTATGTTGCTGGGGTTAGGAGCTGGAGGATTTCAGCTGATTTTGAACACTTGGAGGAAATCTAGAGGAGTGATCAGTTTGTAGTCTATGAGGATGAACTCTTGGGTGTAAGTCCTTCCAAAGGACTTTATAGCTTCAGCCGACCGTTACTTTCTTTTTATCCTTGTGATCTCTTGGCAGTAATTGAGAGCAAAATGATAGCTTGTTTCGACTAAGGACTAGCAGTACTTACCATCAATTAAGATGGCGAAATTAGCGCCAAATCTTAAAAAGTGGAAGGATGGAAGTCAGGCTATAAAGTGAATTGTGTTGTCCAGAAAAGTTAAAACAAATTTTTGGTAGGTCGAGAAGACGGATTCATCTATGATTTATGTTTACTCTGACCTAATTATACGATTAACGCTATAAAGACAATCTTTTGAAATCGTACATCATTATCGGTTCATCAAATGAACGATGGTAAGCTGAATGGGATCATCCAATCGATACTAGGAGATTAATAAGCGATAATTGGGTGGGGTTCTGGGTACTGACTTCAAAAACAGGAGGGTATTCAAAACCAAATTTGAATGATTTAAGATAATTGAATATTACTAATGATTGATCACTTCCAGACTCTCAACCTGCACAGCCGTTGCGAGATCTCGCAGATAGCATTCACCAGTCCATAACAACAAGCGATTGCATCCATCGGCAACGACTACTTCCTCAGGGTCACCGACCTCCCCACCCTCCAAATTCAACAATAGGCCAATCTACTCAGAAGCTACCTCACATCCATCTCAGCCCAGGAGCAGGTCTTCACTGTTGGCACTGGCTACGGGGAGCTGCTGAGTATAGACGCTAAAACTTTGAAAGTTGTGGCCGCCAGCAATCCGCACTCTGACAGCATTACTGGTATTCTGTAATAGGACAACCATATAGTGACTGTGGGGTACGATGGGTTGGTCAAATTCACAGACAAGCGGATGCAGGTAAGCTTCAAAACTATCGACATCAGTACTCCCATCACTCAGATTATAAAATTCAATAGCAAATATTATACAGCTGGAGTCTAGTCGTTTGAAATCGAGGGCTAAGTAGTTTCTGAGTTCGGTCGGTACAGTCGCTTGCTGGGTGCCAAGGGCAAGCTGTACGGGACGAACGACGAAAACGGGTTTATGTGCATAACTGAAAAGTAGAAGAGATATGTTCCTTGCGAGAACATGGTGGAGTACAGATAAGGGGTGCTGGGGACCTCTTGGCAAGCAGTTTCATACTTCGGCTCTAACATCGGCGACAGCATTTGCTGCCTGAGTGTGCTGGCCAACGATTTCAGGTAAGGCGACTCGATAAACAGCCTACTGGTGAGATAGAAGCGGGTGTTCGGTGGAGCAGAGAGCGGCAACTTGTATACATTTGAGCTGGATATGTCGCATTCTTGGCTGGGATAGTGATTGATCTGTTACTGTTGTTATTTGTGTGTAGCTGTATAGATCTGAGTTTAACTTCAGGGAAGATGTATCACCGGTAATGGTAAGGTCTCGAATAAATGCGACCGGTTTGGGCCAATATTGGTATAATTAAGCTGCGATGACCAAGAAGTTTGTTACAGTTGCCCAAAATGCAAACAGATATCGCCTCTTCCTCGAAGATCTCAGGGCTGCTCACAAAAAGGCCAAACGCGTCGTCCCGAACATCCCGCTGTTCAACATGCATCAAGCACCATCGAATGCCCATCATGTAGGGTTGGCAGTGAGTTGCGCCGGACTGGAGTCGCAGTGATTTTACAGAATACATTATTTTTATGGTATTGGCAAGTTTAACTGTAGTAGAAATGAGCAGATGTGTGATGTTGAGTAAGTTTCGAAAGTTGTGCGTTTTTGTCGATCTACGTTCTAGATTGGTAGAAAGTGTTAGCTCATGAGTGAAAAACATTGCGGTGTGGTCATTTCAAAGAAAACTTTTAAAAAACGAGGAGTCTAAAGATTTTCGAAAAGAGGAGTTATAAATCAAATGAGCACAGGATCAAAAAAGTTGGTTTTAGGCTGCCTGAGACGATCAGCGTTAGCAGCTGAGGCAGTTTGCAAGATACAATTATCAATTTGGTCTAGTAAATTACTGATGCTTATTTTAAACATCAATAACCAACTGCAATTTAGAAAACGATGGTATCGAATATAGAGAGTTGCCTATATAGCACAAAGGGTGTCTGCTCAGAAAATTTTAGCTAGTTAGATGTGATTTCCAAATGGGAGTAATATCTATTCCACTTGAATAAAGTACTTGGCACCCGGCCTTGCATTCAGTCATTTGGTTCTATTTGGTCAAAGGTTGTTTTGGTTTATCCACCATTTTTCATTCGCTAAGGAACTTGATTAAGTATTTACTAGCAAAGCACTCAAACTGCACACAAAAATGAGGATTATTTGATAGTAGATTAGTTGTAGTTAGTGGGGGACTGAGCAGCAACTCAAACTAAAAACAACTTTTTGAGCAGATAATCAATCGAGTACAAATGGTTGAGTAAGCAAACTACCTTAATATCTATATAGAGTAAGTTGAACAAGAATAAAAGATTTGATTTGCGTGTTATAAAAATCACTTCCTTTCGGCCTCCAACCGCCTGTTCTGTTGGAACTGACTTCCAGGCGACAGTAATATAAAAGTGGTTGGTTTATTGGGCTTGCCAGATATTTTGAGTATGATAGGTGTCTTATTGCGCTAAATGCTTATGAGAGGCGCTTGACTGATAATAATAAATGTTAAGCAAACTATAAGAATACATCTACCAGGCACTAAACGTGAACGACAACATAGTGCGTCCCAGAGCAGAGGCTAACTTGTTCCAACTAGCCAAATAGAACTGTACAGAATTCTTCCTCTACCTCGCACAGATCATCTCCAATGACGCCAAGGATGCTGTAACTAGGCAGTCAACATGCACCGTATTCTCTCGGCTGGTAACCTACAGAGTAATTGTTTGTCTATGCAGCTGGATCAGAATCTGGTCTATTGGGACAACGTCCACCAGAGCGTGAGGCCTAGCATAAAAGAGATGCTCCTCTCCACTCTCATATCAACCGATTTGCTCATAATGAAGGCTGGAGCAAACACCATCGCGCACATTGCTTCCATTGAAATCCCTAGAGGAGAATGGGAGGATATTCTGGATACACTAGCCTAAAATACTCAACATGAAGAATATAACATAAGGATGGCTTCAGTCATCACCTTAGGCTTCATTTGCCAAGAACTCAAAAACATGAAGTCAAATGTCAGCAACCAATCGTCCAAACAGATTCTCGGCAGCTTGCTGATGAGTCTCGAAAAGGAAGGAGAAATCGTAGACGTGGCTCTTACAGCTTTGCGAGACAGCATCCAGTTTCTAAGGAATATCTTCAACTAGAAGATATAATTCTGCAACAAAATGTTTGAGTATCTCATGTCAATCATCAACCATAAAGATTTCAGGCAGAAAGTTTATGAAATTTTGTTTGAGTTTTGCAAATACTGCTATCACCTTCTTGAAGCCTACCTTTTACTAATAGTTAACTTCACAATCAGTCACATGCAGCTCAGAAACGATGACTCCATATTGGCGCTCACTCTTTGGGAGGCTATTGGGACTGAGTATCTTTAGAAGAGAGACTAACTTGCAGCACGTCTCAACTAAAACAATCAATATGTGCTCCAAAACTACGTGGTTATGACTCAAAAGGAGATTCTACCCGAAGTAATGTGCTGTATACTAATCATCAAAAAGAGTGATTACTAGTTCTCAGATCTCAGAGAAGCTGCAGTTCAGACTTTATCTGTATTGATTTAGTGTGGGAACAGAGAAATGGTAGAAACTGTAACTTAAGGTGTTTCTCGAGTGCTGCTCAGTGCCAACCCAGGCGAACGACAGGCATGTGGGTTGCTATTCAGCTGTCTTTCCAGCTACTAAGACAGAGAAGATATCCTAACTCGATTCAAGGCAGGCTTCACTCACCTATATCAGTTACTCCAAGACCCTGAAATAATAGTCGTAAAGAACACTCTAAATGGTTTCGTGACTCTATCTGAAACCTTCCCTGAAGTTTTCCTGACCAACCCTGAAATAAGGTAGATCTTTCTGCACCTATTAGGAATAAGTAATCAAGCAGACGAAGTGGTGAGTTTATTGACTCTCAACATTCTTAATAATATCACTGAAGAGCTGCATACCTACCCTGACCCCATTGCAACTGACCCACAGAGTATCATTACAGAGGTGGTCAGGATGTTTGAACTCGGTCTTGAATAGACCAGCAACAGGGAGACCAGTGAAAAACTTATCACTTTACTCATGAATATTATCATGTCTACCAACCAAATGACCATCATCAGCCAACTCATCGGCTATCTAATCCCCAAATATCACTACTATGCAGGCAGAAATATCAAAGATAAGTCTATTGTGCTAGAACATATCGTCACTGTCATCCATACTTGTCTGCTCGCTTTTTCAAAGACTGCTCTCCCGAAAATTTAGCACAAAGACCAAATTTATCATCTTATCGATTAGCATATCAGAATCCATGGGGTTGAGCCTTAGGGCATCAATCTGATCAGTGCTGCCTCCAACTGCTATAAAAAAGATTTTAGAGCCAAGATAGACTACTACTGGGATAATATTATGCATGGACTTTCACTCATCGACCAAAAACTTATCTTCAAAGCAGCCTTGGCCTGTATCTCAGACATAGCTAGAAATCACTAGACTGAAATCACCGAAAAACTGCGGCTAGTTTTCGAAAAACTAGTTTATTATATGCACTAAAACATCGACAGATAGCTCAAGACTGATATATTGAAGTGTTTTGGTGATCTTTCTTTGGGCCTCAAAAGGTATAGTGACAATTTCATTATCCCCCTCTTAGAAATAGTGGAGAACTGCTTTACTGCGGTGTAGGTGTTTTCTGAGTCTGAAACCTAAAAGGGCTATGCGTAAGAGCTGAAATAGTCACTGATTGAGATGTACCATTGCTTAGTTTTTGCGGTGAACAGTCAATAGCGAATCAACCAAAAGATGGCAGCCCACTTCCAGAGCATTTCTCAGTTCATCGTTAAAAGTTGTGATGTCAAATACAAGCCTACTGTGGTAAATTTAATTTGATTTAGGAGTATTTGAAAAACTGCCTGTATTTAATGTTCGATAGCGCTCTCTTCTACTCCAAACATGCTAGTTATGTGAACCAAGTGATGGATGTGCTATAGTCGAACTAGGTGGCCCATTTGATCTAGACAATCAAGAGATACCGAGACAGACCCTAGATTCAAGATTTGTTGGCGCTGATCTAGAGTAAAAGCAGACCGAGAAGATGATGCTTACTGTTAATGTGTACAAACATATATATTCCCATAAAAGTAATATCTGAGGTGGGTGAGTGATGTTTTGCTGGGACGGCTGGTTTGATCAGGTTAGAATGGATAAGTATGATATAATATTTGATAAGCCAGATGTTAAGATAAAATAGTCAAGAACGTACTTTTCCGAACAGCTCGGCTAGCAGCTCCAAATCCATTTTAACTATCAAGTCGAATTTGACGCAATTTATCACCTTGTTGTCCAAACAGCAGCATCAAGCTTTGAATGACTTATCGCAAAAATGCTCTGTTATGGAATATTCTTTGGGTAGTATTTAGGTACTTGTTGCCAAAATCACTGAAAGGTTGAGATAGTAAGCCGAAAAAAGATAGTCTTAGATGCTCAGCAACCTGAAAATCAAGCAGTATGAGTTTATCATCAATGAGCTGAGGACCACCGTCAATAAACATTCTAAAAAATAGGAAAAACTTATCTAATAACTAGACGCCTAAAAAAGGAAAGCTTAGCAATTCAGAGATGAAATCTTCAAACTCGAAGCCAAAAATAATTCACTGAACTAGAAACTTAGGGAATGCGATCTGATCCTTGCCTAAAAAAGCGAGTAAATTTAACATTTGACTCTTAGCAATCACAAGTACAAGCTGTAGTCCGAGGCTGAAGATCTGATCAGGAGTAGATTCCGTTTGGGATAATAAAACGAGTCAAAAAACAGGTAGTGCTATGAGTAGTTGTAGTCGAAGCTGTAGTAGCTCGAAAAAGATATGCAGGCCCAGATCTCTATGCTTTAAGGTAAGAACAAGGATTTAGGCTCATAACTGAAAAAGCTGCAAATAGTCTACGAAGAAATCCAATTTCAGAATAAGACCCATAAAAAGCAGATCGACGAGCTAAACAAATCGAAGTACTAGCTCTAGATTAAGCTGAAACAGCAAGTAACTGCAAATACTGAGCTTGAAGATAACTATAGCAAGCTTTTGTAAAAGAACAATTTGAGCTAGATATCTTTGCACAAGCAGATACAATAGATGAAGGTGAAGGAAGTTGAAATTAGGAACTAATTCAAGAAGTAGAAGAAAAATATCAAGCTGATGTTGAGTGGCATTGCCGAGACTATAAATAACGGTTCCAAATACTACCTCGCAGGAAGCAGCATCAAGGATCAGGTGGAGTAGATAAAAAGACTTAATTAAAAGATAGTTCGAAAGAAGCAAGAGCAGTTTAGCAAATAAATTGAGTCTTACCAGCTCTAGTTGAAAAAAGTAAAGGCTAAGCACTAGCTTACAGAACAGAGCTTACAATAGCTGTAGAAGAAGGAAAGAAGAGATAGCGGCAAAGTGAATCACTATTTGAGTTAGAGAGAGTTTGAAAAGCACTAAAGTGATCGCATAGATAAATAAAGCTAAGGGGGAGGGAGCAGCTTAATCAACAAAAGTACTTAGAAGAGTGAGTAAGATCGGTATAAAAATGTTGAGTAGAAGTACAAAGCCAAGTTGTAGCTTCTGCGAAAAGACCTGAAGAGCAAGCAAGGGAGAATCAACTAGCTTTAAAAGCAGCTCCAGAGTGAGTTTGATAACAGTAAATAGAAAATTTTATAGTTGGAGATGCTAGTCTCTTAAAAGATAAATTAAATCAGAAAATCCTAACTAAAATTGAAAGAAAAGGATTATGAGATTCTTGAACTCAAAAGCCTCATAAAATAAGCAGAAAGCAAAAACGTCTTCTTAAGCTAAAAGATTGAAAATGAGAAATAAACCAGTAATAAAATAATTGAAACCAAATCTCAAAATTATGAATAAAAGTTGAAAAATGTTAAAAACAACTTGAAGGAGCTGTAGAAAAAGGAGCAAGAGAAGACACTAAAATATAATAAGCTCAAATCTAAGCATGAAAAATACTAAATTTAGGCATCAGAGTCGCTCAAAAGGAAGAATGCGCAGATCGATCAAATGCTTAAGTAAAATGCCAGATTGAAGACTGAAAATAAGCTCCTTTAGTAAAAGATAAATCTTAGGATAGAAAATGAACAAGTCACAAAAAGTACTCCAAAGTAAAATAATAACAAAAGTATTTTGTAATAGCTAGAGTTGGAAAGATAGAGGATTAATGAGGAAGTAAAAGAAAAGAAAAAGCAAATTGCTGAGCTTATTTAGTCAAACAGCAAAATGAGTGCTGAGATATTTACAATGAAGAGGGAACTTAAATAAAACAAAGCTTCAATTGACGACTTGAATAGAGAGATAAGACACCTAAGAGAGTAAAATATCAGTCTGAAGGAAAAGTTATAGATCGTTACATAAAAGTATGCAGAGTAAAGCTAATAGAAGCATGCTTATTTCAAAAAGTAGCTGTAAAAAGCTTTGGTACAAACAAAAAAGCTGGAAAAGGCAAGTTAAAAGCATACAACCTAGAAGGAGGCTTTAAAGAAGCAGATATAATAACTACACTCTTAAATATCCAGCTTCAAAGTCTCCAATGAAAAACTGAAATAAAAATACTCCAGCATATCTTTCTAGCTTCACAATTTCAAAGAAGAGGAGAAGAAAAAAATTGCAGATTATTAGATAAAGTTGTCATAGTTTGCAACCAAGGAACAGCAGTTGGTGGAAATTATCAATTATAAGAACAGAGAAGGAATCTCTATCAGAGAATCTATGAAGGGAGAATAAATAGTCACTGAAGTCAAACAAACGGTGATTACGTTTGACAAATCAACTACCACCTAGGGCTTGATTGAATTCAATGAGGTATAGGTAAATACTTAGACCAAATTGTAGTAAACAGTAGCTGAGAAAAAAGAAGAAAACCACATAATTCCTTCTTAGATATTGTTCGACCAATAATACGAGTAATAAATCCGATTATAGTAAAATGCGGTCTAGGCAGTGAGAGAGAATGTGAAGGTGGGAAATACTTAAGTAAATTACTTCAATGATTTAGTGATGTAGACTTAAAATTTGGATGACCATTTTGATATATGTGATGAAGGATAAGAGATAAACATTGGGCAAACTGCTATCAATCTACAGATTAAAGATATCTTTAACAGTCTGAGAAAGGAGATCGAAAAGATTTTCAATGAAGAAGACATTTCGATTGAGATGATGAAAGTGCTGCCCAAGCATCTCGAAGACGACTTCAACTAATTCATAGCCTACATCAAATAAAAGATTTACGAGATAAAGCGAGAAAACAATCTATCGTTTATTATGGTTGAAGCAGGAAGTGAGATAGAGAGTATAGAAGAATAAATAGTAAATTTCATAAAAAAGGAGCCAGTGGAGTATATAAAGCTAAGGAAAATAATTGAGTAGAAAGAAATCATGATCACGAGCTTGATGAATGAAAGGACCTAGCAGGAGAATACAGTACATTTTGCGGTATTTAGATCAACCAGCTGACGCTAGAGAAAGAGGAGATGGACGAGTAAAACTAGAACAGATTCGCTAGTCAATTTAACGTATACAAGAAAGAAATCAAAGATCTTGAGAAGAAGATTGCTCTTTTGGAGATGAATTGCCAGAGTTTGAAAAATATCTTCAAAAACACATTTTAGTTGTGGGCTGATGAGAATGACAATCAAGATGATATCAAAGATAATATTGTTCTCTACTCTAATATCTGCAAGCTTAGTGAAACAGATAAGCGCAAATTGAACCAATGTTTGGAAAAGTATCGTTACTCTAAAATGAAATCTTGATCTTTATAATTAATTTGAGTGCTATCTTGTAATTTTTCATATCTATCGAGAATCAAATGTCAAGGAAGTTCACTAAGGTTTTGCCAGTGGTCTTGGTCTGTACTTCTCCCTCAGGTTCATCGAAGTCACGGTATACTTATCTTCTTTTTTATCGTCTGAAGCCTCCTCCGAAATTCTTTCTCATTTTGTTTTAGTCACGAATGTAGTAGCTTGTTATTTTTAAGGGATCTTTCAAATAGAGTTGCTACATTATGTTGCTGATTTTCTATCTAAAGAGATGTATACTTTGACTTTTATTTACTCATGGCGAGCAAGCATATGTTTTGTCAAAAAATCGCAGGTTTTGAACTTTTTATCGCAAAACTGACATTTCCAAATGTCTTTGACTGCGTCCTTGGTGAGCTTTTAAGAATCTCTGATGAATTTTTACATTTCGTCTCTTAGAATAGCCATGTAATCTGGATGTTAAATGATTTAGAGTATTTTCTTCTCAGCGTTTTACTGGATTTTCTTGAAAACTGTCTGTAGGTTAGCTAGCTCCTCGTAATTAGCTTCAGTTCTCAAAAATGTAGAGCCAACTTTCAAAGTTAAGACTCTTTAGTTTTCGTATTGAGTACAAGTATAGTAATCAAAATAATGGATTTTTCTCAGATACAAAAGAAGGATATCGTATTTCTTTTGAAGCGTTTAGTATTTTCTTTCAAGCAAAACATTATTCTACAATCCCAGCGATGAATCCAACTTTGAGATTAGCTTTGAGATAGTATCAATATCAGTCTACAGCCTTGTTGAAGGATAATTTTTGAGGATCTTCAACCGCTTGATTTTCGTGAAAGCTTTTGTAACATTCAAAGGCTAGTTTTTGATAATGAGGCCATTCATTAAAAGTTCTGCTTTTTGACTATTCTCTTAAGTGTCAAATTATATCCAGCAGTTTCTTGAAAAATTAGTTTTCCTGGAAGGGTCAGACATGGTGATAGTTCTCCAACCCTCGATGTTTTAAAGAGCTGCCTTAATATCATACTTTGAGATTTATTTGGAAAGCCCTTTGATAAAAAGGGTGCAGGCATCAGGATCAAAGCCAAAGAAAGGAGCCTTCGTGATGTTGATATTGTTATCAATAACAACTTCAATCGTTTGATTACTGATGAAATTATTTGAATTGCTATTCAACTCTTCATCCTCTTCTTGTTGGTAAACAGTCCCAATTTGAGTCTATATTCAACAAGCATTTACCAAATCGTAAACTCTAAAATCGATGCCATCGTAGTAGCCGTTTTCAAGTCTGGAGACATATTAGTTGTAGTTCTTTTTGGACTGTTCCCGCTTTTATCTTTCAGAAAGATCTAAAAGTTCAGGGTTGTATCTTTAGTTAAACCAAGCATCTTTCTTGGAATTATTGAATATTTACTTTGATTTAGTTGAAGAATTACTCGTTTTGTTTTTGTTCCCATTCTTTCCGGTATTTGTCATATCCTTTTTGAATCGTGTCTGGGTTCATCTTTTATGCCTGGGTATTCTGTGGCTTACCTGTAAATAAGTGAACTGTTTTAGGGAGTAGAGGTTGCTGGAGAGGTCGGGAATCTTGATTTTAACCTTTTTGTCTCTGCCTATGTAAAAGAGGATTTAACCTTCGTTGTTTTTTCTGTCTCTGGATCTCGACCTGCTTCTGTCGTGTGACTTTTTTCTGGAAGAGCTGCGACCTTCGCTATCGCTGTTCATATCTAATACTATTTGGCAATGCTACTTTAGTTTTAGATAAATTATCTAAATTCAATACTTAAAAAACCTGCAAATCAGCAGATGGTTACTCTTATAAGTTAAAAATTACAAATGAACAAAAAGTTCTAGTTTTTATGTGAGCCTAAAATAAAATTATCAGTGTAAAGACTTTCAGACCTTCATGAGATAAGCCAGGAGAATATACGGAAAATCAAAAATAGGCGAGCTCTAGAATAGCTCTTCTTCAGTCTTTAAATCAAAGATACTCAGGGATTTACCAGATCGCTCCAAACTTAGTTCGATTGGGCCGGGCCAGTATGAGATAAGTTTTCCAATAGTCAAGCCTAAGTTTGAAGCTATTCGCAAAAATAATAACACAATTATAATCAAAGTCAATGATAAAGGCAGTCCTGTTTTCCAAAGCCTATAGCCTCGTTTTAAAGAAACAAAGATCAAGAAAAGTGAAAACTCTGCATTCGATGAGGACGCTTAATCAGCTCACCAAAGATCACAAGGAAAGTCGATTTAAACTTAAAAAATTTCAAATGGCATGAAAAATAGGATACAAAGGTTAAGCTAAATTTTGAGTTTTGATAATAGGCAATCTAAAAAATAGCTTGATACAGACCTAAAGTAGCACAAGAGTGATAAACTTAAGAGTGCCAGTGACAGTAACTAAGCAATAAATAGTCTAAAGCTGTATAAAAAAGAGAGATAAAGGTTGCACTTTCTCTTGAAATATATAAAACCTACAAATTTGCGGAAAGGAGTCTAATGGTCTAAATATAGGTAAACTAAGGGTAATCTTTATAATGTAAATAATGTTCCTGGTCCGGGTAGTTACTAAGAAAAAGGCTATAGATCAACAAATAACCGATACTTTGAAACAATTGAGGACAAATCGTGGCAATTTAAGTCGGTGACCAGAAGAGGGTACTACTAAGAAAAAGAATAGAAAAAATACGAAGTTTATCCGACGCGAAACCGTTTTGTGAGCGACATAAATGGAAAGTTTTACAAGGTTGATAGTATCCCTATGCTTCATGACAAAAGCAAATAAGAACTCACTATTGATAAAGAATAAATTTGAATTCTATGCATAATCTCAATTCATAGGTTTTTGATGTTGGAGGTTTTTCGAGTGCTTTAGTTTATTTTTGACGACTCTCAGCTTTTTCTAATTCTTGGTGTCTTTAAAGGGGTTTCTTCCAAACTGCTTTTATTACATGATAGCAGGTTAAACGGCATTCTTTTTAGACCTTTTACCCCATCTAGCGACTTGCATCTTCAGAGTAGGATCATACTACATTCCTGTTCTTTTTCTCTTCTTGATTCCTTTCTCTTTTGAAAACTTCTCCCATTTGGTTTCTTTTTTTGCTTCAGGTATTTTGCGACTTCTGGGAAAGACAGTAACTGGCTCTGGAAGCTGAAGATAAAGTTTTGATTTCTCAAAATCATGAATTTGTTGCTCCTCAGGTAGTACTTATATCGCTGAGACTTCTTTTCTTTTTTCCTGTACAAGAGAGTTAAGTATGAATTGCAGGTTATCTACGAGCTGGGCAGTGATATTTTCGAGTGTTTAAGAATCGTTTGTTCCCACTGTGACTGCATTAAAATCAAAAAGAGTGAGATTTCCTAAATCTAGTTCTTTGTTATCAGCCATTGTTGAAAGTAATGATAATTTATAATAAACTGCAAATTAAGATTATACTAAAATCAAGGAAAAATCTTTTTGATGACTTTAGTAGCGATTAGTGAGTATAAGATAGCTTCGTTAAGGACTAATAGAATAAACTGGGCTTGAGACGAACAGGAGAAGCCTATAAAATGAAAGAGAATGAGCTTGTAGATATTACTCTAAAAGGACTCTTCTTGTTAGCTAATAAATGGCTACTGGATAATATTGGAAAGATTGGAACTTTTGATTGTGGTCTTGACCATCATTCGTTTATGGCTTGCTTTAGGCCTGTCTTGGTTTGAAGGGTGATGATTGAGAAACTATCTGTTAGTGTAGCTATCAAAATAAAAGCTGCTATTTTCCTTCGATTTGAATTTGGCGATTGAGTCATTTAAATCCAACAAATCACAATTTTAAACAACTGGCTTTTCTTCATTTTTAAACTAAACGATCTCATCTTCTTTGAATTTATTCAGGTCGATAATTGAAAGTATGTAGATACTGAATAACGACTAATTCCGAAAGATAAATAAGGAAACACTTGTTTGGATGAGAAAAACTACTATTAAATCGACTAATTGAACTATTATCATTATTGTTAGAAAATACTGCAGTCCGAGCTTGGACTCGTATTCGCTTCCCAATCTCAAAAAGATAATAGTCTTAGAGCAGAATGCGAATAGTAAGAGGAATAGGTTTTGCCGGTTTTGGTGAGGGTATGGGATGATACTTGAAGTATATATTTCTATGGCGAAAGGGATGAGACTAAGCGCGAAAATAGCGAAAGTGGCGGTTTTCATTTTGAGGTAAGGGAAAATATCATGAAAAAGTTCATAGGGATCGTTTTCGTTTTGTTTTTGCTAGAAGGGGTTGGCTAGATTAAAACTAAATTAATAAATATTCGATTTCATAAATATTACTAATTTTCTGAGCAGCCTATACTCAGCTAAATTATTTTTGGAGATGTTTTGAAACAAAGTGCATTTAGATGTCCGTAAGTCTTTAGTTAAGCAATCTGTTGAATGTTAGAACTGAGCTTACAAGATCTCCATTCGTCTAGAAAAATTAGCAGAAGCTACAAAAAACGATAGAAAATAAACTCTCAAAAATACTTTTTCAGAATCTTCAAATTATCTGCCCTTCTACAGAGATTTTTTTCATATTTGGATAATAAAAACCTTTAAGTTAATTAGTGACTGCTTCATGATTGTACTTCTTGCGATTCTTCAGCAAATCCCATTTTATCGCTTTTAGAAAAATAAAATAAAATTTATTATTGAAGATGGCAAAAGTGACGAACTACTTACCTGAAGTACGATATAAGTTTATCTGTTCCAAAGGAGGCCTCCATGCAGAGTAGCCTCTAAACCTTGTTTGCCTCGATCCACTTTGCCGAAATGACCCTTTGGCTTGTTCAATCTGTTTTATACATACCCACAAAGTAATAACCACATGATTATAGCATCACAAAGTAGTTAGCGTTGACAAATTTGTAGACGACTACACAAGAAATGTGCACCAGAAGAGAGGCAACGTAACTCTGAATAAAATTTAATAGCAGCATAAATCAGTGAAGCATTTGATAGACAACTTAAGAGAAGCGATTACTAAGGAACTAGATTGTTTCGAGTAAAGCATTGATTAGTACGCAGATTAGTTGAGAACTAAGATGCACACTAGAGACTATATCTCCAAATTGATGAATATTCCACTGTAGCCTGGAAAATTGAAGCAAAGCAAAAGTAATAGCTAATTTGTAGATTTTCTCAAATTCGTGCTAAATAACTCTCTCTATGACAGCAGTAATAATATGATTCAAATCGCCGACATGTTAAAACATGATTAGCAAAGGATCTATGCATTGCTGGATAATATGGTAAATATGACGGAACATTGTCAGGCATATATCAGAGACGTGATGAAAAGTTTGAATTTTGCTGATTAGTCTTTGAAATTGGAGAAGATTACCTTCAAATAGAAGCTTTCCCAAATAAATATCACTCAGAATCAGTTTTCTAGTGAATAATTTGAGAAAAGAGAGCTCATGAGTAGAACTTTACATAGTACAATTGCTCTGTAAAAAGAGCATTGGCATAAATAACTATATACGACATTCGAAGTCTAGTCAACTTAACTCAGTAATTTCTCAAAATAGTTAAAGTTTACTTTTAGCCAGAAGAATAAACACAATATGATAGAAGTTAAAGGGAAATCAAATGTTGCTGTATCCAATATAACGGCTTTGAAGCCACAATACGCACTCCTTACACCACACCTAAATACACAACCTACAAGCACCAAATAATGGGCTCTTAAAATCAATAATTGTCGAAATTTTGCGTCAGAAAATACGGTTGCGATTGGTTTAGCAACTTAGAAAGACTTGAAGGCATGCAACTATGAGGGCACGCAACCCAATAATGCTACTTTTTTGACATCCCAAGGCTTCGTCATTGAAAATGGAAAAAGTCGAAAAACTAATGTGATCTTTGGAGCCGGAGATACTCTTCATTGTAAATTCGACCCTTATTACAAGTTGTTTGAAATAACTAAAGATAATGGTCGTAAGCTGACACTGAAAGTGGATCTTCCTGAAGATGAATCGCTTTTTATCTGCGTAAGACTCACCTATGCATCTGATTAAGTTCAGATTCTATGATTCAGGCATACTTATCTGCTCTATTTTATCACTTTATAGAGGCAATGATTGCCCCTTAGTCACTGTTCAGGAATAAGAAAAGAATGAAAAATTAAAATCATTTAACGCTGGATACTCTTGATAGCTATGGATTGTGCTTGATTGATTTGATTTTGCTTTTTTTCAACTAGTTTTCTATCTTCTTAGCCACTGAAATTTAGTTTTCTTTGTTGTAGATTTTGATAGTGTAGCGGAAATCTTTCTGTAAATAGCTGCATTGCATTTACTAATATTCTTGAAGAATCTAATAATCGTAAAGATCGTTTTTGATGCAGAATGACTTCCTTTCTCGGTACTAAGGAAAGTACCAATTATTACAGGCATTTTTGTTTTATTTTTGGTAATCTTTCATGGCTATATACAGTATCTTGTAAAGCTTAGATTTGGGTTTCAGCATTTTTCTAAAGTTCAACTAGCCGAAAGCTTTTTCCTTGAATTTCTAGTTCTCGAGCATTATTTTAAGTAAAGCAAGGCTATCAAGCTGCAAAAGGTATTTTATTATTGTATTATTCTCAAACTAGTATTCTTGTAGGAAGGGTTTGCTGCTTATCAAAAATTAATCTTCATAGCTGTGTGGATATTTTGAGCTATACTTCATGAATGCAACTAGATCTGCTTAAGATTAGATAAAATTGAAAGATTCATTTATCGACTCCAAATAGTTTAAAAAGTTCAAAATTTTACTCTTAAAGCAACTCGAACTTGAAATAGATTTAACAATATCTTAGAGCCTCAAAGTTTCTAATATCTAAACAGGGAGCAACTAAGGCAGGAGAAGGACAACCCTGTCTTCTGAAGTAATTTCTGGTCTTTTACCTTCCCTAATCAACAGCTCAAGGATTTTATGCTTCTTTTTTAGCTTTGCGATTTAAAATATCTTTTAGAGCAGATCATCGTTCAAGTATTCTATTATTTGATTCAACAGACAGTCATTATTGTCGTTTATGATCTTCTCGCAGGTAGAAAGAACTGTCTTGTCATCCCAGCTGTAGATAGTTACAGTTAAAAACTCTTCAAAGCTGAGGCTTCTTTTGTTTGGGAGCTCTTTCAAAACTTTTTCGGAGTTGAACAGGCCATAATGCAGAAATTAGTGTTAAACTTTTAGCTGAGGTAGTAATAAAATCTAGATTGTTATATGTGATAATTTGTTGTCTGTCAGATCAAGCCATTTCAAAGTTTTTTTACAGGGAATATCTAGCATTTGTTCTATCAGGTTATGGCTTAAGTTTAGCTTCATAAGCTGGTTTGACCGAATTTTGGGAACCATTGAGATGTTACAAAAGGAGAGCTACAAGATTTTAATATTGGAACCGAAAATGCAGCCTTAGCTGAGTCCCAAGATACATGATTTTCTTGCGCTGACTATCTCTATATTAGTATTGAAGGAAAGTGTTTTTGCAATGTCAAAAGTGGAATCAAAGATAGTAACTTGATTGATGGTAGGTGTATTTTTGCAGAGGAGTTAAGTTTAAATCTATTGAGTTGATTTTTTAGCATTGATGGTTATTATAGACTGTTGAATTTTGATATGGCAAAGCTTCATAGGCAAGAATTTGAAATTAAACTGTCTTATTTATTATAAATCATTGTAGCTACATCACTCTTCCAAAACAAAGTTATTATTTTGATTATCAGTTTAAAGGTTTGAGGAGGGTTGATTTCATTGAGCCGACAGAAAATTCAAGCAAAATGTTCTAAACAAATAAGAAGATCTAATATGCATAAACGTAATATATCAATAGCCAAAATATAATTTAATCATTTCTCAACTTTTCTTAAGTATACCTTTTTCATTTGCCTCTTTCCGATCAACATAGGGTTCATCATCCTAATCAGACTCTGTGTTGTTTCTAAACAGTAGTAGTTTATTTTTTTCAATATGCCGAGAGTAAATGGACCTCAGTTCATTTACTTTATGAAGACAGATGTTTAACAAGTCAAAGTAGCTCCAATCGACCAGTCTTATTTAGTTTAAGCTCTTTTTCATCGTTTCAGCAAATTACTCATTTTCATAGTTTTACTAAAAAAACTAGTACAAAAGATTATCTATTTAGTTTAGGAATTTTTGCTTTTCTTCTTGGGATTTGCTTTTTTCCTGCTCTTACATGAGTTCATTTATGTTGCGGATGTAAGATATTTGTTAATTTTGCATTTCTTGTAGTTTCTAAAATCCGATGCTTTCCTCTAGCATGGACTACTTCTTCTTAATGGCCTCTAGTTTTGCCTTTTCTTTCTGCTGAATTTGCTCATTGAATAATTACAATTGGCCTTTGTTATCATTCATGTAAATGTTAATCTTTTCCAAACTATCAGTTCGTTACAGATGCTGTTTATCTTTTCCATTTGCTTAAGGCTATTAGCTTTGGTTATTTGATTAATTTTGAAGATACTCTATTTACAAGTTTAGTATTTTTTATGTTAGCTCAGCTTATCTTAGCTGGAAATCATTTTTCATTGAAATGTGCTCACTTTACAGTTATTCGTACTCTAAAATCTTTTAGCTAAGTTCTAATTGGAGTAAGCTAACCTTCTTGTTCAAGTTTTAGACATCAAATGTATTTTCAGGATACTACGTTTTTGACAATAAAACTTTGTTCATCTGTCCATTATTTTGAAGATTTGGCGGATGGTTTTGTTTCATATGCTTTGAAATTAAAGCGTACTTTTTTTATAATGCGGAGAGCTTATTTATGATTTTCGAATAGTGGTTATGGAACTATTGAGAAGTAGATTCTAAAGTTTATAATAGTCTAAATAAAGCGTTCGACACACTCTTTAGAGTTTGTTTATTCTATTGGATAGCTTATTAGGAATGAGCTAAGGCAGTTGAAAGATGATTAATGCTGGCTTATTGCTAAGTTGATTAGATTTGCTTTTGAAAAAGTTTATTGGCAAGGTATTATTAATTGATAACATTAGTAACCTAAGTATAGTTAGATGGTATTAAATTAGAAAGAGGTTGTTGGGATTGTAGAAGATTTGGAGATGAAACTTATATATTAAGTTTACTGTCGTTATGAAGAATGTTGAAAACTTGTAGTTGGAGAGTTTGAGATTAAACAGTAGAAATGAGTGATTAAGATAATTGAGGTTTAGATAAGGCATTGGATTAAATAGAAAGGGGTGGGGGCAATTTGTTTAGGTAGAATTGTGAATCGTAATGAGACTTGCTTAGTTTTTCGATTTCTTCTTTGAGCTAGAGATTTTTCTGCTCGATTTCTGAATTTTTTACTTAAATCTCCACTTCTCGCTCTGACAGCTACGTCCTCAGAATCCTTAGTGCTTCCT
>Ga0316217_10003194_pt1 | contig 18945 bp, 14 predicted proteins | sample 1anoAmetaG_FD_203633 | JGI IMG/M metagenome (GOLD analysis project Ga0316217, IMG submission 203633) | Freshwater microbial communities from Trout Bog Lake, Wisconsin, USA - 1anoA | ecosystem: Environmental > Aquatic > Freshwater > Lake > Hypolimnion/Profundal zone | place: USA: Wisconsin...
TGCGCAATCTCGGCGACGTGCCAAAGCGCCTGCCAGAATTGGACAAGCTTGGCCTTACCACGCGTCAAGCCGTGCTGCATGCCGCCTGGAGCGACCCGCGCATCTCCGTCGTTTGCAACTTGATTGACAATGTGGACCAGATGCAGAGCAACGCCGCCGCCGCCCGCAGTTACAAGGCACCGCTCAAATTCGCCCACCGGGAGCTGCTCCGGGAAACGATCCTGGCTGGCCGCCGCACCATGTGCACCGGCTGCCCGGGTTGTGAAGCCTCCAGCCAGAAGACGGACTTTGCATTCCACGACATTGCGCGACTGGTCACGTACTACGAGCAGGACGGCAACGTCCAGGCCCGCAACTATTATCAAGCGTTGGCGGCTGGACATCGCGATGCCTCCAAAGTAGACCTGGCCGCCTTGCGCGACGCTTGCCATTTCAAGACCGACTATCCTGAAATTATCCGTCGTGCCGAACACTACTTCGCTTGACCACGCAGGCCAAAAAAGCAATTCTCGCGCATGAAATCAATCTCTGTTGGTCGCAGCCTGCGAACTGCCATCTGGTTATTTGCCGCCTCCAGTTGGTCCTTGTCCGCGCAACTTCCCCCCTCCCCCATCACCCCGACCAATGAAATTGCCTTGTTCGACGGAAAGAGCCTCTCCGGCTGGACATTTGTTTCCCAAAACACGAATGCCCCCGCCGCGTCCATCTGGTCGGTAACCAATGGCGTCATTGTTTGTCAAGGCAAGCCCAACGGCTATGCGCGCACCTGGCAAACTTATCGCAACTACCAATTGCATGCCGAATGGCGCTACCCGGACGGCGCGGGCAACAGCGGGATTTTTCTCCATCTCAATCCGCCAGACCAAGTCTGGCCCTTCTGCTTTGAGACCCAATTACTGTCCGGCAGCGCGGGCGAAGTCCGCATGAACGGTGGCTCGGCCGCAAATGGATTGACGGCGCAATATCCCCATAGCATTCCACGTCAACAGCCAAACTCGGAGAAACCGCTCGGTGAATGGAACTCCTGCGACATCGTTTGCCGTGCCAAAACCATCGCGGTCCGCGTCAACGGCGTTCTCCAAAACGAAATCACCGGCACGTCTGCGGCTGCGGGCACGATCGGATTGCAAGCGGAAGGAAAACTGGTGGAGTTCCGCAATCTTCTATTGCGGCCCTTGCCGAATTGAACCGCCAGGCGCCTTGCCTGGATGTTTCGCAGCGCGGCGAAGCCACAGCCAGGTTATCCTTCAAGCAAGAATGCAAATGGCAGAGAATGGCATGCCGCGTGCCGACGACGGCTTTGCCCTCCCGCTCATTTCCAATGGTATTCACGAGCGCCATTCAATTTTAGCTGCCAATAGTCCCCCTGCGCCCGCGGTGTTGTGGCCGGTGCGGAACCATCCACGCAGCGCACGCTGGCCGGGTGGCCAAACCGCTCCCCGCTTAGTTCAATCAAGAAATCGCCCGCGCGCGGCATCGCCCGCATCACCCACTCGCCATTTTCGCGGCGCACCAGCACGCTGCCGCCCGTGCGCACGTCGCCGAAATCGAGCACCTTGCCGTTCAAATTCAGCCGGTGCTGATATATGTTGTCCTTCTCCTCGGCCACCGCCGGCTCGGCTTCATAAGCAAGCTTCCCTCCGCCGTCGCGAACCTGCAGCGTCCCCGCCCGGATGCGATTCTGGCCGTCATTGCGCCCCAACAAAGTCAGGCGCCCGTCCTCTGGAAGATACAAGCCGATGCGCACGCCATAGTCGCCATCCGGCAGGGCGTTCGGCAGACGGATCGCATGGGGACCGTCCGGCAGCGTCTCACCCGTTTTCCAAGTCGAGGTGGGCTGCGGCACGGGATGATCGTCCTGGAAAGCGATGTCCTCACCATTCACAAAATGGACGAAACAATGATAATCCCTGGGCAAGGTCTCTTCAATTTGCCACTCATAGCCAAGCGCAAAGGAACGCTCGCCGGTCTGCCGAAACTCGGTGACCTTCGGGCGGATGTGGTGCACGTTGCCTTGGTTCCAATCAGATGCCGGGCGGGCATTGGCGAAGGTGCTATCCGCGGTTTGTGCATAGTCAGCAATGACTCCCTGTAGCAACGCGGTCCAAGCCGTAACGCCGGCGCCGCTGGCCAGCCAACCATATTGCGGCAAGGTGAGGCCACTCTCATCCAGCGCCTCCGCCTCGTTGTTGGCAGTCACGGCGAGGCCATTGGCGTAGGTGACACGAACCCGGTTCCAATTGGCGCTTTGCGCCGCCTGCGTGCCATCGACCCAAAGCCCGTTGGCCTGATATTGGATTTTGACGGCCGCTGCGGCGGCATATCGCGCGGTGACGGGCGATAACAAATGATGCTCCAGCCAAGCCATCAGCACGTTATTGGCCCCGCCCAGAAAGCCGGCGTGCCCGTAAATGACCTCCTGCATTCGGTATTGGTCGAGGACCTCCATCGGCGGCCGCGAGCCCCAAGTGGGCGTGCTCCACCAGCGATCATAATAACCCATGCCGTGATTAAACTGTAGCGGGTGAATCTTCAGAAGGTCAAAATCCACCATGAGGGGCGCGGTGCGGCCGCTGTTCCCGGGCCAACCGACTCCAAACTGCGCTTCAACACCATCGAGCATTCCGCTCCAGAACCAGTGATTGGCCCCTTCGCCCAGTACCGGCCCGCTGTAAGTGGCACGCTCGTAGGCCCATAGTTGCCGGTGTGCGTCCCGCACGGGCTGAAACGAGGCGGCCCCTTCCGCGCCGGCGCGAAAGTCCACGTGAAACCAGGGCGGCACCGCCGAATGCACGTCTAAATAATCGGCGTTGGGCTGGTAACGTTCAAGAATCTGCGGGCTCTGTCCGCGGGCCAAAGCGGCCATCGCGTGCGGTTGTACGGCAAATGATTGAATCTTCGTACCCGGGTTAAACCAGGCCTTCACGCGATTGCTATTTGCGTCAAGGGCCAGATCGGCGGGGTTGAAGCCTTCATAATTGGGATAATAATCCACGTAATTCTCGTGCAGCGCGATATCGTAGCCCAGCCGTTTTGCGGTCGCCACCAGCCTTTTCATGCCCGCCTCGCCGCCCAATCTGGCATTGGCCGGCACGTGGGCGGGGAGCGCATTGTCGTAACCGCTTCGCTGCCAGTCATGAATGATGGCGACGCAGTGGTCCAGCCCGTAGTCGTGGAGGGTGTCCAAGTTGTGCGCGATGTCGTCGAATTGGCCGCCCCAAATATCCAGGACGATTTTGTCCCCCAGATGGGAGCGAAACGGTGAGGGAGGATTGGGCACGTTCGGCAGGGTTTCTTCGGCGTGCCACGCGGCGCAATACACCACCCGCTCGTGCAATGGCACGCGGGTGGCGTCGGTACAAGCGCCATAGATGGCCCGGGCATTTTCAAATTGGGAAGCCGACGATTTTGTCCAATCAAGAAACGCGTTGACGAACAGGTTTTCCTGTTCGAGGTAAAACACCTGACCGGAATAGTAAGGCACCGTCACGGGCCGCCGGTGCAACACCGGTCCCCATCGCCCCGCGTCGAGCGCGGCAATTTGCGGCACGTCACAGCCGACCTCCAGCACCAAACTCTTGCCGCTCAACTCAGCCGTGCAGCGAAGCGTCGCCAGGTGCCCGCCCACCTCGTAGCTGGAGATGCAGGCCGCCCCACCCGGCACCGGCTCCAAGCGGCTGCTCGTGAATTTCGCTGTCTGGGCCCATTCCAAACGCGCGTCCCCCGCCAACGGAACCTCCGCGAAAGCGGTTTGGCCATGCAGCTTCGCCCGCAAGCGCCAACGGCCAAGCGGTGGATCGTCGGCAGCGGCGGGAGGTATCCATTGATATTGCAACGTTCCGTCCTCACCACGATAAGTCAGCATTGCGCTATTGGTGCTGACCTCCGAAGTGATCTGCCCCGCAAATCCAGACGGCGGCGCAACCTCTCCGTTTTGCACCGAAGCCAGGCGGCGCAGATCCAACGGGGGCGGAAGCGTAGACTGCCCCACCGGCTTCGGCGCGAAACCTTGCAACCTCAGCTCGCGGGCGCCCCACAAGGCGAAATCAAAAGAGGCATTGTTGCGCGGTCCCGGGTCGGTTTCAAACCGCAGCGTGAGGACTTGACCGGCCAGACTCGTAAGGTCAAAGGAAAACAGCTTCCACTGCGCGTCAGTGCGATTTTCGTCGAGCAACGTGCGACCGTTTGCGAGGATGCGAAAGGTCGCGCCGTCCGACTTGGGCTTCTCTCCCGGCCCAGCCATGGCATCGCTGCGCATCGCAGTCGCGCCAGACAACGTGATATGCTGGACCGCCGCGGCGGGCGGCAATCGGAAACGAAATTCCTGGAACGCCACGCCAGTGCCGCCACGCCACGGCGGATGGAGCAAGATCGCGGCGCGCCCATTCTGCTCGCCCGCAGGCTGCAAAGCCACTCCGGTGAGATCATCGAATCCCCCGCTCCACCCATCGGGGAATCGTTTCTCTTCCTGGCCGCGATACTGGTAACCCGCCGCATACAGCCCAATTTCGTCCAGCGCCAGGCGATCGGCATCGGGCACGATGAGCGGCGCCAGCTCAGGTGTGTCCGCACGGACCGTAAATGGCGCCAGGGCCTGTAGCACGGTGAAGAAGCAAAGAAGTTTCATGGTCGTTGTTAACTGTGATCACCACTTTACCCAGATGCGCGCCGCTGGCCTGATGCCGATAGGCGGCTGGAGCCTCGGCAAAGGGGAAGACACGATCTACCACGGGCTTGAGCTGGTGTTGGGAAATGGCGCGGTTCATCGCCGCGAACATATCGCGACTGCCGACGAAAATACCGCGAATGAGCAGGGATTTTCCCAGAATGTCCCGCAACGCCACCTCACTGTTAAACCCGCTGACGCCGCCGATGACACTGACGGTCCCGCCCATCGCCGCCGCGCGCAAAGATCTGGGGAAGGTATCGGTGCCACCGACCTCGATGACGTGATCCGCGCCGGCTTTGTTCGTAAGGCGAAACACTTCCTTCTCCCAATCCGGGGTGGTGCGATAATTGATGAGTTCATCCGCGCCAAGCGCCTTGGCGCGGGCCAATTTTTCCTCGCTGCTTGACGTGATGAGCACTCGCGCCCCGTGCATTTTCGCAAACTGGAGCGCGAACATGGAAACGCCGCCGGTGCCCAGCACCAGCACCGTCTGGCCGGCCGAGACTTTGCCGCTGGTCACCAAGGCGTGCCACGCCGTAAGCGCGGCACAGGGCAGCGTGGCCGCTTCCTCGAAACTCAAGTGTGTTGGAATCGCGATGACCCCTTCCGCCGAAAGGGCAACGTATTCGGCCAACATGCCGTTGATGGAACCGCCCAGGGCGGTGTCGAAAGCTTCCCGGCGCACCGGTCCCGTCTGCCAATTCTGAAAAAAAGTGCCCGCCACCCGGTCGCCCACCTGCCACCGGGTCACTCCGTCACCAACCGCCGCGATTTCACCCGCGCCATCTGAAAGCGGAATCAGCGGGAGCGGCACGCCGTTTCCATAGCGCCCGCTGGCAACCATGTGGTCGCGGTAATTCAGTGAGGTAGCTCGCACCCGCACCAACACCTGGCCGCGAGCCGGTTGGGGATCGGCCAGTTGGTTCAGGCGCAAGGCTTCAGCACCACTCGCCGCAATTAATTGATAGGCTTTCATAATTCAGCATCGTCAACCACACTGGGAGGCCGAAAGTAAGCTTCAAATAGGCATTATTCAAGTCTCCAATTCCATTGAATTGGCATTTTGTTTGGCCTAGTCTCGCGGTAATGAACCGCAGAAAATTTCTCAAGCTCTCCGCTTGTGCGGCATTGACGCTGGGTGCCGACTCGCTTTCGGTGGATGAAATCAGGCCTCGCGGGGCCATCCGTCCGAAAGCGGCCAACCAACTGGAGCCATTTGAATATCGCAATGTCCGGTTGCTGCCGGGTCCGTTTTGGGATCGGTTGACGGCCACTCGGGAATTCTATTTTGGGATTCCTGACGATGACATTGTGAAGGGCTTCCGCGAAAAGGCTGGTTTACCGGCGCCGGGCGAACATCTTGGCGGTTGGTGCGCGCATTCAAGCGGCCCTTTGTTCGGGCAGTGGCTCTCTGGCATGGCGCGCCTGTATCGGGCCACTGGCGATGATGCCTTGCGGGCCAAGGCTGTTCATCTGCTGGACGCCTGGAGTGAAACCCTGCCGAAACTGACGTTCCGTCATTATGACTTTGATAAATTTGTCTGCGGCCTGGTGGACTTGGCCCAATACGGAGACTGCCCGGAGGCATTGCCGTTGCTGGCGCGATTAACCGACTGGGGGGAGCAACATCTCGGGCGGGATCGCCTGCCGGCCACCGATGCCGATTCGCAAGGGGGTTACTTCAACGGGCAGATGGAGTGGTACACCCTCCCGGAGAATTTGTATCGCGCCTACCTGCTGACTGCCGATGAACGTTACAAGCAATTCGGCGACGTGTGGCGTTACGATTATTACTGGGGCATGTTCAATGGTCGGACGAGCGGCACGCCAGACGGTTTTCACGGCTACAGCCATGTCAACGCTCTGAGCAGTGCGGCGATGACCTACGCGGTGACGGGCCAGGCCGAATATCTAAAAGCCATCACCAAGGCCTATGATTATTTTCAGCAAACCCAGTGTTATGCCACCGGCGGCTATGGTCCGGGCGAAAAACTGATGCGGCCCAATGGTGAACTGGGGGAATCCATAGTGCTCGAGCCCAACGCCAAGTATTTAAGCGGAGACAAGGGCCGTTCCTTTGAGACGCCCTGCGGAACCTGGGCGGTGTTCAAGCTGGGGCGCTATCTGCAGCAGTTCACCGGTGAAGCGCGCTACGGCGACTGGACGGAGCGCGTGCTGTACAACGGCATTGGCGCGGCTTTGCCAATGCGCGGCCGGGGCCAGACATTCTATTATGCCGATTACCGGCTCACGGGTGCGGGGAAGCATTATTATGGAGCGGCCTTTCCCTGTTGTGCCGGCACCTATATCCAGGATGTTGCCGATATCCACAACCAGCTCTATTTCAGGAATCCCGGCGGTTTGTTTGTGAATCTCTTCGTGCCATCCCAAGTGACCTGGGAGCAACACGGGCAGGCCATAGAACTCATGCAAACCACGGATTATCCCGCCGGAGAAGAGATTCAATTCGGCGTGAAACTCCAGCGCCCGGCGAGCTTTAGCCTTAATTTCCGAGTCCCGGCCTGGGCAGCGGATATGACGCTCGCCGTAAACGGAAAACCACATAAAGCCGGGGCGCGTCCCGGTCGTTGGCTGGCGCTCAAGCGCACCTGGGAAAACGGCGATCACGTGGAGTTGCGTATGCCGCTGCCACCGCGCCAGGTGCCCATTGATGCGGAACACCCGCGCCGCATTGCCTGGGTGCGCGGACCAGTAACCTTGGTTCGTCCTGCGGGAGTTGCAGCCGCTCAGGGTGGCGCGGCCTCGGCTGCGGGGCTCATTCCGTTTTATCAAATGGGCGAGCACGAGGGTTACTCCATGTATTTTGACGTTTAACCAGAAATCATCATGAACCGCCGACAATTTCTCCAGCGCGGCAGCCTGGCTGCCACCACACTTGCCACCGCGCCGCTCATTCTGCCGCGCAATATTTTGGGCGCGGAGGCGCCCAGCAAAAAAATCACCGTCGGCATCATCGGCGTCGGACGGCAGACGCAGAATATCAACATCCCCGGATTCTTGTCGCGCGACAACTGCCAGGTGGTGGCGGTGTGCGACGTGGATTCGTGGCGGCTGCAGCGCGCGAAAGCACTGGTAGAGTCGCACTACGCAGCGCAAAGGGCATCGGGTATTTACCAAGGCTGTGCGAGCTACGGCGATTTTCGGGAACTGCTGGCGCGACCGGAGATTGACGCGGTATTCGTGAGCGCGCCGGATCATTGGCACGTGCCCATGTCACTCGCCGCACTGAAGGCGGGCAAAGACGTCAGTTGCGAAAAGCCTCTGACGCTTAACATTCACGAGGGCCGCGTGCTCACGGATACGGCGAAAAAATTGCATCGCGTCACACGCACGGACAGCGAGTTCCGGTCGCTCAAATTGTTCCATCACGCCGTCGAGTGCGTGCGCAACGGCCGCATTGGCAATCTGCGGCGCATGTTCACCGGCACGCCAAAAGAAGGCGCGCAGCTCATTCCCTTTCACGAGGAGCCGGTGCCGCCGGAACTGGATTTTGACCGGTGGCTGGGCCCCGCGCCCGAGGCGAAGTACTGCGAGCAGCGGGTCCATCCGCGACACGATGTTTCCGGGCGGCCCGGCTGGATGCAGAATCGCGATTATTGCGAAGGCATGATCTGCAACTGGGGCGCGCATCTGAACGACATCGCGCAATGGGCGCACAATTCCGACCACACCGGCCCGGTGGAGGTCGAGGCCACTGGCGAATATCCCAAGGAGGCCAACCTCCGCAACGTGTTGCTGGATTTTCAGGCGCATTATCGCTACGCCGACGGCGTTGAGCTGACCTATAAGATGGACCGCCCTTTTGTGCGGTTCGAAGGGGACGAAGGCTGGATTGAAATGCCGTACAGTTCGCCGAAATTGCTGGCGTCCGACCCCAAAATCATATCGCCACCATCCGGCGTAAACTGGCTTTCGCTCACACACAAGCAAGACAAGGAGGATTTCGTTGACGCTGTGGTCAGCCGCGGCGAGACGATGGAAGACTTCGAAGTGGGCCACCGCACGGTTTCCATCTGCCAGATTGCGCACATTGCCATCCAGCTCGGCGGCAGGAAATTGAAATGGGATCCGGCCACGGAAAAATTCGACCGCGAGGAGGCAAACCAGTTGCTGTTCCGCAAAGCTTGGCGCGCACCCTGGAAACCGGAAGAAATATGAAATCCATTTTTGCCATTCTCTTGTTCGCCGGCCTGACCGCCAGCGCCGCGGTACCGGAGTTTTTCGTTTTTGACAACGGCGTGGGCCGCGGGGTGTGGACGCCAGAACAGCAGGCAAAAACTTTGAAGCAACTCGGCTTCGACGGCATCAGCTACAACTACACCAAGCCTGCCCAGTTCGCCGCAGAACAAAAGGCCTGTCAGGAACAGGGGCTGAAAATTTACGGGCTTTACGTTTACACTTATCTGGACCGACCGGAACATTTTGATCCCACATTCAAGGACGCCATCAAGCTGCTGAAGGGAACCAAAACCATCATTTGGATGACTTTGATGAAGCCCAAGGAAAAAGGCGACCACGACCCGGAAGCCGTCCGCAATGTGCGGGAAATGGCCGAGCTCGCTGCCGCGCAAGGTGTCCGCGTGGCGATCTACGGGCACGCCGGCATGTATGTCGAGACCGGCACGGACGCCGCCCGCATCGTGAAGCTGGCAGACCGTCCAAACGTCGGCGCCAGCCTCAATCTTTGTCATGAATTTCTCGCCAAGCGAGGCGGGGCGCTCGACGAAACCATCAAAAGTGTCGCACCCATTTCAATTCTCGCCTCAGTCAACGGCATTGACGTGGCGAACCAGAAGTATCTGCTGCGGCTGGATCAGGGCGATTTTGATGTGGCCTCGTATCTCAAAAAGCTGTTTGCCGCTGGCTACCAAGGCCCGGTGGGGTTGCAGTGCTACAGCGTGCCTGGCGACACGCTGGAAAATCTCAAGGCGGACTTGGCTGCGTGGAAAGAAATTTCCACGAAACTGGTCGGGCCTTAATAATGGCGGCGATTAATCTCGGCATTGTCAAAGGGGCTCAAACTGGATCTTGTCGATCTTCGTGCCGACTGGCAGATGGCGCGTCTGCTCGTGAAGCTGACCGAGAACCGAGTAATGCACCTGCAAATCAGTTCGCTCGAAATTTTCCAGCTCCAACTGTCCGCCAAGTGACAGCGGCTTTTTGCAACTATAACACTGGCCAGATGACAGTTCGCCGAGCTTCTTGCACACGCCGGTAAACAGAAAACCGACAAACCAGTTGCGCCGATGCTCTCGGTCATCGCACAGCTGGTCAAATTCCTCCTGTGACTCGGCGACCGGTTTGAATTCACCAGCCATCAAATCGAGAAAGTGAACCCTGCCAGACTTATCGCGAAGAAACAAATCACCGAAGGCTGTCATCAAAATCGGTGTGAAATCGGGCGACACAAGCCAACGCCAATCAGAAAGCAGTGCGTCAAACGGCAATCCGTCAGTCTGTGTAGTAAGATGTGATGGAACTGGCATGTGGGTCTGGTGGGTTAATGATTAATCTTGTCCCATGATCGTTGTTGGCATTGTCAAAGCCGCTTAAACTGGTGTCAAGGATGGTCTTTGGCGACCAGAACTCGCGCCACCTTGCCCTGATTCCTCGGGCGAAGGCGCCCGCGACGTGTCGGGCGGGGCGCCCGACACAGCACGCGAGGCGCGTGCGCTCCCCGCGGACAAGCCTGAAGCCACCGCAAACGCTGGCGCGAAGGCTGAACGGTCCTCAGCTTCGCGAAGCGCCTGGAGTGCGGCGCGTTCACCGGCGCTTTGGGACGCGCGGCAGGCAGCGCCGAGCAGTTGCCATCAACAATGCGACCTCGACGAAGATTGGAGCGCACGAGCCTCAGGACTGAAAACACGAAAGATGAAAGCCTAGGGCTTTCATGTTGAGCGCTTTCAGCGCAGGGCTCCCGCGGCGTGATACCCATCATTAATGCGGAAGATCCACATTCCGGGTGCTACCCATGGTCTTGATGATAGTGCTGGCACCTGAGGGAGCCGCGCGGTCGAGGATTTTCGCACCCACCACATCATTGAGCACAATGACCGGCTCGCTGCCGGCTGACCCTACGTGAAAGCCTTCCAATTTGATGTCTCGCACGTCGTCACAGAGCAAGGCTGGACGATAATCCTGGTCCTGCACGCGCAGGCTGACGTTGTCGAACTTGATGCCCTCGGCGTGGCGGCAGTAAAAGCCCCAGCTTGGGAGCACGCCGAACATCGAGCCCTGCGGATACCGAGCGGCGCATTCCGGCACCTTGCCGAGGTCGCCCAAACCCGGCTGACCCGGGCGGGGAACGCTGCCGACACCGCCATAGAAGATGCTGATGTTTTTCAGAGTCACCCCCTTGACCGGGTGTTCCGGCAGGCCCGTGAGGTGGCCCCTGGATCCAATTGCAGGGTGACATGGCTTTTCAGATCCAGCGATCCGCTCAAATAGCGGCCCGGAGGAAAAATCACCGTGCCGCCGCCTCCGCCCGCCGCCGCGTCAATGGTCCGTTGCAATGCGGTAGTGTCCACAGTTGCGCCGTCACCGGTGGCACCGTATTGCCTGACATCAAAGAGACTACCGCCCGCCCATGCCGCCGTCGGCAGCCACAGGTTTCAACCCACGGCTACCATAAAATGTCGCTCGGCAACTATTGTCTGGACGGAAGAACCGTGGAAAACTGAAGATTTAGCGGCTCACTCTCATCCGTCTATTGGCCTCTTCGATAGCCTCAAGCTGCCAATTGCGGTCATTCGTCGCAGTCACACTCCAATCTTTCACCTGGCCGTCGAAATCGTACACCCAAAGGGCTGCCAGTGGAATGTGATTGGTCTCAATCGCCGCCAGAATCGTGGCGAACTTGATCTTCGCCTCGCCCAAGCCGTGTCCGGACACACCGAACTCGCCAACAAACAGAGGCTTTCGGTTGGCTCGCGCCAGTTTCGAGGCTTGGTCGAGCCGGCCGATGTCCGCCGCCAAATCATAGCCGCGCACGCTGAGCGTGTTGACCGGGGACGGGTTGTCCGCAGCCAGCATCTCCGCGAATTGCGCCGGCGTATCCGCCGCCCAACTTCGTTCTTTCGCTTGGTGCCAGGCGGATGGGCGTGGGGTGGCATTCCCACTGATGATGATTCGCTGCGAATCCTGTTTTCGGACCTCGATCGCAAACTCGCGCAAAGCCAGGCGAACGTCAGCATGGGTGACCTCATCTTCCGCGGTTCGATACGCCGGGGTTCCGAGGGCGGGCGCCACCGCCGGACGATGCTCCAAGGCGTTCGGCAAATCCGCCGCCAGATTATATTCGTTGCCAAACTCCCAACCCCAAATGGCGGGGGACGAGGCATAACGGATGACCAATTCGCGCGTGTATGCGTGCATAAAGGCGATGGTCTGGCTGTTGGCCGTGCCCCAGCGGTTGCACGGCTCTTTCATGAGGTCGGGCACGGTGCTCAGATTCCAGAACAATGAAGGAATCAGGCCAATGCCGTGTTGTTGGGCGCTTTGCACCACGCCATCCAGCCGCGCAAAATATTCGGTGCGATTCGTTTCGTAGAGCGCCCAATCTTGCGGCCAGTAACCGCCGGCGGAAAAACGCGCAAACGGAATCCTTCGGGCTGCCAGCGCTCGAAAACCCGCGTCGTAGTCTGTCCGGGGGACCGGGCCAAGCGTACGGGTGAAGGCGTCATAATAGTCGACCCCAATTCCCCGAAAAGGAACTCCCCGGAGCAGGAGTTCGCCGCGTTCGTCCACCGTCAGGCCCGAGGCTACCGCCGCCAGCAGCGAAACCAGCCAGCAAAGGCAGGCGGCGAGAACCCGCAAGGAAGCGTGGGACTTGGTGTTTGGAGAAATAACGAACGTTGTTTCAGGTTTCGTTGCTATGGGCTGGAGCCATTTTGCAGATCCCGGTCGAGCGCTGCACCATCGAACGGAACCACGACGACCTTGCTGCCGTGAGGCATGTTTCCTCGGTCCTCTTCCTTGGAAATGTCAATACTCGCCAGCGTGACTGCCGCCACATGGCCGTTTTCGAGATACACGCCGGGGCGCTCCATTTTATTCCAATGGTTCACCGTTCCGTCCGAGTAGCGGATAAAGTCCTTCGTCGGATCGTAAGCCAATCCCCGCAACGTCCAGTTGTGGATGCCATCGCTGGAAGTCAGGTGATAGGCCTTGCGGGCACTCCAACTGTTTACGACGATGTGGTAAAGGCCGCCGCTAAACCACACCACCGGATCTTCCAAGTTGCGAACCGGCTCGCCGTTGATCAGCTTGGGATAAACGCTCGGGCCTTGAACCGCGTAAGGCCCCATAATGCCGTTGGTGCTAATCAAAATCAGACCGGAGCGCTGCACAATTTCGAAGCCGCCATCCGCCCGAACCATGATGCTCATGTTCGATCCCAGTCTCCGGGGGTTGCCGCTGAACTCATTGGTGGTAAAAGTAATCGGTCCTTGAAACTCCCAAGGACCATCCAGCGACTTGGAAATATAGATGCTGCCTGGTCGGGTCTCGCTGATTAGCACGGCATAACGTTTGTCCGGCAACACCAGCGCCGTCACGTTATGTCCGCGTCCAGCCACACCATTGACCACGTCCGGCCAGATAAGACCCTTGTCAACATACGGCCCCAAGAGGTTGTCGCTGACGGCATACACGGCGGATGAACCGCCCCATCCACCATGTCCCTTGGCTTGATCCCAGCGGCTGGCAAACATGTAGAATTTGCCCTCGGGCGACTTGATGATCTGGCCGTCCCAATAATACCATTTGGGACCGCTGACATCCGACAGGCGGTTGCTCGCAACCAATGGGAGGTCCTTCAAGCGTGGGTCTTCCAAGCCGTTTTGCGGATCGCGGGGGAGAATTCCGGGAGCGCCCCAAGTGTTGGTGGTCAGCGAGCCGATCAACGGCGTCGGCTGAAAATAATCCATGAATGTCTTGCCGGCGGCGAGCGACGTGACGCCGATGGCAAATGACATTACGGTAGTTGCTTTGATCAATTTTTGCAGGAAACGCGTTCGCATGCGCATGGTAATATTTGTTTGCTGGTTGTTGTCCGCACGAATTGAAGATCATTCCGCGACCGCTGGCAAGCCCGGTTCCTCATACAATTTACTAAGTCTTGACGGCGTAATCTGGATAGATTATAGCATACCATATGGCCGACCAGAGTCCAGATTCAATTCGACGACGAAAATCGCGTCTGCCTTTGTTTTTCCAGATGTTTGTCCTCGTGTTTTTGCTGGTGCTAATCTTGACAGTGGTGATCACCTTCACTCGGCCGGAAGCGTTTGCCAGCACCGCGCGCATCAGGGTGGAACAGGACAGGACGGAAATACCACAAGGCATCGCCGATGTGCCAGGCATAGGAATCTCTGACCCAAATTTCATCCAGACCACCGTGGAAATCATGCAGTCGCCACTCGTTTTGAGCAACGTCGTCACCTCGCTCGACCTGAAAACCAGATGGGGCAAAAAATATTTCAACGGCGAGACGCTCAAGACCATGGAAGCGTTGGAAATCCTCAAGCAGCGCATACGCCTCGCCCCCGTCAGGAATTCCGAGTTGATTGCCATCACGGTTTACAGCGAGGAAGCAAGAGAAGCGGCGGATATTGCCAATGCCATTGCCAGAGCCTATATGGATTACCGGTTTGAATCACTTCGGTTCAAAATGACAAATAGCCTGGCGGCGATGCAGAATGCATATCAGCGGCAGGACTGGGAGATTAACCAGGTCCGGGCGGAACTGGATCAGGCGTCCGCCGACGTCAAAGCTGACAAGGCGTCGCTTCGGGAAAAACAATGGACGCTGGACCAAATGCTTGAGTCGCACAAAAGATGGTTCGCGAAAATTGACGCCGCGAAACTGGACTTGGAAATACCAAGATTTGTGGTGCAGCTCACGGACACGGCTGAAGTGCATCCTGTGCCTGTGAAGCCAAACAAGAAGATGGACATCATTTTGGGAATGATCCTGGCCGCTTTTCTTGGGACGCTAGCTGGCGGTGCAACAGTGCTTGCCGCTCACAAATGGAGAGACCAATAAGCAATTGCGGCTGCGAGTCACTCGGCAACGCGGATCAGAATCGGAGGCGCTGGAGCAATCTAGCCCTTTTGCGCCAAGAGCATTGAGAGAACGATTGGGGGCAGAATGATAAGCCGATTTTTATCGTTCTGGCCACATCAATTTTGCCTAGAAAAACTGCGTGAAGTCGGGTCCGCCTAAAAGCCCCTCTAAATCCCCAGTCATGGGAATTGCCCGCCGATGGGTGGCTGGCTTACGGTCGTCCTCGACGAGAGGCTGGCAGTTGCCAGAAAGACGCAAACGCGAGCGCGGTTGACCATTCGTTTATGCGCACGTGCCGGGTGGCGTTTTGGTCGTCGCTTGACTGGTACGGCCTCCCACCAGCTGCAGTAGTTTGTGGACTGACTACTTCACAATTTCGGCCTGCGAATTCAATTCCTGCGCCGCCGCGGCACTTTCCTCCGCGCTGGCCGCATTGGATTGGGCGACGGTGTCCATTTGTCCCCCGCCCTGTTGATCTGCGTAATGCCTTGGGTCTGTTCGCCCGAAGCCCCAACCACAATTGCCAAGCGACGGCAAGAACTGCAGGGACGCAAAGAATCCCAAATCTGAAAGTGGGCGCCGGCGGCATTCGGCAGCGCTGCGGCGGCCAGCGCAGCCGCGAAATAAATATGAGTGCGCTCATTTATGGCTTGACGCGGCGGGCGGCAAGGCGCATGATGGGAAAAATGAGTTTACTCATATATTAATATGAAACGAAAATCCGACCGCAAGCCGGCGGCAAAAGAGCGCGGGAAGCGCGTGGAGAATAAAGCGAACACGCGGCGGGCCATCTTGCGGGCGGCGCTTAAGCTCTTCGCCGAGAAAGGGTTTTACCGCACGACCACGAAGGCGATTTCCCAAAAGGCCGGGATTGCCGAAGGCACGCTGTTCAATTACTTCCCGACCAAGGAGGACTTGGCGCTCTATTTCTTTGAACAGGAACTGAACGCCGTCATTGACTGGTACCAACACGAGGCCCGCATTCAACGCGCGACGCTGCCCGAGAAGCTTTTCGCCATCATCCAACAGTCGCTCGATCGGCTGGCGCCGTACGAGGAATTCATCGGGGCCGCCATCTTGCGCGGGTTGCTGACCCCGGCCTCCAAGCTCGGGCCATGGAATCTGCAAAACCAGGAGCGCCATCTGCGCTACTTGCGGTTCATTCGAGAAATTCTGGCGCAGGCGGAAGCCGCGGGAGAGATCCCGCAAGTGGGCGAGCTGGGGGCGTATGCGTTCGGGCTGTTTCATCTGGCCATGGGAGTCCATTGGCTGCGCGACAGCTCGAAAGGGAAGGAAGACACCCTGGCGCTGATGGATCGGTGCCTCAAGGTGGGCGCACACATTCTCAAACAGGAGGGCTGGGAATGGTAAACTCAAACGCGCGGAATGGGACCCTGAGGCGCGGCTTTCACTTGGGAAAACTCGGATTCAACCTGGTGGGGAGTTATCTCGGTTACCAGGCGCAAAATGTGTTTCTGGGCGAGGCGGAACGGCCACTCCGACAGGCTCGTTTCCAGCGCCGGGTTTCACAGCGCGCGCGCGAGGAACTCGGCAATCTGAAGGGACCGGCCATGAAACTGGGCCAGTTGGTGAGCATGGGCGGCGGCATCTTGAGTCTGGAGGCACTGGAGGAGCTGATGAATCTCCAGATGCGCGCTCCCGGCATGCACGCGAGCCTGGCCCGCGCCCAATTCAAGTCCACGCTCGGGAAGTATCCGGAGGAGTTGTTTCGCGAGTTCGACCCAGAACCGTTTGCCGCGGCATCGCTGGGCCAGGTGCATCGCGGCATCACTCGAAACGGAGAAAAGGTGGCCATAAAAATCCAATATCCGGCCATTCGCACCGCCATCGAAAACGACTTCAAACTATTGCGAGCCCTGACGCTGCCGACCCGCATCACCGGCCACATTCCGGCTGCCCTGCTGGCGGAGGTCGAGCGCGGCATGTTGGAAGAAACCGACTACCTGCACGAGGCGCAAAACGTGGAGTTCTTCCGCCGGGAACTGCGAGCGCTCACCTATCTGTCCATCCCGCGGGTGTATCACGAATGGAGCGGTGATCGCGTCCTAACCATGTCGTTTATCGAAGGGGAATCCTTGCGCGAATTCCTGGGGCGCGAACCCGGGGCAGAGCTGCGCGATCTCGTTGGCAATCGGCTGGCCGAGATGTATTACACGCAATTGCACCGGTTGAAGGCGCTCCATGCGGACCAGCAGCCGGGCAATTTTTTGTTCCGCGCGGACGGCAGCATCGGGCTGGTGGACTTCGGCTGCGTAAAACGGCTCCACCTGGACATGTCGGAAGTCCTGACCTCCATCATTCACCGTTCCTGGCAACAGGGCGAGGTGGAAACCCGGCGGCTCTTGGGGCTGTTAGCGGGGCCGCAAATGCCTTATCGCCGGGCGCGAAAACTCCTGCCCCTGCTGGAGGACACCGCTAACTTTCTTTTTCCGCAAGGTCCGGCCACGAATCCGACGGTGGATTTCCGGGCTCCCGCATTGATAAAACTCGCGGAATCCAACAGCAAACAGCTCTTTCGCGACCGGATCTACCCACCGGAATTTGCCTTTGTTTCGCGAGCTGAGGCGGGATTGTGCCATCTGCTGCGCGAGTTGGGCGCCCACGTGAACATCGCCGCGATCTGGAGCCGCATAACCGCCGGCGGGTGTACAGGGACGGAAGGGACGGAATGGACGCATGGGATTACAAATCGGAAATCTCAAATCTAGAAGTTTGGCAGTCGGAGCGCGGCTCTGTGAGCCGCAGGAATATGCAACCGCCACAAAATCACCGCGTAATTCGCACACGTTCTTCCGGGCGAAGCGGCTGCGGGTCACAGACCCGCGCTCCGTGCCCAATTTGAAAATACGCGCCAATGTTTCTGGTAATCTGGAGACAGCCAGTCCCGTCTGACTTGGGAATACGAATACGACATGAGGTTCAGGTCGCTCATTTTGACCCTGCTGGGTCTGCTCGCGTGGACTTGGAACGGATGCTTGCCAGCGGCGGAAGCGTCGGCGGGGGAATTCCGTCGGAACATCCGCCCAGTGTTGGAGGAGTATTGTTACGATTGCCACGGGGGCGGGGAAAATCGCGGTGGCGTGGCGCTGGATGCGTTTGCTTCGGCCACCAATTTTGCCGCCGGGCGCGACATTTGGTGGCGCGTCCTAAAAAGCCTCCAGGCGGGCCTGATGCCGCCCGCCAAGAAGGCGCAGCCGACGCCGAAGCAAAAGGAACTGATCGCTCAATGGATCAAGCGGTCGGTGTTTGAGATTGACCCGCGGAATCCCGATCCGGGCCGGATCACGCTCCACCGCCTCAACCGCGTGGAATATCAAAACACCATCCGCGACTTGGTGGGGGTGGATTTCGACGCGCCGGGGATCTTTCCTCCGGAAGACACTGGCCACGGTTTCGACAACCTGGGCGAGGTGCTGACGCTGTCCCCCATGCTGCTGGAGAAATATGTGGACGCCGCAGAAAGAATCATCGGCCAAACCATGACCCCGGAGAAGCACACGCGGTTTTTCCCGAAACCGATCCCGGCGGACGCGGCGGGCCGGCGCGAATACGCCCGCGCCTTGCTCGGCAATTTCGCCCGGCGTGCCTTCCGGCGGCCGGTGGATCCGGAAACCACCGACCAGCTGGTTGAGTTGGCCGCCAGCGGCTATGAGCAGCCCGGCAAGACCTTTGAGGCCGGCGTGGCCCAGGCCATGGTCGCGGTACTCGCCTCGCCCCGGTTCATTTTCCGGGAAGAAAGCGCCTTGCCCTCCAGCGGCCGGCAAGGCTATGCGTTGGTGGATGAATATGCCCTGGCCTCGCGGCTTTCGTATTTCCTTTGGTCCTCGATGCCGGACGAGGAATTGTTCCGGCTGGCGGCTGCCGGCACGCTGCGAAAAAATCTACCGGCGCAGCTCCGCCGGATGCTGGCGGATCCGCGCGCGAACGCGCTCGAAAAAAACTTCGTCGGCCAATGGCTGCAGGTGCGCGACATCGGAACCGTGCCCATTGATGAACGCAGCGTGCTGGCGCGGGAACAGAAATTGAATCCACAGCAGGAAACCACGCGCCAGCGCTTCCGCGAGTTGAGGAATAAACCGGACAACACGCTGACCCCGGCGGAAAGCGGCGAACTGGCCAGCCTGCGTGCCGCCTTCCGGGCGCGTCGGCAACAAACCGGAGCGGATTT
>Ga0316217_10003196_pt1 | contig 18938 bp, 14 predicted proteins | sample 1anoAmetaG_FD_203633 | JGI IMG/M metagenome (GOLD analysis project Ga0316217, IMG submission 203633) | Freshwater microbial communities from Trout Bog Lake, Wisconsin, USA - 1anoA | ecosystem: Environmental > Aquatic > Freshwater > Lake > Hypolimnion/Profundal zone | place: USA: Wisconsin...
AACAATGTGCCTCAGCAGTGCCGGGTAGCGCTTGCTGCTCTGAAAGTGATAACTCGCAAGCATCGATTCCAGCTCATTCAAAACCAGCGCGCGCTCCGCCTCAGAGGCTGGAACCCAGTGCCGAACGAGCTGCGCGCTTTGAGTCATATTTTGCCTTCTATCACCCTATTTGGGGGTAGCATACATCTCCAAAGCGACGCTTGTCACGGGCGGTATAAAACCTTCGGCGAGCAGGGGCGATGGCAACTTTTCGACAAATGAAATATATCAATCTATTTATATTCAGCAAGATGCGGCAATCATTTGCCCTTGGAAGTGTGTAGCATACTGTATCAGTCTTGCGTGAAAATCATGCCCAGGCGAAGAATGCCTGTGATTAAGGTTCCTTTCATCTCCAGCGGCCTGCAAAATGTGCCTGCGCTGGAAAGCCGGGAAGCAGGCATGGAACAAGATTTATGAACCAGGTTGCACCGTTGGATACTTGGAAGTTTCCTTAACCTCCTTGCTGCATACTGCAATCCATCGTTTTTAGCTGGTTAAAAATCGGATGGGATGGAACGTCAGTCCGGGGCTGAGGATTTTTTTATCTTCCCAATGGAAGACGCGACAGGAAGAGGGCGCCATTTTCCTCGACGTGTTGTGCAACCAAATTAGTTTTTTTTGAATTCAACGAGAAATTGTTGAATACCTGAATCTCATTGTCACCAGGAGGCACCAAATGACGCAACGTGGAATATTGAGACCTCTGATCGGGACCATATTCGTTGTCTTTATGATCGCTTTCTCACACGTCCTGTTTAGCCAGGCTGTCAACGGTACGCTATTGGGAACCATAACCGACTCAACGGGAGCCGTGGTGAGCAATGCCAGCATCACGATTGTTCTCACCGGCCAGAGTGCAGAGCATAAAACGGTCAGCAACGGGAGCGGAGACTTTACCGTTCCCAATCTTCCTTCCGGAACGTATACTGTCACGGTTGTTGCAACCGGTTTTAAGAAAGAAACCCGCGAGAATATCGCTCTAGCTACAAACACGACCGTGCGCATCGATGTGAGTCTGGTCCCAGGCAGCATGGCGGAGTCCGTTACTGTGACGACCGCTCCCCCTGAACTCCAGACCGACCGTGCTGACATCTCCAATACCCTGGAGCAGACTCAAGTCTCCAATCTTCCACTCGGCAGCGGGAACAGCTTCCAGACCCTCCTGAATGTCATTCCAGGCATGGCGCCGGTGGTTTTCAACAACTCGCAGTTCTACAACGCTAACAACGATATATCTGTCAACGCCAATGGCCAGTCTTCCTACGTTAATCTCTACCAGATTGAAGGTATCGACGACGACCAGCGCACTGGCATCCACATCATCCTTGTCCCGCCTAAGGAATCGATCCAGAACGTTGACATCACCACGAACAACTTCGAGGCGGAGTTCGGTCGCGCTGTGGGAACTGTCGTGAACGTCACCCTCAAATCCGGTACCAACCAATTTCATGGTTCCGTTTTTCAGAACATGGAAAACAATGGCGTCAATGCCCGCCAGTACTTCGCCAGCGTACCCAACGGACGCCTGGTCTACAATTACACCGGCGCTACGCTCGGCGGCCCAATCCTTAAAAATAAACTGTTCCTCTTCGGCGACTTTCTCCGCAGCTCCGATCACGAAGAATCGACCACGACCACGACCATTCCGTACTATAACGTCGCCGGCAGCGGCACAAGCCAGTACATCGACTTGAGCATGTACAAGGGCCAGATTTACGACCCGACTACTGGTTTGCCAATCGCCGGAAACCAGATCCCGCTGACGACTCTCGCAACCGACGGAGTCAGCACCGTTGGCCAAACTGTTCTGAAGGACCTGGATACCCTGGCTCGAAACTCCGCAGTCAATCTCGCCTCGGCTACATATATCGCCGGAGGGCTCAGCAATAACTTCCAGCGAAACGTTCCTTTCCACAAAGACGCGTACAGCTACGACATCAAGTCGGATTACACGATCTCTGCAAAGGACACCCTGAGCGGGAGATTTAGCCATCAAAGCATCTCCACATTCCAGGCTCCGCTCTTTTCATCGTTCCTTGGCGGGCCCATCAACGGCGGCTTTGAAGCCAGCGGTACGGAAACGGCTTACAGCACCGGAGCCAACTACGATCACGTCTTTTCGCCAACCCTGTTCACAGAAGTGCGTTTGGGCGTGGCGCATCTGCGCAACGCGGCGCAGCAAACCGATTTCGGCAGCAACGACGCCAAGACGCTCGGTATCCCCGGCAACGGCCCCAACGGAACAGACAATTCGGCTAACAGCAGCGGCCAGGTTGCCTTCCAGGTGAGCCAGTTCGCCGGAAATTCTCAGGCGTCAAGCACAAGTTCTCTATCCAATCCGATGATCGGTTACTCCCAGTCATTGCCCTGGCTGCGTGCCGAATCCAACATCGACTTTGCCAACAACTGGACCAGGATTATCGGCAACCATACCCTGAAGGCAGGCGTCGATATCCGCCGCGTCCGCGACGATCTTCTGCAGGGAAACATCAACGCCGCAGCGGGTACCTTCTACTTCAGCGAGAACCAGACTTCGGTTGCCGGTGCGTCCTCTTACCTCGGCTCTGTCACCGGGCAAGCCAATGACATCGCCAGCATTCTCTTCGACGTTCCTTTTGGAGTGGGGCAAGACACCAACAGCACTTTCCCGTGCTTCCGGCAAACCTGGCTATTCTTCTTTGTCGCCGACAAGTGGCAGGTCAATCACAAGCTTACCTTGGATTACGGCCTGCGTTACGAGTTGTACCCTCCGGCTACGCCGCGCAAGCCAGGCGGCTTCGTCAACTATAACCCCGCTAACAATTCTCTCGTCATGGCTGGTGTAGACGGAAACCCAAGCAACATCGGGATGCAAATGGACTACAAAAACGTTGCTCCCCGGCTGGGCGCCTCATACCGTGTATCGCAGAAGACAGTTGTCCGCGCCGGATTGGGCATCAGCTACGTGCCTTTTGTGGACAACAGCTATGCCTATAACTACCCAATCAAGACCAGCACAAATTACGTGAATTCCACCACCTACGGTCCAGCGCTCAACGGCGCCAGCCCGGTCAACCTTGCCACCGGAGTTCCCATCACTCCCTCAGCAGCGTTCACCTCTACTGGAACCCTGACAGAAAGCCTGGCCAACGGCACCCTTGGACTGGGCAACCTTTATATCCCTCTCAACTTCAAGAATGCTTCTGTCACTTCGTGGAACCTGGCAATTGAACAGTCTTTGCCGAAGAATATGTCTTTTCAGATTGCCTATGTCGCCAACCACGGAACGCGCATTGACGTTGCCCAAAACATCAACGAACCCAGCATCTATGGTCAAAGCAACACCTACGCTCCTTTCTTCGTCAATTTCGGAAAGTCGGCGTCGGTCACCGAGTACTTTCTGGGTTTCTCCACAAATTACGAGTCTCTGCAAGCCCAGCTCACGCGCCGCTTCTCCCACGACCTGGCTTTTGCCTCTTCGTTTACATGGGGTAAGGCGCAGGGCTACGAGACCGGCGCTCAGGACGGCGCTTTGCTGTTTTATAGCGGCAACAGGCGCCGCAATTACAACCTTGTCGATTTCGACCGGAAGCTGAACTTCGAGCAGACAGTAACCTACGAGCTGCCTTTTGGCAAAGGGCACAAGTGGGTCAATAACAACACCGCAGCCAACTACGTCGTTGGCGGGTGGAAGCTCTCGGCGGTCGTCGGCATGGTTTCTGGCTTGCCTTTTACTGTTACCTATACCAGCGCCACGACGGGAACCACGCAGACAGCCAATTTCAATGGTTCTTACTCCGTCACTCACAATGTCAGTGGTACATCTGTGGGCCGGACCCCATGGTTCAATACCGGTTCTTTTGGTCCTCCTCCCGCCTGTACCGCCTGGACCACGGCCAACCCGGTGCCTTGCACCCTGGGTACTTCGCAGCGCAACCAATTCCGCGGGCCGGCGTACTTCTCTGACAATCTGTCGCTTTTCAAGAGCTTTCCCATTTATGGCAAATCAGTTCTTGAGGCTCGGATTGACGCATTCAACATGACCAACACACCCGCCTTCGGCCTGCCGACCGCTTCATACACGTCGAGCAGCTTTGGCGAGATCACCTCCATCCTCAGCAGCGGCGTTGGCAACGTCAACGGCGTCGGCGGTCCTCGTGTGCTTCAGGCCGGCGTGAAATTTACTTTCTAACCCGCGAGCCACTGTCCTCCATTCACGGCCGGACGCCTCAACGCGAGGCGGCCGGCCTCATACACTTCCGTCAACCCAATCCATCAGACGCCATTTCTATGGGGAAGGGACACCATGGCAACTTTATCAAGACGAAGCTTTTTTGCCGGGGTTGCATCCGCCGCCGCTTTTTGCTCCGCTCGCCCGTTGATCGGCTTGGCCGGCGCATCAAAATCACCTTTCAGAATCTCTGTCATCAACGATGAAATCTCGCAGGACTTCGACCATGCCTGTTATGTGGCTGCTCATGATTTCAAAATGAGCTGGATTGAACTTCGCTCCATGTGGGATAAGAATGTTACAGAGTTAAGTTCTGCTCAGATTGGCGATGCGCAAAAGATACTCGCCAAATACAATCTCCAGGTCACCGACATCGCCAGTCCGCTCTTCAAAACCGACTGGCCCGGCGCGCCAAGATCAACGTATAGCTCGAAGGCCGACTTGCACGGCGCGGCCGAGACGACTTTCAAAGAGCAGGATGTGATTCTCGAAAAGTCCATCGCTCTGGCCAAGCAGTTCAAGACAGATAAGGTCCGCTGCTTCGATTTCTGGCGTATCGACGACGTTGCGCCCCACCGCGCGGCCATCGATGAAAAGCTTCGTTCGGCAGCCGAGGTTTGCGGCAAACAGGACATTCTGCTGGTCCTGGAGAATGAGTTTGCCTGCAACACCGCCACCGGGCGCGAGGCCGGGCGCGCCATGAATGCGATTCAAACACCGCATCTCGCCCTCAACTGGGACCCCGCCAACGCCGTCATGCGCGGCGAACTCGACGCCTTTCCCGGCGGCTGGGACACCATCCCCAAACATCGCATTCACCACTGCCACTGCAAAAATGCCGTCAAGAACGCCGCAGGCAAAATCGAGTGGTCGCCCGTAAGTAAAGGATTCATCGACTGGGCCGCCCAGTTCCGCGCGCTCAAGCAGTCGGGCTTCCGCGATGCCGTCAGCCTGGAAACGCATTGGCAGGGAGGCGGCAGTCCCGAAGAATGCTCCCGCGTCAGTTGGGCGGGCATGAAACAAGCCTTGAAGGATTCTGCAACTCTCTAGATGGAAGACTCATTGACCGGCATTCTGTTTCACGAATGATCACCCCGTGCCTTTGTTGGTAAACAGGAGAAGCATGATGGTTACTCGACGCGAATTCCTTGACACGCTGGCGATAGGTGCTGCTGGCTTGGCGATTTGTTCGACCGCTAAAAGCTATAGCCAGATTCTCGGCTCCAACGACCGTCTCAACTTCGCAATCATCGGCCTGAATGGCCGTGCATATGCTCATCTTGCCTCTCTCAAAGCAAATAAGGGCGCCGCAAGGGTCTCGCATGTTTGCGACGTTGACAGCAACATTCTGAAAAAGTTTGCCGGAATCGCCGAGCATGAATTGGGGTATGCCCCAGCCCCGGAAAAAGACTTTCGCCATATCCTTCAATTGAAGGAAGTGGACGCCATCACCATCGCGACTCCCGATCATTGGCACACCCCAATGGCCATCGCCGGCTTGCAGGCGGGCAAGCACGTTTATGTTGAAAAACCATGCAGCCATAATCCAGCCGAAGGCATGCTGCTGGTTGAGGCGCAAAAAAAGTACGGCAAGCTTGTGCAGATGGGCAATCAGAGGCGTTCCAATCCGCTGGTTATCGAAGCCATTCAAAAAATTCACGATGGGCTTATCGGCAAGCCCTGCTTCGGAAAAGGCTGGTACGGCAATACCCGAAAATCCATTGGATTCGGAAAGGAAATTTCCGTTCCGCCTCAGCTCGATTGGGATCTCTGGCAGGGCCCTGCTCCACGCAGGCCGTATAAAGATAATTTTCATCCATATAATTGGCACTGGTTCCGGCATTACGGAACGGGCGAGACGCTCAACAACGGAACCCATGAGATTGATGTATGCCGCTGGGCGTTGGGCGTCGATTATCCGCAGCGCATCACTTCTTCTGGTGGACGATATCACTTCAAAGATGATTGGCAGTTTTATGACACGCTGGTCACAAGTTTTGATTACGGCGACAAGTTGATTTCCTGGGAAGGAGATAGCTGTTCCGGAATGCAATATCACGGACGCGACCGCGGTTCAACGATCATGGGAACCGCCGGTTCAATGCTCATCGACGGCGGCGGTTACGAGGTCTACGATCCCAATGGAAAGAAAATCAGCGAAGCCAAAGAAGGTACGGCAAACGCATCTTCCGATCTTACCGGACGCGACTCGATGACCGATGCGCACTTCGCCAATTTGATCGCGGCCATCCGCAAAGGAGACAAGCTCAACTCCCCAATCGAAATCGGCAACGTTGCCGTAACCATGCTCCAGCTTTCAAACATCGCATGGGAAGTGAACCGCGAGCTGGTGCTTGACACCAGCAACGGAAAGATTCTGAACGATCCTGACGCAATGAAGTTCTGGAGCCGCGAATACGAGAAAGGATGGGAGCCGCATCTGTAAAGACGCAACGGCTTCGGCCTCCATCGGCAATAGTATTGAACCAGCAACTGCTTTCAGTGATATACGAGGAACCTATCAAGCGATGAAACACTCCATCTCACGCCGTAACTTCTTTCAATCCGGCGCTCTGCTTGCGGCGGCATGCGCAACAGCAAAAGCAGTTCCCGCCCTGGCCGCGCCGGCGCCGGCGGAAGAAAAGCCATCGCCGGTCAGGCTCGGACTGGCCAGCTATACATTTCGCAATTTCAGCCGCGCGCAGATGATCGGCTTTATGAAGCAACTCAACGTTGCTGATCTGAACGCCAAAGACGTAAAAGACCATCTCCCAGCGGACGCTTCGGAAGAGGCTAAAGCCCTCGCCGATTACGCCGCGGCGGGCATCAGGCTCCATGCCGCCGGCGCAATCTACTTTCGCAATAATGAGGACGCTGATATTCGCGCCAAATTTGAATATTGCAAACGTGCCGGCATCCCGGTCATTGTTGCCGGTGACCCAACCCCTGAGACGCTTCCTCGCCTGGAGAAGTTCGTGCGCGAGTACGATATTCGCATCGCCATTCACAATCACGGCCCGGAAGATAAGCTCTGGCCGTCGCCGCTGGATGTGCTCAAGTCGCTGAAAGATACCGACCCGCGCATCGGTTGCTGCATCGACGTCGGCCACACCGTGCGCGCCGGAACGGACGTTGTCAAAGCCATCCATGAAGTGGGCCCGCGCCTGTATAACGTCCACATGAAAGATTTGACGAATTTCCAGAGCAAGGAGAGCCAGGTTGCAGTGGGCGAGGGAAGGATGCCGGTGCGCGAGATCTTCACCGCGCTGGCAACTATCAAATACAAAGGATTCGTCGATCTCGAGTACGAAATTCATGCAGACGATCCAATGCCCGGCGTCATCAGCAGCTTTGCTTACATGCGCGGCGTTCTGGCCGGCATGGGATATGCAATCCATGGATGACGCCTTCAACCATTTTCAAATACCCCTTTGCACTGAAGTGTCGTGATCGCCAAACAGAAATCCAACAGAACTGGGAAAGGAAATGGGAACATGAAGAGGAAAAAGATTGTTGGGCTTCTGGCAGCAGGAGTATTGGCAGTGTTTGCTGCGGCGTCGTGCATGGCGAATTCTGCTGGCACGCCGTCACCGCGCATTGCGCCGGCCAATATGCCCCGCATCGGTACAATCGATGAGCGGTTTCAGTCCTACAACATCGAGATGGTGGAAGTAACAGGCGGAAGATTCTGGAAGCCGTATTCCAGCAAAGCAGAAGTGAAGCAGCCAACAGCCAACGAGGGAATTGGTCTCGATCCGTCGCTATTTGAGTATCGTTCTCCGATTAATCTTTCCAATGCTCGTCTCCGCAAGCTGGCGGCGGCCCTTGGCCCTGCTTACCTTCGCGTCAGCGGCACCTGGGCAAATTCCACTAATTTTCAGAACTCAGACGATCCGGCTCCGGCTACTCCTCCCGCAGGGTTTAATGGAGTGCTTACTCGCCAGCAATGGAAAGGCGTTATCGATTTCTCCAACTCCGTAGATGCAAAAATTGTTACTTCATTCGCCACCAGCATGGGGACGCGTGATGCCGCCGGCCTCTGGACTCCAGATCAGGCGAAGCAGTTTGTCGCATTCACCAAATCCGCGGGCGGAACAATCGCCGCGGCGGAATTTATGAATGAGCCGAACTTTCCCGAGGGTGCAGGAACGCCAAAGAACTATGACGCTGCCGCCTATGGCCGGGATGTCGCAATTTTTCGCGCCTTTGCAAAGCAGACAATGCCCGGCATGGTTTTTCTGGGTCCCGGATCGGCGGGCGAGGGAACGCTGATTGTTCCCGGAGCCATGCACACGCTATCGAGCGCGGATATGCTGACTGCGACTGGTCCGGTCTTTGATGCAATCTCTTACCATTCCTATGGTGCGGTTTCCAGCCGGTGTACAGCTCTTGGCGCGGCGGCAACCACCACTGAAGATGCCGCGCTGTCTGAAGAGTGGCTCTCACGTTCCGAGCGCACCGAAGAGTTTTACAAAAGCCTCCGTGATCGCTTTGAACCAGGCGCGCCGATGTGGAATACGGAAACAGCGCAAGCCGCTTGCGGCGGTGATCGCTGGGCATCCACCTTCCTCGACAGTTTCCGCTATCTCAATCAGTTGGGAATTCTGGCCAGGCGCGGCGTGCAGGTGCATATGCACAACACCCTTGCCGCCAGTGACTATGGCCTCCTCGATGAGAAAACCTACGAGCCTCGCCCCAACTACTGGGCCGCGCTGCTGTGGCGGAAATTGATGGGCACCACCGTGCTCGATCCAGGCACCTCACCCGCACCCAGCCTGCATCTCTATGCGCAATGCCTGCGCAATCATCCCGGCGGCGTTGCGCTCCTCGCAATCAATACCAGCAAAGTAGATGCAATGTTGCTGCACATTCCCACAACTTCCGAGCGCTTTACTCTTACCGCACAGAAACTGATGGATAAGCAGGTTCAACTGAACGGCAAAGTACTCAAGCTGGGAGTCAACGATACGTTGCCGGATATGAAAAGAGTGGCAATTCACTCCGGAAGAATTACCTTTGCTCCCGAAAGCATCACTTTTCTTGCCATGCCCAAGGCGAACAATGAGAGTTGCCGGCAATAGACTTGGCAGTTGTTTAATAAACCTGTTTTCGAGGGCGCGGCTTTAGATGTGGCGTCTCAAGAAGTTGTTGTCATCGAATCCAGCTCTCCAGATGGACTCGATCAGAGCTTCCCTGATGCCGCGATCTCTTGGGACGCAGAGCGCTGTCAGTATCTCGATCTGCAGGGATTCGGCGTATGGGTCTGCGAAATCTCCGGATAAGAACTGTGCAAGCCCGGGGGCTCGCCGGAAACTACGGTTTGATGGACATGGCGGCGGCGTTGCGATGGGAGAGGGTCAACATGAAAGCCTTAGAAGGCAGCCCCGGCACGGATACTAGGCGGAGAATACCGAAAAAAAGCCCGTTGTTTGAACGGGCTTTAGCGTCTCTTGACTTGGTAGCGCTACCGGGAATCGAACCCGGGTTTTAAGATTGAGAATCTCACGTCCTAACCCCTAGACGATAGCGCCAAAATTGCGGGGACGGCCGTCTCCGGCCACTTGATTAGTCTAACAAGAATTCCGGCTGCTGCCAAAATCGGTCCGACGGCTCAGATGCCTAGTTTGCGGACTTCGTCGTTATAGTACTTGCGATAAAGGATCTCCCACTCCTGGGAGCCTTCCTGGATAATTTTGCGCTGGTTGGCAATCTTTGTCCGGGCTGCGGTGTCGATGGCCGCCTCCTGGGTAAGCAGCATGGTGAGCGCCTTGCGCGCCTCCTGGCGAATCGTGTTGCGGTCCTCAAGGAAGCCGACCTCGTCGATATCAGCCAGGGTGTCGGCCACGGTATGCGCAAGTTTATTGAGCTTGTCGGGGCTTATTCTCATAGCACCGCCTTGTACTTCTTGGTCAGCTCTGTTTTCACTTTCTTGAACATCTCGGCATACTGCGCGCCCGATTTGCGCATCTCTTCTGAGTATGCGTCGAGAATCACGCGCACTTCTTCGTTGATGCGGTCTTCAAGGGACAATTCCTCGACCAACCCCTCATTGACGCGCGCCTCGCACCCCTTCAAATCATTGGTGGTGATCATCTTGGCGTCGATGAGATGCTTGACCGTTCGGCGGGCCAGATACCCTATGTAATCACGCGAAAAAATCATTGGCTAGGCCTCAGAATACCGCATGGGGCCGCATCGTGTATAGCGGGGACGCCGTGCGCCCCCGCTCACTAATCCAACTAAGACTCTCAGTCCTAAAACGAAACGGTTACGGCGATTGGGTAATCCGGGTAATTGCGATCATACAGGTAGTACCCGTCGCCGGTATTATCCAGGTACACATCATCGGTCTCGTACCAGTCCGGCCCCCAGGATTCCGGCCAAGGATCAATAATGGTCACCCAGTATCCGTCGTACTGGAAGCGCGGCTGTCCGCCTACAAACACCAGCGGCAGGCCATAAATCCGGAAGAAGTGATCGCGGCCGAAGTAGAGCCTGAAGCGGGCGTCGGGAATCCGATAGCCGTTATAGCCGCCGCGTTGAGTCCAGGATTGGTGTTCGCCTTTCCACGAACCGGCGCGCGACTGCCCAAAGCCACTGCGCACCTGTACCGCCTGTTGCGGTACTCCGCTGCGGTGGACTCCGCCGAAGGTTGGACCGTTCGCCTGCACTCCGCCGTGATAGGCGCCGCCATAGCTCGGTTGCGTCCTGGCATGACTTTGTGATGGATTCGCAATCTGCTGGGGCGGCGTATGCTGGGCGTGTTGAGCCTGCTGTACGGGCTGAGTGTGTTGAGTCTGCGCCCCGGCATTTGATCCGTTGCGGCTTTTTCCCTGCTCTTCGTGCTGTGCGCAGGCTACGCCCGCCGCTCCAAAAAGCAAAGAAAGAACTGTTGCGCTGATTACACTGGCATGTTTCATTTGGGAAGCCTCCTATCAAGCGTTTTCGGTGCTTCGACGCTCAATCTTCCTGCCTGTTCAGGCACCAGCAGAATACACCCCGCGGCTGGCCGTGCGGGGCGGTACTCAGTGAATTTTCGCTTCTTGCCCCCCCCCGAGTCAGACCTCACCTGCGGTGCGCGCAGCTCTTGGTGTTCAGGCACTCGTCAGCCAGGCGCAGCCGCTCGACGGGGCGTCCGCCAAGCAGGTGTTCACCCACAATCTCGGCAGCGTCTTCGGGCTTCACGTGGCCATACCAGACCGCCTCCGGATAAACCACCACTACCGGGCTGTGCTCGCACTGGTCAAGACAGCCGGATTTGTTGATGCGCACCCGGTCTTTCAGCCCTGCCGCCGCAGCCTGTTTTTTCATTTCGGTGTGCAGGGAGCTGTTTCCATCCGCCGTGCACGAGGGGCGCTGCGCGCCGGCAGGCCGTGAGTTGCAACAGACAAATACGTGGCGTTCAAACGCGGGCAAGTTTGGCTCCTTCTGATTTCCTGTACCTCTCTATTTTAGCGCCTCGCTCGCATATCGAAGGGACGCCTATGGAGTGTGGTTATTCCCTAAAAACAGCGGATATTCTCTTGTGATAATTGGCTGCGCTTCAATAAAAAACATTGAGGCGATATTCAGCCCATTACAACAGGAAATCCGTTTCGGCCTTGAAATTACAGCTTGCGCAGCGTGTGGTCTAGCAGAATAGGTTAGGATTTCTTGTGGGAAGACAATTTGGATTGTTCGAACTCGTCAGTTCAAGCCAGGACGCCGCTGAGAGGAGCAACATGAAATTGCAGAGCAGGAATCGCAGAGAGTTTTTGAAGGCGGGCGGCGCGGCGGTGGCTGCGGCCGCCGTTTCGTGGAACGCCCGAAGCTATGCCGCCATCGTGGGAGCCAACGACCGCGTTTATGTGGGCGTGGTGGGTTGCGGAGATCGCATGAAGGGCGCGTTGATTCCGGCGTTTCTGCAACACGCCAAAGAGCTGAACTTCCAGTTCACCGCCATCTCCGATCTCTGGAGCCGGCGCCGCGAAGAGGGCACGGCCTATATTCAGAAGCTCAGCGGCAGCGCCGTCGAAGCCGTGCGCAACAACGATGAGCTCTATGCGCGCAAGGATGTGGATGCTGTTCTGGTGGCCACGGCCGACTTCCAGCACGCGCAGCATGGAATTGAAGCGGTGAACGCCGGGCGCGATGCATATGTGGAGAAGCCGACCGCGCACACGATGAAGGATGCGCGCAATTTTCTGGCGGCCGTGAAGAGAACCGGCAAGATTGTGCAGGTGGGAACTCAGCGGCGCTCGACGCCCAGCTATCAAAAAGCAGCCGAGTATATTCAATCCGGCAAGTTTGGCGACATCGTGATGGTGGAGATGACGTGGAATGTGAACCAGCCGGGGCGCTGGCGCAGGCCGGATGTGGTGCCGCTGCTTAAAGAGCAGGACACGGACTGGAAGCGCTACCTGCTCGACAATCCATACGAGCCGTTCAATGCGCGCAAATATCTTGAGTTCCGGCTCTTCTGGCCGTACTCGTCGGGGATTCCCGATCAGTGGCTGGTGCATCAGATTGATACGGTTCACTGGTTCACGGGGCTGCCGCATCCACGCAGCGTGGTGGCCAACGGCGGAATTTATTTATGGAAAGACGGGCGCACGAATTGGGACACGATGACCGCCGTCTTCGATTATGGCCCGCTGGATGACTTGAGCAAAGGATTCCAGGTGCAGTACTCATCGCGATTTACTAATTCCGCGGGCGGGGTGAAGGAGCTGTACTACTCGAACGGCGGAATGATCGACATGAACAAGCAGACGGTGACGCCCGCCGGCGGGCTGCGCGCCAAGGAAGCGGCGGCGATGGGGATGAAAGAAAATCTGCTCCCAGGCTTTTCGCTGGCAGAAAATGCGGAGGCAGTCTCTACCGACGCCGACACCAAGGCCGATCCGCAGACTTCGGCCAACATGCGCAACTGGATGGAGTGTGTCCGCTCGCGCAAGACGCCGAATGCGCCGATTGAAGCGGGGTATAGCCACTCCATCGCGCTGTGCATGAATGTTGCCGCCATTCAGACTGGCGAGAAAGTCACCTTCGACGATAAAACGCAGCAGGTGATGGCGGGAGGCAAAGCCTTTGCTTAAGATTGCCGTGCTAATTTTTCTGGCCGTGAGTACATTGCTTGCAGCCAGCGCATTTGCCGCATCGCCGGGCAAGGGCGTGCGAGTTGTCGCCGATGAAGCGAATCGCCGGGTCGATGTGACCATCGACGGCCAGTCCTTCACCTCTTACATTTGGCCTGCGACACTCAAGAAGCCGGTTCTCTATCCGCTGATTACGGACGAAGGCGTCACCGTGACGCGCGGTTACCCGCTCGATCCGCGGCTCGGCGAGCGCGTCGATCACCCGCACCACGCCGGGCTTTGGTTCAATTACGAAAACGTCAACGGATTCGATTTCTGGAACAACTCCGAGGCCATCAAGCCGGAGAGAGTGCCGAAGATGGGGACGATTCTGCATACGAAGATTGTCTCGACCAAAAGCGGCGCAAATCGAGGCGAGCTGGTTGTGGAGTCGGTCTGGGTCACCGGAGAGAACAAGCAGATTCTTGCTCAAACTACGCGTTACATTTTCATGCGCCGCAAGCATGCTCGCGTCATCGATATGGCGGTCACTCTCAAGGCGCTGGACCGGGTTGTTTTCAAGGACGCAAAGGATGGGCTGCTCGGACTGCGCGTTGCCGGCTGGCTTGAGTCGCCCGATGAAAAGGGCGGCGTGTTTATGGACGCAAGCGGGAAGCCGACCAAAGTTGCGGCGGCGGATACGTCCAATGCGACAGGCGTCTATCTCACCAGCGAGGGAGTGAAGGGCGAGGCGGCCTGGGGTACACGCGGCCGCTGGTGCGCGTTGACCGGCCACACGGGAAGCCGCGTTGTCACCATCGGTATTCTCGACCAGCCGAAGAACCCCGGTTACCCAACGACATGGCATGCGCGCGGCTACGGGTTGTTTGCGGCAAATCCGCTGGGAATCAGCGTTTTCAATCCCAGGCTGCCGGCGATGAACTTCACGCTGCGCAAGGATCAAACGGCCGCTTTTCAATACCGGGTGATTCTGTTTTCTTATGCTCCGGCAGCCAAGCAGATGAATCGCGAGGCGGATGCTTTTGCAAAAGAGTCCAGATAGTCGCGCTCACGGGATTCCGGGCTGACGGGGATTAAGAAGTTTTACTGCGGCGAAGAACCTTCCTTTGATTCAGGGCTTTTCTATAACGCGGGAACCTCGTACTCCGAAAGATATTGCGCCACCGCGTTGGCAATAATCTGATAGCCTTGCGCGTTCAGGTGAATCTGGTCTGTCACGGTTATCGGCGCGCCGGCGGCATGGGCTGTATTCACTCCCCCAAAATTACGCGTCACCGTCACTGTGGCGCCGGCAACGCCTGTCACCAGCACATTCTCCGCATTTGGTCCGCTGTCGACCGTCAGAATCCCCCCGGAAGGCAGATTCCCGGTTGTCATGTTGAGGGTGAAGCTGGTGTCTGCCGCGCCGACTGAGGATGCTAATGTTCCGATTCCATTAACTGCGCGCAGGGATGTCGGCACTTCGTCATGATTGTAATCCGAGATATCCGTGATTCTTGTTGAATCGTAACTGGAGACCAAAAGTCCTCGGACATCGAGATAATGGCTTCCGAATGTATTTTTCATTTGGTTGTTTAGCGCGACAATCTGTTGATACTGTGCGCCTCCCTGCCATTCGCCGGGAGTATTCATGTTAATCACGGACAAGACAAGATAGTTTTGGCCGGAAGGCGCCGTGGCCGCCTGGGCGGCCAGATCAGAGATAACCTGGGATTCCGCCGCAAAATTGTTCCGCCCCTCCCAAAAAACCGCAAAGCTGGTGGAGTAAGGAGTATCAACAACAAATTGAGGGGCCCCGGCGACGCTCACCGCACTCCCCGGTGTCGTTGGCGTGAATGTATAAATCCCCGAGGCAAAGGTAACCGTGCCATGCACTCCATCAATCGAGCCGGTCACTCCATTGCTCGGTCCCTGCGAGTTCATTGGCTCATACCCGGCCGGGAAAGTCACAGGGACGCCTCCCGCTGCCGGAATGGATCCGCCGGCAACGGTGACATAGGTCGGAATGCCTCCTTCCCGCACTCCTATCTGAGTAGAGGTCTGCCCGCCTACTCCTAAGCTCACAACCGGCAGAATGATCAGATTTTGCAGTTCCGCCGGGTACCTTCCCTGATCCGAAACACCATCATTCCCCACGGTGAGCGAATCGCCCCATGCCGCCAGCTCGAAAGGAGCCACCGTCAGCGACGCGCTTGCCTCGGCCTCTGAGTAGTTCTGCGCGTTCGCAGGGGTAAACTCAGCTCGCAATGTCTGCTTTCCGGAGGAGGTGAGTATGCTCCCCGCGCCCGGATCGTAAAGAAAACTTCCCGCTAACTGCGCTGTGCTCCCGGGCGCTGTTGCTGTCGCGTCCAGTTGTGTTGAAGTGAGGGGCATTCCCTCGGCAATTGCACCGGCGGGCTGCCAGGTTATCTCCGGCAAAGCCTGGGCAACCGCAAGCGTCACCCCCGCGGAAGCCTGTGCGTAGTCCGTGGCGTCTGTTGGAGTAAAGCTGACTGAGAGCGTCTGCGCGCCCGCATTGAGCACCGTGCCCGCAATCGGGCTGTAGGCAAAGGTGCCGCCAACATTCGCAGTCGCATTCAGCTGCGTTGAACTGAGGGCAGCGCCATAAACAATCGACGCCGGAGTCGCCCAGGTGATTTGCGGCGTTGCCTTGGTGACTGTGAGTGTCACTTCATCCGTGGCTTGTGCATAGTCCGTGGCGTCTGTTGGAGTAAAGCTGACTGAGAGCGTCTGCGCGCCCGCACTGAGCACCGTGCCCGCAATCGGGCTGTAGGCAAACGTGCCGCCAACATTCGCAGTCGCATTCAGCTGCGTTGAACTGAGGGCAGTGCCATAAACAATCGACGCCGGAGTCGCCCAGGTGATTTGCGGCGCTGCCGGGTTGGCCGGGTGGGAGTTCATCCCCCCTCCTCCACAACCTGCCAGAAGTACACAGGTCAAACACACCATCTCTGAAATAGGTCTGTCGTGCATATTTTTTTTGATTGCGACAGAATCATACATCAACCTGCGAACCTATTTAAAGAAACGCAGAACCAGGGGCGGGGGGCAACATGGACCTCCAATCTGGCTGTGGCCGCCGGAACCTGTGAACCGCAAAGAATGCCGTTCCGTTTGCATAGAATTACCTCGCGATAGCGCACAATAACTAGATGGACCGGTACTGTTCAAGCGGCGCCTCCGCACTGGAAGAGATGCCAGACCCACCCCCCTAGCGTGATTTTCGCTATATTCCCATCGCCGTAAATCTCCCAGCCAATTGATAATAATCAAGATACAGCTTGAGCCTATTGTCATATCAGTCAACAAAATGGCCCCAATTTCAAGCTTTTTTGCCCCAAAATCTCACTTAAATCAATACTTTTACTACATTTTTCAGCTATTTTGCCCTCCGCCGCATCGCAGGCAGGCGAGGCAATTTGCCGGTTTCGCAGCTTCTGCTTCAAAAACGCAATCCTCTGTCCGTCAAAGTAGCTGTCGCGCCTGAGTGCGGCTTGGCCCTGGCGAATGGTTCCGGGTATAATGAAGATTCGGCAAGCTTGCGGTGGAGTGTGTCTATCGATTCCCCGCTGGCCGAAGCGCTGGCACGGCCCGGATTGAGCGCATCCTGAGATGCGGCGGCTTGAAGGCGGCAGGTACCGGCAACGCGAAAGAACAAAGTTTGGAGCAAAGTCATGGCACAGGTATGCGACATCTGCGGGAAAGGCCCGCAGTTCGGCAATAACATCTCACACGCCCACAACGTTACTCGGCGGAGCTGGAGCGTCAATCTGCAAGCGGTGAAGGCGCTGGTCAACGGCCACGCCAAGCGGATCAGGGTATGCACCAGCTGCATCAAGAACGGCAAGGTCGCCAAGGCCTGAGGCCAGTAACTGCAATGCCTGCCGGTAATCCTGCGGGCGGCCATCGGGAATGAAATCCCGGACGATTTTCAGGGATTGACCAAAACCCCGTCCTGACCGGGCGGGGTTTTGTTGTGGGCGCTAAAGCGGCCTACTCCACGTGGTAGTTCGGCGCTTCCCTGGTGATTATCACATCATGCACGTGACTCTCGCGCAGGCCGGCGCCGCTGATGCGCACAAACTGGGCCTTCTCCTGCAGGTCACGGATGGTTGCGCAGCCCAGGTAGCCCATGCCGGAGCGCAGGCCGCCCACCAACTGAAAGACCATCGACTCCAGAGGCCCGCGGTACGGCACGCGGCCTTCGATGCCTTCCGGAACGAACTTGGCCAGGCGATTCTGGCTGGCGCGCTCGCGCTGAACGATACCCTCAGTGCCCATTTCGGCGCTGGCCAGATCTTCGGCGCTCTGGAAGTATCGCTCGCCTGAACCCTGGCCCATGGCGGTCAGTGAACCCATGCCGCGATAGCTCTTGAAGCTGCGGCCCTGATAGAGGATGGTTTCGCCGGGGCTTTCGTCCACCCCGGCAAAGAGCGAGCCGATCATCACGGAACTGGCTCCTGCGGCGATGGCCTTGGTGATTTCGCCGGAATACTTGATGCCGCCGTCGGCAATAACCGGAACGCCGCGCTCATGGGCGGCGCGCGCCGACTCGGAGATGGCGGTAATCTGCGGCATACCCGCGCCGGTGACCATGCGCGTGGTGCAGATGGAGCCGGGTCCGATGCCGACTTTGATGGCGTCCGCGCCAGCGTCGATGAGAGCAAGAGCGCCTTCGTATGTGGCGACGTTGCCGGCCAGCAGGCCCACGCCGGGAAAAGCCTTCTTAACCGCCCGCACCGCTTCCAGCACTCGCGAGGAATGGCCGTGGGCTGAGTCGATGGCCAGCACGTCGGCGCGCGCGCGGACCAACTCAGCGGCCCGCTCAAGAAAGTCGCCCGTGGCTCCGATGGCGCCGCCAACTCTGAGGCGGCCTTTTTCGTCCTTGCTGGCGTTGGGATATTTCAGTTTTTTCTGGATGTCTTTGACGGTGATTAAGCCCTTGAGGTTGTACTGATCATCGACCACCAGCAGTTTTTCCACGCGATGCGTGTGCAATATCTGTTCGGCCTCTTCGAGGGTGGTGCCGACGGGTACAGTAATCAGATCTTTTTTGGTCATCACCTCGCCGACAGGAATGTCAATGCGGGTTTCAAAACGCAGATCGCGATTGGTGAGAATGCCCACGAGCCGATGACCCTGCGTAACTGGAACACCAGAGATCTTGTAGCGCCGCATCACTTCGAGCGCGTCGCCGATCATCTGGTCCGGGCCGATGGTCACCGGGTCCACGATCATGCCGCTCTCAGATCGCTTCACTTTGTCGATTTCACCGGCTTGGTCGGTAATACCCAGATTGCGATGCACAATGCCGATGCCGCCCTGCTGCGCCATCGCGATGGCCATGCGGGATTCGGTCACGGTGTCCATGGCGGAGGAGATCAACGGGGTATTCAGCGTGATATCGCGGGTCAGCTGGGTTTGCGTACTGACCTGAACAGGCACGACATCGCTATAGGCGGGTACGAGCAAAACGTCGTCAAATGTGAGAGCTTCAATCAGGTTGCTGGCAAGCATAATGCTCCAATGCGCCTGGCGGGCCGGAAATTAAAATTTCCGTCACGGCAGGCGCTTGAAATCTATTGTAACGGGAGGGGGTAAGGGCGGGC
>Ga0316217_10003197_pt1 | contig 18938 bp, 14 predicted proteins | sample 1anoAmetaG_FD_203633 | JGI IMG/M metagenome (GOLD analysis project Ga0316217, IMG submission 203633) | Freshwater microbial communities from Trout Bog Lake, Wisconsin, USA - 1anoA | ecosystem: Environmental > Aquatic > Freshwater > Lake > Hypolimnion/Profundal zone | place: USA: Wisconsin...
CAGGTTAGGAAGAGTATTATTTTCATTAATTTTGCAGTAGTTAGTACTTTTTTCTTAGCTGACCTTCTAAACTTGTACTTGCTACTCGTCATCAGAAATCAAGTCTATGTATTTGGATTTATTTTCCCTGCTGCTTTTTAAAATTCCTTCCTGAAGCGTCTTGATGTCCAGGGTAAGGCCAAAGTTGCAAGCCCGAAAATGCTCTCGCTTCGACTTGAGATTACAGCTAGTATTTTGGGGGGTAAGAGGAGGGTGTTGTGGAGGCCGAATGCGAGGATAGCGAAGTTGATTCTTCAAAATTGGAAATGCGTTTTTAGCAGTAGGATTCCCAGCTAACGATTATTGGACTGGCCAAATGGTATTGAGTGGGTTGAATGGGAGAGGAGGACCTCTTCCGAAGTTCGATTGAGGGAAAGCCATTGGAATTTTGTGCTGGAAAAAAAAATTATTGAAGTTCGTATTAATATTAGGATTTAAAGCTAATCCAGATCTGGATAACTAGAAGGCAAACGAACTTTCTTTGATCATTGAATGTAAAACTAAAATTATCTTCATCAATCCTTCACAAGTAGCTTCATGCATATAAATTGAGTGGCAAAGCTTTAAAGGATGCGAAGCTATCTAACTTAGAAATTATTAGCTTCTTATTTATAAAATTTAAAAGGCTAATAATAAAATGTACTATCAAAGGGAGCTGGACTTGGGCATTATAGGACACCCCATCCCAAATGACCAGGCATGGTCTTTAGACCACGGGACCCGCCAACCTCGAGATTAGATTCTGCGATCCAAGGCGAGATGCCTGCTCATTTGGTTAAACCATTATATATTATTGTTTTGAATATTTGCATAATAATAGAAACTATTTGTCTCGGCCCACCACTCAACTCAAAAAATCAATTTGGACTCACGCTCCGTTTTCTACGCCAACATTAGGTAGATTTCGTCCCTCTGCTTGGGAAACTAGATCTAAACTCTATACTCCCTTTTGTCAAAATATAATACGTTCTCCGGTCTATGCAGTTGCGGCTACACTCGGAACAGCTGCTTCCAGCTCTCGCTAATCGCCGGCTTACTCTACTTGCTCTCTCGCACTGTAGATTTGGTTACTGTGCGCTCCTCGCGGGGACTCACACTCAGCTTCGATTTATTATGTTTGGTGGAGTGCTCCTACTTGTGGTTCTTTTTCTACTGCCGAAGCAGCTACCTCTCTAGCTGCTGGATTTATTATTCGAGCTTTTTCTTTTTGAGGTCGATCTCCACGATGACTGCAGTTGGAGGCGCATTCATTTGAAATATAAATAATGAGAAAAAATAAAAGTATCAGTTTCTCGGCAAATTATTAATCTTACCCTCCAGATTCCTCTCAGTTGTCACCGGCTAAATCTCCATCCTCTAGTTTTGAGCTTAGTTCTCTCCTTACCTTCTGCATCTCTGGTGTATCTTCAAAAACAGCCAATAGGGAAAACTAGCCAACTTGTCAGCATAGAACACAACCCGAGTCGAAGTGCGGTGCATGAAGGCAGAAAACACCAGCCCTCCAATAATGTCAGCCGTGTAGTGCACTTTGGTCGTGATCAAAAGATTTATCATGAAGATTAGAGACAAGAGAGCTAATACTGTCAAAACTCGGTAGTGTACTGTGTACATCTCCAGGACTATGACTGCCAGAGTCCCAGTGTGACCGGAATAGAAGAAATCGCGAGTGTGGTCGTAAGGCACAGTAAATGAGAAAAAACCGGGGTTTTTCCAAACGATGTCCTGGGGAAACGGAAAACTCTAGACATTCTAAATTATAACACAGTTACAAGAAATATGGCGCTGCGTGTCACAAAAAAGGCCCCGAAAGCCACCAGTGGCCGCATACTTTTGGTTTTAACTAACCTAGATCAGCTAAAAAATACCAAACGATCCCGAAAATGCCAATCCAGAGGTCCATCAACACCTGCCCCGTCCCTATCATTGCCTTTCCCGTCAGACTCAACTAGTTGCCGTTGCCCTAGTAAACCGCACCTTTGCTCGGATCTGCAGCGAAATCGCGGTTGGCACTCTGAGTAGCATCTTGAATAGCATCGCCAATGCAAGAGGTTTTAGGGGAGGGGAAAAGAAACCTATAAACTAAAAAGCCAGTGATTATGAAGGAGAGGATCGCGAACTTGAATAGAGGATGGTATTGGCGTAAAAGTTGTGACTTTGCCTAGCTTTGCGGCGGCTAGCGCATAATAAAACGAGGCTCAACTTAATCAGACTAGACTCTTTCATTATATCGATTAGTTACAGCGGCTAGGAAATATTCTGTTACGACCGGTTCTACATTTACCAATTTATATATGATTTCCGACCACTTAATGCTACAAAACTGATTGATTTCAAAGCATCTAATATATCCCAGCCAATCAGGCGGGTGTTGATTATTGGGCAAGCGAGGTCAATGGCATTTATTAATTGTCTATTTGTGCTACTATTATTCAAAAACTCTAATTTCTATTTATTTTACATTCTAATGTTCGAATAACTACCTCATACCTTTCTCCAACGTGAGCTCAAGACCTCAGAGCCACGTTTTACAAGGCTCAGCAGAACGCATTTCAATGAAAGTAAAGTCAAGGACACGAATTCACAGAATTTTCCCACAGTCACTCGCGGATACGTGTTAGATAATTCAAAATAAAATCTATACTACGAGACCCACCTGACCAAGGTGAGGTCGGCCTGCAAACTGGACGAGACCACTATTGTTTCCAAGTATTTGGGCTCGATCCGCAAGAACTATGATGACATGAGCAAAGCCAGTCGCACCGAATTAAACAGCGTTAAGCTCAAGAAAAGAGAGATCTAGTTCATGAAACGGAAGAACCAGGTCTACTTCTAGAGCAGGGCTGAGCTGGAGGCCAAAATCACTGCCAAGGAGAAGGAGACCAATGAGATCAGGGCCAGAGAAGATGACGCCAAGATGCAGACCAAAATATTGGAAAATATCATCATGAGGATGAAAAAGGATTAGATATTTTACAAGCAGTTCGGACGCATCAAAGATGAGGAACTAAAGCAAAAGGCCAAGGACCTCAAGTTTTTGGACTAGAATCTCATCCACTAGGATTAAAACCTCCATAAGCTCTCCACCTCTCTAGAATCTTGCAAATCCCACTATAACAAAAACAGGGAGGCCAGGTAAAAAAAATACTAGGACTACTCTGACAAAATTGATGAAGTCCGCGAAAGAGATCAGTTTATCCAAGAGCGGAAAGAACGCACCTATAAACTTCAAAGCATCGAGTTGAATGATACTCTCGATTAGAAAAACATCCACATGCGGGAGATAATCCTAGCTCATAGGGTGGCTGACAGCATGCTGGAGTCCAAGGTCAGCACTCTTATCAAAAAGTATTCAGACATCCAAGGGGCTTTCCACCTCGTCAAAATCAAAACTGTAAGATTTATGTTATTCAGGGTGTCAGCTAGCCTCAGCTTTTGACCAGCAAGTTCTTCTCTTACGAACAGACTGCTTAGAGTCTACTCTAGTCTATCGCTTAAAATTAGCGCTATATCCAAAGCTTGATCCAGACCAAAGATAGACTTGCCTCTGAATACAGGAACTTGAATGAAGAAAAGCTCTCTATCAGCTAGAAATAAATCGAGTTAAACAAAGAATTCGAAGGAGCCGTAAAAGATAGAGTGCTACAATAAGCTAATCGTAGCCAGCTGCTAGCGGACCAGATCGTGAACTGGACAGATAGACATCTCAAATAGTTCAGATATGACGAATATCCAAAAGATGCGAAACTGGCCTAGAAATTCAAGATACTTTGCACCTCCGTTCTGCATCAGATGAAGAAATACGTAATTGTGTTATAACCTAGTAATCTCTGGATTTGAAGTAGAAAAAGGTGGAAACTTTAGGAGTGCGGCTAAAGAAAGTGGTGAAGTAGGCGAGTGCCGAGGAGCTATCAATAAGATTGCGGTAAACCTAGGACATGAATGAAAGCAATCTGATAGAGTAAGAGTTTATCCAAACCTCACGCCAGACCGTGACCAAAAAGAAATTCAACATAAAGCACGTCAAGCGTGAGTCCGTCAACTGATATACATAAAGTTTTAGGTTTCAAGTATAACTCAATAGCAAGCTTTGCAGGTTGTAAACAATAGAGTAAAATCATCAGGGGGAATCTTCAGCATAAGATCCTTATTATTTTATTTCAGTCTGTTTGGCCTTGTATTTTATTGAACGCTTTATTTACTCCAGCAGCCTGTCCTTCGCTTTCTAATCCCCTTGGTTTAGTGTGCATTCGCTCAATGGGCTCGGCTATGATTAGATGCCTATAGTATTATTTTTGGGCGAAAGAATTTTTTCTTTTTCTTTCTGCAGCAGCTATTGAAATTTCGTATGATTTAGCTTTTACACTTTTTACGTTTTCAGTACTGATTTGGCTTATTTGGGCCTTTTAAAGTTCGGATGCGCTCTTATGACAAAATAATTCAGGTTTTTATCGCTAATAGAGTGATAGACTTTGAGTTTAGATTTCTACGCATTGAGGCAGTCGAGGACGAAGCCGTTTTATTTTTGATATAACTATTTTTTGAGAAGCTTTCGCTTGGTCTTAGAACTCCTGCTCCTGCGAGAAAGCGATGATGCTTTTTGTTAATTCATAGAATATTCTTATATTCTTCTTTTATTAAGCAGAGAAGAATTATTTAAACAACCATACCACTTCAGGCAAACTTACAAATTCCCAATTTAAATTAAATCGCCCAAACTGACCGCAATCCTCAATTAACTAATCACTCGATTATATAAGCTATAATTTAGTTAGGCTATGTGCAGAATTGTCATCCAGCAACACAGGGATCTCTTCCCCATCCCAGAAAAGGGTTAATAACACTCTGTCTTCACACAGAGATCCAAATCCAGTACTGTTAAAAGCTCAGCCAGCCAAAGGTCCAAATATATCAACAATTCCAAACTCATCAAAAGCCATCTTTTTTCAACAATTAAAGGCAAAAGGAACTCACTACGCTACCAGAACTCCTAGGAAAGGGCTCTTTAGATATAATTGCTTTAAGATACTCTAAAACTGACTGAAAAAGAATCACAAAGAGTAGTCTAAATGTTGAGATGTGGTCTAAAAAAGTACCACGAAGATTGTCGCGCGTTTTTAAAAGCCTTGGAGCTGGATAACTGCTGAAACCTCAAGAAATACTCATTCAACTGATTTTAGATTGTATTGTATTCTTATATTCTAACTTAAGATAGAAACTCAGCAGTTCCCAACCGCATTTAGTGGTTGTATTAGCATTAAAAATACAAATTTACAATCCAATACTGAAGAGTTACCCGCCAACAAATTTTACTCTTTGTTTGTCAATTTATGGTTTAGACGATGAAAACTATGAAACTGGGTCGATTTGGTTTTATGGATGCTCAAATTTATTGTCGGCGAAATGAGAGACAATCTTAGAAGATATATACAAGAAGATAGAGTTATTGTATTTTTTGTGACTAAAAATAAGCGACAGATTTGTACACAAGTCTGAATTGATAAACTAGTATATATTGATGTAATAGCGCAAAGCCATTTCATACTTTTGCCTCTAATACTTTAAATCCATCGTTTCTTAGTTAGTCTATTTATAAACTAACTACTACATGGATTCAAGCAACTTCCAAACCATGCGCTGCCCCTTCGACTCCAACCATGTCATGCCCTACGAACGTTTTCTCAACCATCTGGATAAATGCAAAAACCCAAACAAACAAAGTTTTGTGAAATGCCGCTACAATGCCTATCATGTGATCCACAAGGATATAATTAGCACACACTAAGAAAGTAAAAAATCAATCATTTAGAATGCCCAGAGCGCCTCAAACATTAGTCTGCTCAGTAAGGCTAGCAAGATTGGTGGGGAGTTGACCCTTAGCCCAAACCGCTACAAGTACCTCTCTTATGATCCAGACTAGCAAAGCGAGTAGCAAAGTCGGCAGCAAGGTCACTAGCTATTCATAGGAGACAAATGCGCAGAAGTAGCAAGGAGATTACATCGTTTAGGATTTCGATAACTATAACTTCAAAAAGCAATGATAGTCAATTGTATTAGCTTAATCTGAATACTAATTATTTATTTCAACAATGGCGAAACAAATGACGGGAGGATTGTCCAAACACAAAAAGCTGCACGGCAAATTTAAAAACCAAAGTCGCTCCAACGCCGCCACCAACCCTGACAGAGTCATCAAGGGCAACACTTCAGGTGCAGGCAGCTCATTCAGAACCAAAAATACCATTAAGCGACTACAAATGTACGACATGAAAGCCCCCGATATGAAAAAAATGCACACCAGGCCCACTGAGTCTGCTCGCGTTGATCCCAACCGCAAATGGTTCGGTAATGTCCGCACCATCGATCAGAAATCTCTTTAAAAACTAAGGATAGAAATGGCCAAAAAAGAGGAAGACCCAACCAAAATATTCGTCAAATCTAAAAAGATACCAAGGTCACTCTTGCAAGAACCAATTAAAGAAAATAAATTGAGGCTTTTGGAAGTCTAAACCTACCAATAAACGTTCGGCCCCAGCAGCCGTCGCAAGAGAGTAAAATTAAACTTCGGCAACCTGGATGAACTCGCTGAAAATGTATAAAACAAAGAGTACAATTTGTAGAAGGATCTTGATAACCTCAAAAACGTGGATCTGGACGATCGCAACTAAAACAGAGATAAACGTATGGCTGCAGGCCAAAGCAAAAGGATCTGGGAATAACTACACAAAGTTATTGACTCCTCAGATGTCCTGGTTCAGGTTTTGGATGCCAGAGATCCCATGGGAACACGCTCTATGGCACTAGAAGAACACCTTAAGAAACACTTCCCCCACAAACACATGGTCTTACTGCTGAACAAATCAGACCTAGTGCCTATTTGGAACATCGCCAAGTGGGTCAAATATCTAAGCAAAAGCTATCCAACAATTGCCTATCGTTCTAGCTTGACCAATCCTTTCGGAAAAGGAGCACTTATCAACATCTTCAGGCAGTTCGACATTTTCCACAGAGATAAGAAAAATATCAGCATTGGTTTTGTTGGCTATCCCAATGTTGGCAAGTCAAGTGTGATTAACTCTTTAAAAGAGAGAAAAGTCTGCAAAGCTGCTCCAGTTCCTGGAGAAACTAGAGTTTGGCAATACGTGACTTTAACTAAAAGAATCTATCTGATTGACTGTCCGGGAACTGTCCACGTGAGTGAAGGGAAAGACGATGTTGAGAGTGTCCTGAAAGGATGCGTGAGAGCCGAAAAAATTGATCATCCCAGCTACTACATTGAGCACATTATTGAAAAAGGTACATCTACTGTTATTTAGTCCGCCGCAAATAATTCTTCAAGAAGATCTATGGAGTATCAAACTGGTAGGATACTTAGGACTTTTTGAAACAAGTGGCTATTAAGAAAGGAAAACTAAAGAAAGGTGGTGAGCCCGATGTGGATGCTACTGCTAAGATTATCTTGATTGACTGGCAGAGAGGCGAGATCCCCTTTTACAACCTGCCAGAGGGTGAAATCGATAAGTTCTAGCTAAAGAACTAGACCATTGACAACATCAAAGAAGAAGAATTTCTGGAAATGGTGGGAGCACCTGAGTATCAGCTCAAGAAGAATGACATAATCAAATAGGCCGAGGCGCAGAATGAAGAGTAAGACTAGCTGTAATAGGCAAGGCAGAAGATGGAAATCGAATGATTTTTTATTAACTTAGCATAACTGTCATTTAATTCTTCGCTAGATCACGATCGATCATTTATAGCTCATTCCAAACTAGAATACTCATTTCTAAGAAGTTTCGCCCGGTACTTAGATCTTAGCCTGCTCTGACTGGAACACGATTTCTTTCTTCACGAATTTGGACCCACAACGTCCAATCACAGTTTTCTTCTGCTCGCCTTCCCCAACCTTTTTCCTGTCCCTCTTCTTTTCGATTACTTTTTCAACGAAGGCAGGTTTGGCGATGCGGCCAGATAGGTCTTTGATGTGTGAGTTCATAATATTAAGGAATTAGCTATCAAACATTTTCCCTTCATTAATCATTAGTTCTGAATTTTTTTACTCAGCAGTTGTTTCCAGCTAAGGCTCTTTTTCTTAATTCCTTGTATCTTTGGGTTAAACTTTCTCTTGCTTCTTGTTTTATTTTAAATTCTTCCTCTACAGGTACTAGTCCAAAGCTTTAGAAAGATCAAATTATTTATTATTTTTCTAGATACTCAAATTGCTACCTTTTCCTAACTCTATGCCAAGAAGTTGGTGAGTACTTCCAGTTTGATTGAGGTGAGGTTGGGCTCGAAGTAGTCGAATACATCAATAATTTTAAACTCCTCAAGCATAGGAACATACAAGCAACTATGAATATATTTCTATATCAAAAACAGCTTACTTTAAACTCAACTAAAAAAAGGAATCTTTGATTTTTTATAGAAATCTTTTTGCTGTTTAAATAACTCTAGCAAGTCTCAAGAGCCGTGCAAACTAAGTTGATAACACTTATCTAGCTTTCATACTTTTTTATAAACTTTGACAGCTCATCAAAAAGAAAGGTTCTCTTTATCAATTCATATTTAAAGAGCTAGCCAAAGAAGCGAGACCACAGTAGACAGTTTTGATAGTCTCCCGTCCGTACTGCTTCGTCCAGCTTTTAAATTGTTTTGGACACAATGTATGAACTCAGCTCGCTTAAATTCAGCTCAGTAATAAGGTAGGCATAGTTGTAGTTCCCCAGGAAGTCGTATTGCGAAATCTGTTTCAATAGTTATTTTTGTACAGCTTGCATCCCTTCAGCAGTTTGGCTGATTTTAAATACTGCTGATATAATATCATCAATTTAGGAGATAACGTCTTTTTTCATTATCTATTGAGCTTAAGCTTCAATAGGAGTAAGAGGGTCAGCTTGAGGCTTAACTGTCTCAACATGTGGTTTAAGCAAATTTATACTATTGAATAGCTGGGATGTTGTAAAGAGCGGGAAAGATTTTTGTTTCATCACATTCTACAGTTTGCTCAACAAAAAAGTAAATCTAAGTATCAAGGGTCTTACTTATTGGCGTGCTGTGGAGCCAAGTACAGGAATCTTCCTACTGACTCTAAAGCAGCTATCAGCAACTCTATATTGTAACCTTTAAGATCATCAATCAGATTCTGTATGACAGTGAGCATTCTATCAGGATCAACCAGCTTGAACTTTGTAAATTAGCACAGGTATTTAAGATTTCGACTTCTCTTGTCATTCACTACAAAGTTAGTGTTTATGTTTTCTCTAAGCTTTTAATATTACACAAAGAGAGCCTCTAGGACCAACTACGCCACATCTTTATGATTCGCTGCGACGACGGCCGCTATACGACACAAGAACGGTGTCACCAACTGGTACTATTTACGATACTCAATTATGTCTTTTGCAAGCAATTTGCGCGTCCGCTTGTTATTGATAGTCTAAAACGCTTTAGCTATCTAATCGCTCTCGTTTTTGTTTTTGCAGGAATCAAGCTTCTCCTTGAATGCTTGATACTCTTCCTCAGTGGCTGCCTTATTTTAGGTCTTGCATAGATCAGGCAGTTCGTTGTAAAGCTACTTCTCGTATTAATTCTAAAATATGTCAACGTTTTAAACTTTATTGATGTACTTCTTCATGATGTCTTCAACTTATACCAACTAGGTCTCATACTGCCTCAGCGTGATGGGAGAATTGACTGCCTAGATGATGAGCTGGAGCTGTTGCTTAGTAAATACAAACTTTTATTTGAGCTAGTTGTAATTATTTTCTAGCTGTTTGTTGAAATCTCCAGACATCCTTAAATTTTCCCGCAGCTAGCTTTAAATCTCTTTTACTCTCTAAATATTGTACCAGCTACCTCAAATGCCGAGACGAGAACTCCACAGCAACTGCTGATGTAGTTTGTGAAGAAAATATTGGTCAAATCTTATCTGGTTTTGGCCGGAATCATGGGAGGATATGAAGGCACTGCTTTCCCTTAGCTCTACCACCTACTAATCCATTTGGGGGCAGTACTAGTAAAAATGGTGCCGAACTGAATCAAAAAGGATGAGTAGATGTCGCAGTTGTAAAAGTAGGCAAAGAGGCGGAGTTACTTTTCAGTAGTGAAGTTGCATCTCTTTTTGGTGCCGGCTTTGACTAGTTTTTTTAACATTTCGCTAATCTACTTATAAGGGAAAGGGAAGCCGCAAACAAAGAGCTCTGTGGTGAAGAGCAGTATGGATTTTAGCTTACTCTTATTGTCCTAAGGGGAATCGTAGAGGTTGGCGAATTGCTTTAGTAAGTCCTTCAGGAGCATAGACGGTATGCCCTCATACTCTTGGTTAAGTCGGGTCGCCACCTACTTCCTCCAATCGCTACATCGGTGTAAAATCTGATCTCCTTTTCGTTGACGCAGACAGCCATCAATGCGGATATTTATTAGAGGTACTTAGACAGATTAAGTGCCTCCATTTCAGAAAGTATCGCCTCGTAGTTTTTATGATCAGTCCTGAGTCGTCCAATGAACTTCTGTATAGTCTTGATCTGGGCTGTTCGAATTCGCTGCTAAGTGCTGGGACCGGCATTATTAAAGTTGGCGTCGCGAAGTACAATTCGCGCCTGGTTGGCCGCAGCATAGTTTTGGAAAGACAGGGGCGTGCCTTATTCGCCCTCTTTCTACATTATGATTTTATAAATTACAAGCAACCTACAGCATTATTTTATTAACAAATAATAAAAACCCAATAATTGTCTCCACCCTCAAATAGTATTATCCTCAGCTTTGGCCGCGGTCAGCAGGAAGTCTACTCCTCCAGTTTTATTGAGTGCCGAGTAGTCGGTAAGATTAGATTGGTCTATATAAAAGAAATGAATTAAATATGCCATAATCATTTAATCATGTAAAAAATCACGAGAATCTCCAAGGAAGAAGTTGAAAAGCTCAATGCGCAGAATAAGAAGTTCAGACCCCAGCAATACGAAGACATCCCCAATCTAGCTTCCGATGCTCCACAAGTCATGAGTCGCCAAGCTACCCTCAATATTGGTACAGTGGGTCATGTTGCCCACGGCAAATCTACAGTCGTACGAGCAGTTTCAGGAGTCAATACAGTCAAATTCAGACAAGAAAGGGTTCGTAACATCACTATTCGGCTGGGCTACGCAAACGCCAAAATCTTCAAATGCCCCACCTGCCCCGCCCCTGATTGCTATAAATCATACCCAAGCGACAAAGAAGACGATCCCAAATGCGATAACAAGGACTGTGAATCAACTCTAGTTTTGCAAAGGCACATTTCATTTTGTGATTGCCCAGGCCACGAAGTTTTCCTTTCGACTATGTTAACAGGAGCAGCGGTAATGGATGCTGCCTTGCTTCTGATAGCTGCAAATGTTGACTGCCCTCAGCCTCAAACAATCGAGCATCTGATGGCCCTGGAAATCATGAAGCTGGATCATATGATCATCCTTCAAAACAAAATCGACATCATCTTCAAAGATGCCTAGAAAACAAGAGAAAACTACAAACAAATCAAATAATTTATGAAGGGCTCAATCTGCAAAAACTCACCAATCATCCCCATCTCGGCTGAACAAAGGTACAACATCGATGCAGTCTGCTAATCCATCTGCGATATCCCCATCCCTAAAAGAAACCTCAACGTGGCCCCCAAAATGATAATAATTCGTAGTTTCGACGTCAACAAGCCTGGAACCAACATCTAAGATTTACAGGGTGGAGTGGTTGGTGGCAGTGTATTGGAAGGAGTTCTTCAAGTTGGAATGGATATCGAGCTCAGACCTGGTCACATGTTCAAAGATGCCGATGATAATGTTAGATTCACACCTATACGCTCCAGAATAGTCTCGCTTATGGCCTAGAATAACCCTCTTCTGTATGCAGTACCAGGTGGCTTGATTGCAGTTGGTCTCATGATCGATCCAAGCATAACTCGTAACGATCGGATGGTCGGCAATGTGTTGGGAGTGGAAGGTCACCTCCCTGACATCTTTGTTGAGATAGATATTCAATTTTCCATGCTTAAGAAAGCGATGAGCACGGGATCCGATAAGAAGCCGCTTAAAATCACAAAAATCGTGGGGGATTAAACCTTGAAGTTCAACGTGGGCTCCACTGAGACCCCAGGCAAAGTTCTACAAGTTTACGATGTAACTATTTGATAATTCTAGGACATCATGAAGATAAAGCTGAATAGTCCGATCTGTACGAAAGTAGGTGAGAAGGTAGCCTTCAGCAGAAGAATTGATAAGAAATTCAGACTTATCGGTTATGGAACTATTAAGAAGGGAGAAGTGTTGGCACCCACTTACGATGAACAACTTCTTTGATTCTGATTTAAATTTGTTATCTCTAAAATTATACCCCTGCTACCATAATCTTAGATTCACTGCATTTTAGCCATTAATGATAAATCTGAGCATCAGAATATACAAATGGAGAAATTTCTAGTATTTTTCCAGGGTCAGGCAATATAAATAGTTGAACGAAAATATTTCTCTATTTTATCAAGTTTGTAGTTTTATTTATTCCAAATTAAAATTTAGAGTAAAACTTGTGACAAGTATTCCACAAATTATGTGCCTGGAAATCAAACGAAAAGCAATAGAGTGGAATTTGGGAATAGGACAAAATAAAACCGGCAGTAACTGAATCACCTGAAATTTTCCCAACAAACTTTCCCCAAATAGTGAATACAGAGAGTAGTGTTTATGTTTCGAAGGATATTGGGTGTTCAAAGTTTTGTTGAGGGTTGTACTGAGAAAATCAATAAAATTTTATTGAACTTGATAATTTAAATTGAATATGAATAGGGATAGCCTGATAAAGTCAGAGGGTAAAATACCCATCCCGGAAGGGTAACGCAAAAGTACCGACGTCATCTGCACGGTCATTGGTGCCCTCATCGCTCTGGCGCTTTTCATAATCGCCTGCATCTTCTACAACTCAGGTAATTCTATCGTGATCTAGCTGGATTGAACAAAGCCTATTTCAATTTCGACACTGCGACCACTGATCCCACCTATACTTCCAGCTCTGATTACTATGGATTCCAAACTGCCTTCTGGGCAACCGTTATTGTGGCTCTTGGACTCGGTTTGTTATGGCTATCTTGGGTCCATATCAGTCCAAAACTAGCCCCCGCAACTGCCTTCGTTTTGGCAATTTTAAGCTTGATCGCCCTGGGAGTACTGACTCTAGTGAACAGTTCAAAGTAATAATTGAATGATTAAGTTTCTTCAACAACAATGGAGGATGGAAAATCGGTGTGGCTGTTACATGCTTTGTTCTTGCTGTAATCCTATTCAGCATGTTCTGGTTCTACTCCAACGCACTTCGCATCCAGGGCATCTTCCTCGATTATGCTCGTATTTTCCTGCACCAGGTTAGTGGAACTTTTGCTTATATCTTTATCTTCCTTATCTTTTTGACTGGCTTCATCGCTCTAATCACCTTCCAACATGTTGCTTTTTCATCTAAATCAAACAGCAACTCCAACTTTTGGGACTTTACTAACCCTGGGCTGCTCGGCGTTTTTAACATTCTAGAGTTCATTTGGGGATTCCAATTCTTAAGAGATGCATGTAACATCAAATCTATTTAGTCAATTTCTGTGTTTCTGGAGCCGCAACCAATTACTATTGGAACCTCAGCTATCCTTGGTACAACCCTCTTGTCAGACTTTTCACTAGACATTGGGGAAGTGTAGTCGGAGGATCATTCCTTAATGGATTTTTTGAAATCCCCACTCTCCTCGTCGAATTACTTACCTGCCACAAAACTACATGCTGCGCCAATCTTGGTACTTCATGTGAAGAAAGATGCTGTTGGGGATATTTCTTTAATATCGTGAGAACCGACTCCTACGGCTACATCAACCTTGCAGGTGATCCATTCTGTAACGCTGGCAGAATCTGCTATAACAACAGCTTAAGAACGAACCTATTCGTTGGCGGATACAACACCTTAAAGCATTATAGACTAGCTGCCTCAATTCTCTTAACTACAATCAGCTATCTTTTAGGCCATATCTTTACTAACCTGAGAGTCACTTCATTCACCTGGTGGCACAACGTTATCTTAATTGTGATCTCCTACGCTGTAATTACATGGTTTGTCAACATCGATGCCGATGCTGCTGAAGGAATTAGCACTAGCTTCTTGGTCGAAAATAGCAGAGTCGAAGGTAATTACGAAAACATGAGCCACGCTCTTCCGGTAGATATACATTTATTCAGTATTTCAGAGATGAAGTTCACGCTAAAAGTAACAGAGATAGTAGCATTCAAGACGGACACTGCTGAGAGATAAATGATTGGAAAACATCTTAGAGCATCAATAATTATTATTTTCAGATTAATAGTGAAGTCAGTAAGTTCATCAACTAATCATGTTCTACAGTAAGTTGGCTTGTTTGCTTAAGCTCTCAATTGCTTTTTAATCCTCCTGAATAGAGAACTTCATATGTCCAATGATGCGGTTGTAGCTCTCTTGTTCTTCAGCGAGCATCTAGGTCAGTTGCTTTAGTGTTTCTTCCATTCTTTCGTTATTCTTTTTCAGTTCAACCTCCTTCACAGTCATTTTTTAGAGATAAACCTGGTCTTTTTGCAAATTTTTGAGCGATTCTAGGAGGAAACTCTGATTCTCTTTGAGTTTTGTAGCGTTCTATTTATTCTATAGAGCTTTTGCTTTTAAGGATTCTTTCGTTTTTAGCTGGTCTTGGGCCGATCTTTATTGCTCTTTGAGAAGCTAATCATAGATTAACTTAGCCTTAACGCATTATTTCTACTTCAGCTCTTGATCAGCCTTGGCAGATTGAAGACAAGCTTGACTCACTTCAACTTTTTTTAATAACTAAATCATGAATATTTTACTTCTTGGCATTGCTGTTGTAAGATTTCAAGTTCTCGCCGAGTTTATTCGCAATTTAGCTCATCTTCCTTGAGTTTAAGTTGCTTGAGTTTGAGCTATTGATAATTTTTTTAGAGTTACTCCGACTTTATTTGATTCTCTTTCTTGGTCTCAATAGTGCGCTACTTGGTCTCACAAATCTTTTCCTTGATCTGTTCCAGAATATTTTCTTGGAATGCTATCTTCTAAAGGAATTATTCCTTCTCTTTGCTGATTTTTTCTGACTATTTTTTGATCCTTTCCAGTTCTGAGGATAGCTTGTCATTTTAGGCTTCGAGTACTGCTGCCTTTTTTGTTTTGGCTTCGATGTTTTATCTGGAGTCTAGGATTAGTTGTTTGAGTTAAGTAATCCTAACTTTGTTTTTCTTGATTTTTTAGAGGTATTAGCCCTAAATGCGGGACTGTTAGCTTTCAATTTTCTTATTTTCCCTCTCTAATTTAACAATTTAAAGACAGAGATCATCAAACTTTTCCTCCATTTCCTTGCATTCAAGCAATTCTTTGCGTAATTCAGCTACCGTTTTATCTTTCTAAAGAGTCTCGGTATAGTTTTGCCTAGTGTAGGTAGGAGAGAGGTATTTTCTTCTGTAGAATTCTTCCATTATTATAAAGATTAATACAAATGATGTGTTATTTATACTGTTGTATTAGTCCACAAAAACTTAGTTAAATTCATCACGTTTATCATTCTTCATTCACGCTTTTTGGCTTTAATGCACACATCTCTGATGATCAAAGGCTCAACCAAGCTGTAGTTGATGTGCTCTTCGATTGAAGATTCTCCTGAATATTTCAGCACTGAGGGCTTTGGGTAAACCACGATATTGACAATCTTGTTGGGGAACGACCTGCTGACATCTCTGGGAGCCAACTTGACGAATTCAGCTGAGCCGTGATATAGCTCGGATTCAATTTTTCCTTTAATGAAAGCTTGTCCTTCTTTAGTCTCATGGATCCACTCTCCTTGGGAATCGCAAACTCCAAAGCAGACATTGATGATGTTTCCATTATTCTTTTCTTTTCCTGACTCAATATCAATAAGCTTAATTGAGCAACCGAAGTTTCTTTCTTTGTAGAGGGTGCTGGAGAACTCTCCGCTAAGAACAAGTCTGTATTGGTAACGTTTCTAGCCAAAGATTGTATTGGTGAGGGCGTCAGTAGCTTTGTAAAGATTTTGTTCTCCATTTTCGGGAAAGTTCACGTTAAAAAGGGCCTGTCGCTTGGTTGATGGTTCTTACTCGATTTTGCTGGGCTGGCGTAAAAATTATTCAGCTTAGTCAAGAAGCTGAGCAGTTTGGTTCAATTTCTGAAATAAGTTTATTTTTACCTGATCGATGTTGAAGAGGAATTGTGAATTAAGATTGACAAGGTTGAGGCAGTTGAGCAAGAGCAATCTTGAATCGACCTTCAGTTGTGGTTTCTCATCAGTTTCACTGTGGGAATGGAAATCAGTTTAGGAGTGAGATTATGAATTCAAAGTGGCTTTGTCAAGCTTGTAGGGGGAGCTGGGCTCAGTCTCTAGACTTTTTTGCATGTGAAGCGTTTTAAAGAAACACATTGCGATTGTTGTGTTGGAGCGAAGTGCTAAAGTTAAATATTATAATATTAATCTGAAAAGTTTTTAATTTTAAGGAATTTTGACAAAGCCAGTGCCCACCGCCTTAATTTGGCGGCCAAGACTGGATCTCCCACAACGTCAGTTTCCTGGGATTATAATAGTTAATCTAATAATTTGTAATAAATTAAAACCAACAGCATTAGTAATTAACCTACCTGATGATTTTGTAAAATACTAGCATGATAAAAGTTCCTAAAAACTATTTCTAGCCATATTTGCTCTATCCAAGTGTAAGTTGGTTCCAATATACTACTGGCCATGTCCTTGGGCTGCTACCATACTTATTTTAGTAAAGAACACAATACTAATTTTCGGATAAAGACCTGTACCTGGTCAGACTATGCTTGTGAGAACGTTTGAAACGATACTTTTTAAATAATGCGCGATGTATAATACCAAATAAAGCTTTTATAAACTAGCTTTAGGAAAGACCATGATGAACCACTCTGACAGCCTATCGATGCGATATTTTATTATAATTTGTTGAGAGCTGGCTTGTAGAGCAGATTTTGAGAAGTCTAGCTGCTTTTTTTGGGATTTCCTTTGCAGCTATTTTAGCATTTACTCAATCAATAACACAGCTCGGGAAGTTTCTCCAGGCTATTTCAATAATTCTCGTAACGTGCTAACTCACATCTATCTGACTTACTACAATCAACTCAATCATTTCTAGAAAGCCAACCCCTACTTTCTGAACTGTTCCGTCTTTCTTACGGTTTCTTTGTGATAAATCTTCTGAACAAATTAAATTTCTGATGACATGAAAATTTTAAGATATTTTAGAACCGATATTAGGTGGGAATTTTGTAGCAAAGATTAGTGTCCTCTAATAGCTTGTTGCAAAAGATAATTAAAACCACCTTCAGCCATCAACTCATAGCCCATTTCAAGAAGTTATGAGCCTGAAATTTTACTTTTCATTTCTAAGAAACACCATAAACTAAACTACTCAATAACCTGTTTCTCGAAAATTTGATCCTTCAAACAAATTATATTGATATTATTTCAGTATCCATTTTAACCATATAGTTACAACTCTATTATTTTACTTCCATTTTTCATCAAAGATTGCATACAGATAGATAGTTCGCTTAAGATTAAGTTGAGCGATGTTGAGCCTTCCAACCAAACAATATAAAAGAACAGCAGATTTATGTGGATGAGCGAAAATCGCTCTGGATTGTTTCAAGACAAGCAGTTCGATTTTCAGCCTTCGTACTTATGGAAGCCTCTTCAGTGGCAAAGATGGGCAAAGCTTGTTGGGATAGTCAGATTCTGTGTCGCGAAAACCCTATGTATATATAATAACCTTTCGGCAGTTTTTTATATTAAAATTAACTTTATCGACTCTATATATAAAGTAACTTATGGCATATATCTAATGTCTTATTGTAAGCTTAACAAATTTTTGAGAGTCTTTGCGAAAGAAGGATACTTCAATTTATAACCTAAAGTCTGCATTAATTTGCCAGATATCAATGACAGTAATAAAAATAATGCAAATCATGGCACCAATAAAGTCAAAAGAGGTAATAAACCTGGTAGAGGAGGCCAAGGAATAGCGCATTCCCTCAGCCAAACCGAATATCCTTGGAATAAAAATGTCGCAAGCAGTAGAGACTCATTGATCTGAAAAAATTGGAACCAACTGCTCTCCTAAACGATAGTATAGTAAACAGCTATATAAGAATGCTTAGCTTCGCATTCTTATAGTAGGATTTGTAGGAAAAGATCTATTTCTTTTCCTCCTTTTTCATGTAAAAACTAATATCATAGTAGCTTAAGGGATAGCAATCTTCCTAAGATAAACAAAAAAATAAGTGCTGTAAAGGAGAAGATCGTCAAGAATTACCGAAGTGTTTAACGTTGGACGAAGAACATCGATATCTTGGAAAAGAAAATCTTAGTTTTTCCAATCGAGATAGCGTACTGCGACAGCATGTTTGAGAAAAAGGAATTCATAGTTGCTGTAATCAGGAAGTATATGTCGATATAGCTTCATTAAAAGAGGGGATTTACGTTATAACTAACAGAAGTCAACGCACCTTGCTACCAACTACTAGTAATTTTTTGCTAAATTAGCTTCCCCGCCAAACCAACACATATGATTGTGGACTCTACATGCTTACCTACATCTAAGAGCTAGTTAGTAAAAGTAAACAATTATAAGACCCCAGCCACATCAAAAACAGGAGGAAGTCTTTGTGAATTAAGGTTCTACCTGCGTCCTATTTGCTTCGGCGTCAATTATCTGCATCTTGTCTATCTTGATCTAAAGATAAATAATTCTTTATTGGCAATCCTCGTTATAATGTACAATATTATTCACTCATCACAGTACCAACTGGTTTTTGAAATACAGGGGTTGGGGTTGGGG
>Ga0316217_10003199_pt1 | contig 18935 bp, 22 predicted proteins | sample 1anoAmetaG_FD_203633 | JGI IMG/M metagenome (GOLD analysis project Ga0316217, IMG submission 203633) | Freshwater microbial communities from Trout Bog Lake, Wisconsin, USA - 1anoA | ecosystem: Environmental > Aquatic > Freshwater > Lake > Hypolimnion/Profundal zone | place: USA: Wisconsin...
GCGCAACGCCGTGGCCGGCATGTGAGCGGCGTCGGTCAGCACGACATAGCGCTCCACGCTCGGCAACTTGTCCGCGATCGCCTCCAGCAACGGGACGAAGGTCAGATCGAGAAAAACCAGACGATCCTCCGCGTGATTCATGATCCAGACGATCTGTTCTGGAAAAAGACGAGGATTAACCGTATGATAGACGGCGCCGAGGCCCGTAATGCCATACCAGGTCTCGAGATGACGGGCGGTGTTCCAGGCCAGCGTCGCCACCCGATCGCCCAGCCGGATGCCCTCGGCGGCAAGACGCTGCGCAACGCGAAGCGACCGCGCCCGGAGCTGTCGATACGTCGTCCGCTGTATCGGTCCCTCGATGGACCGGGAAACGACCTCCCGGCCGCCATGCTGGACCGCCGCGAAATCAATCACCTTGTGCAGCAGCAACGGCCAATCCTGCATCTGGCCCAGCATCCTGTTCCTCCCTTTCGCAGCCGCTCGAACAGCCTTCCCGGCCCGTCTCTTGAACAACGCTTGCCCGGAAATCGAACATGGCGCCGACGGAAAAGCTTGGCAATGCGCGCGCGGTGAAATTGCGATGCCCCGCTTGCGGCGGTAGAAGCGTCGGGGCTAGCCTGTCGGCAGGTCGACAGGGGGCGTCATGACGGCAGCCAACGAGCTTGCGATTCGGGTCTGGTTCCGCTTTGTGCGGCTCGAAACGCGGATGAACATTGCCGTGACCGAAAGATTGCGGGACATCGGCCTGTCGGTGCCGCAATGCGACGTGTTGACCACGTTGACCGAGGCCGAAGGCGTGAACCAGCAGGACCTGGCCAAACGCCTTTATGTCACGAAAGGCAATATCTCCGGTCTGCTGGACCGGTTGGAGAACGCCGGACTCGTGGAGCGGCGTTCGACGGCGGCGGATCGTCGCCAATATGAAATTTATCTCACGCCGGCGGGCCGCGCCGCCGCCGAAAAGGCGATTGCGCTGCAACACGCGCTGATTCAGGCGACCCTCGGCCGCATGCCGCAGCACGAATTGGCGAAGCTCGAAGGTCTGCTGGTCTCGATCCGCGACCTCATGCGAGAATATGGCGGGCCGGTTGCGCCGTCGCCGGCAACGGCGGAGCCATAGAGCCGGACCCTGGAGCGAGGCGCCCACGATGACAGCGTTTCGAACCGTTCGGCGGGTCGGGCACAGCCCCGCCCAAATGTTCGATCTGGTCGCGGATTTCGAGCGCTATCCCGAATTCGTGCCCTATTGCCGATCTGCCCGCATCAGGCGCCGCACTCCGGGCCCCAATGGAGTCGAAGTGCTGATTGCGGACATGGAGGTCGCCCAACCTCCCTTGCGCCAGCGGTTCACGACACGGGATACCCTGGACCGGCTGCACGGCAAAATTTTCGTCACCTATATCGACGGTCCATTTCGCGCATTCGAGAACATCTGGTCATTCCACGATGGGGGCGCCGGCGGATGCCGGGTCGAGTTCTTCGCCGAATACGAATTCAGCAGCCGTGCGCTCGAGTTGGTGATGGGATCCGTCTTTCAAGCAGCCTATCGCAGCATTTCGGCCGCATTCGAGGCGCGCGCGCATGTCATCTATGGCCCGCCGGCGATTACCGCTGGATCGTGAGCAATTGATAGAGGCCGCCGAAAAAGCGGCGGCGCGACACGCCGGCGCGATCCCGGTCTTTCGGCATCCATTTTTCGAGGTCATCTCGCCAAAGTTCCAGCGCGAAGGGCTCCAGCCGCGCGAGCACCGGCTGGAAGAGATAGCGCAAGGGATTCCAGATCCTCGGACAGGCGTAGTCAACGATCACGATTCGACCGCCTGGCTTGACCACGCGAAAGGCTTCCGCGAGCGTGGCGCGCCGCCACGCCTCAGGCTGTTCGTGCAAAAGCAGAAACAGCAGGGCGCGATCGACGCTGGCGTCTCCGACGTCGAGCGCCGCAGAGTCCATGAGAAGACGACGCACCGGCGCATCGCGGGGCAGCTTGACCGAAAGGTTGTCGAGTTGTTGCGGCAACACGTCGACAATATCGATCGCGCCGCCGCTCGCTTGCGCCCTTTGCGCAAGGACCGCGCTGATGTCGCCGTAAGCGCAGCCGATTTGCAACGTCAGGCCCTGCAGCGAGGCGCCGAGTTGGTCGAGCGCGGCGTCGCGCAGGCGACGATAGTTTCCCCACAGGATCGCGTTGACCAACCATTGGCGCTCGAAAACTCGCAACGCATTGGGATGCACGTAGGCCCACCAATAGTGTTGTTTTAGATATTCGGGGACGATCGGCGCGCCGGCGACGCCGCCGCTTCGCTCGGCGCCGCCCGCGCGGCGCAACGGCGGCGAGGCTCCGAATCCCACGCCGAAATCACCGGCGAAATTGCCCGACTCTTCGAATGTCTTGCTCATGACGCGCCATTTCTCGCGTCGATCGCACGACGCCCGGATCGTTATGGCGTGAGGCTACGCTCCGTATTTCCGCATCACTTGAGTTTGCGCAAACCGGCTGTCGTCCGAAGTCGATTCAACCCGAACGAAAAAGGGCGGGGGTTCATAAACCCCCGCCCCGCTCCTGATCTGACGCTTGGTCCGGCGCCCGTTCGATCTATTCGGCGCCGCCGAGTTCCGGATAGTCCTTGGCCATGCTCACGCCATAGAGCGGCTTGTTGACGCCCTGGTGGCAGGTCGCACAGCTCAGTTTCGGACCGTCGCCGGCAGGCCCCAGCCGATTGGCAGGGAATACCGACTGCAGGGGGTCGAGATAGGCCATGTTCAGATCACGCGCCATCTGGATCCCATGCCAGGCGGTCACGCGCTGCGGATTGCTCTGCGCCCAGTTGGAGAAGGCCCTCGAATTATGGCAGAAGGTGCAATTGACCCCCAGACTCTCCGACATATGGATCATCAGGGAATACGTCTGCTCCGTCGCCTGTATCGGCGCGCCATAGCCGGAGGGATAGGCGGACGTCGCCGCGATGCGGATCGGACCCTTGGCGTCCAACGTCGCCGACAGCGGGTCGAGCGTCATCGCGGTATCGCCGTTGATCTTGCCGGGATGGCCCAAACCGTCATTGGTCGCCGCGAAACCTGCGGCATGCGCAGGACCTGGATTTTGATACCAGACATATTTGGGCACCGGCTGACCGCGATGACAGGTATAGCACGTGACGCCCGTCAGACCGACATGGGCCTTCCAGTCCTGATTGATGTGACGGGTCATCTCCAGCATGCGCCGGGCGACCTTCTTCGTGTACAGGCTGTCGTCGGCCATGTTCTCGGTGTTGTGGCAATAGGCGCAACCGGCGTTATCGCCGTCCTGGGGCGCGACCCAGGCCGCGAGCGACAACATGACCCGATTGAACTGATCTTCACTGAGATCCTTCAGAACCTGTATATTCTGATAGACCTCGGTCGCACGCTTGCCATCGGGCGAAGCCTTGTCGATCGGATCGGGCAGCGCATTCGCGAGCTTGAGGGCCCGCTCCGTGGCGGGGGTGACAAGTTGATCCATGCCGGTTCCCCGGAATCCACTCTGGGTGGAGTGGATCGGCGGAATATTCCACCCGGCCGTAAACAGCATCGCTACGGTGAGGAGGAAGGCCGCGACCAGACCCAAAAGGGCCGGTCCGGCGGTGTAGACGCCGAATTTCATTGGGCGGCTCCCGTGGTTGAAGCGGGGTCGACGACGGGCGGGAAGGCATGGGGATAACTCGGCGCGATGTGATGATGCACGGCCCAGAGATACCAGTTGTCGACAACAGTTCCGGTCAGCAGAATTCCGATGCCGCCTGTCAGGGGGCACAGAACCGCGAACCACCAGGCCCAACGATGTATCGATTCCATCGTCGCATTGAAGCCCATCGTCCAGCGCCAAAACAGCGCAGCCCGTTCCGAAGCGGTTCCCCGATCGAGGATCTGCTCGACCTCGCGCTCGCCGCCATATCGGCCGACCGCAAGGATCGTCGCCCCATGCATCGCAAACAGCAACGTCGAACCGTAAAGGAACGTGATCGAGAGCATATGGAAAGGATTGTAGAACAGGTTGCCGTAGCGAATGGAGAAGGCTGCGGTCCAATCCAGGTGCGGAAAGATGCCGAACGGGACCGCCTCGCTCCAGTGACCCATCAGGATCGGCCGGATGAACCCAAGCACGAGATAGAGCCAGATCGCCGATCCGAAAGCCCATGCGGCATGCGTGCCGAGGCCGAGGGCGCGGGCGCGACGGTACATGCGCGCCCACCACATCAAAATCGACGTCGTCAGGAAGAAGCCGGCGATCAACCACCAACCGCCCTCGTTGAGCGGCGGAAAGACATGCAGTCCGTATTCAGGCTTGGGCGGCTCCAGCGCCAGCCACGGCAACTGCCGCACGAACTGGATCGGGTCCCAGTGCACGGAGGCCCACATGTTGAGCCCGATGATCTCGAAGGCCGCGAAGCCGAAGATCAACGAGAACACTCCGAGATTTCCCAGATAGATCGGCCCGATCTGCGCATTGCCGAAAATGCCGAGCAGATGGATGAAACCCGCGTCCTTGGGTCGCGCCATATTGGGGACCGGGACGCCGAGGTCCGGCGTTTCGCCGCGCACCTGAACCTGGGTGAAGATGTTTTGGTAATAGGTCAAGATAGGCCTCCCAATCCCTAACGCCAGACCGGCAGATTGAGCCACCAGTTCCACCATTCCGGCCATCCGCGGGTCCAGAAGGGACCGCTGATGATGATGCAGACCGCGCTCCAGAAAACCGCCGAAAGCGCAAGGAACAGTCCCAGACGATGAATTCCCAGCGTGCCGATGGAATATCCGATGGCGTCGCGGAAGAACGTGTCTTCGTATTCCGTCGATTTGACAGGCTGACCCGGCGCCGGATTGCTCGCCGACAGAATGAGCGACCCGTGCAGGGCGAGAGCCAGCGTCGTCGTGAAGAAGAATGTCACGCCGAGCATGTGCGCAGGATTGTAGTGGAAGTGGAGGTACTGATAGCCGGTGTTCGAAACCCAATCGAGGTGGCTCAAGATGCCGTAGGGAAAACCAAACCCCCAGGCGCCGAGCAGGATCGGCCGGATGACGACCAGCGAGACATAGGCGAAGATCGCCATGCCGAATGCGGCGGGGACATGGTAGCCCATGCCGAGCTTGCGGCAGATCTCCACCTCGCGAAGCGCCCAAGAGACGAAGGTGATCACCGCGCAGATCGTGATGATCTGCCACAGGCCGCCTTCCTTCAGCGGCGCGAAGGCGAGACCATATTTGATGTCGGGCGGCGCGATATTGATTTGCCAGAGGTTCCAGCTCGGCCCGATGGCGGCGCCATAGACAATGAGCGCCGTGCCGAGAAACCCGAATACCGCCACCAGGACGCCGAAAAAACCGACGTAGAACGGACCGACCCAAAAGTCGAAGAGATCGCCGCCGATGAGCGTCCCGCCCCGCACGCGGTACTTCTTCTCGAAATTCAACATGGCCATGGCGGCCCTCCTTGCGCGACACGGGTTGGCTTGATCGCGGCGGGCGCGCGCAAGCGTGCGTCCGCAACGATTCGCTTAGACTCGATCGCCAATCAGGCGAAAGACGTCGGGATCGTCTGCTCGATCTGGCCCGTCTTGGCTGGCTTGCCTTCCAGCCAGTTGTAACGATCCGTGCTCAGCAGGATGAAGTGAATGAGAAGCGCGAGCGTGAACAGGAAGGCGCAAAGAGCCACCAGCGCACGACGCGGATCGAATAGCAGCCAAACTTTATACATGGATGTTTCCTCTTCAGCTGACGAGGGAGAGGACGCTATGCAGCGCAGTATTCACGCCGTCCAGCATCGCATAACCTTTGGGGCCCGGAATCCAGGGGCGCCAGTTCCACACCAGCACATGCGCCAGGATAGCAATCACCGTGAAGCCGATGAAGCTCTTGACGAACAGCCCGTGGAATTCCTGCGCTTCCGATTCCGTCAAACCCGACAGAGAGGATCTGTCGTTGTCGTTGGCCATGATATGACCTCCGTTTCAAGTTACCGCGCACGCCCTACGCGGCGACATAGTCGGGACTTGGCGTCACGACAGGCGTTCCGACCGATTTTTACGGCCAGTGGATTGCAACATCGTCCGGGCCATCATGGCGTAGGATGTTGCGATCGCAGCGTTCGCTCGCGCCTGCGCGAACAGCGAGCGAGGCGCCGATTCCGGCTCTTCCTCGCCCGCAGCGAGGCGAGCGATCATTCGGTTCAAGCCCTCGGCCGCGATACAAAGGGGATAGATCGCGCCGAAGAAGAGGTGGCTCTGGATCCCGTCGCTGCGGGGCGCGGCATCCGTATGAAAAATGCTAGACATGGTTTTGCGCTCCCGGAAAACTTGGCCTATGCGAGGTCATGCGTCTCGCCCCGCCATCAAAAGATCTCGCGCGCGCACGACGCGCTCGGGCCGAACTGACTCCTCGCCCGCCCGTCGAGCCTCGCGCTCGGCCGCATCGCGCAGTCGCTTCGCCATCGAAATTCGCACCAGCACCGGCGTCGCCTCGACGATATCGTCGAGCAAGTCCTTCGCTTCGTCGTCCCAGGGCAGTTCCCGATGCAGGCGGGACGGCGTCGCCTCGACCTTGTCGAGATCGGAGCCGAGCGGCAGGATGTGGAACAGCGCATCGAACAGCGCGTTGCAGACTTCCTGAATGAGGTAGGTAGCGCCCGCATAGCCCATGAAGGGCGTGCCAGTGTGGCGACGAATGATGGCTCCGGGGAACGAAGCCGGAATATACATCGCGCGCGCCCCGGCTTCGGCCAGATACATGCGCTCGTTGTAGCTGCCGAACATCACCAGCGGCGGCTTGCTGCGAATGGACTGGCGGACGTTCTCGTTGTCCGTTTTCTCGCCGGGCTTGCGGGGAATGGCGAACATGCAGGGCAGACCCATTTCCTCCTCGAGGAAATGGCGAACGCCGCGCGCGTAGGTTTCATTCGCGACTATGGCGAAGGTGGCGGTGCCGAAAAAGTCCTGGGTGACAGAGCGCCAGAGATCCCAGATCGGCTTGATTGTCGTGTTCTTCTCGCGCTCGATGAACGGCTCGGGATCGATCCCAAGAAGCTCGCCGAGGGCGCGCAGAAATTTGGTCGTGCTATGCAGACCGATCGGCGCCTGGAGATAGGGACGGTCGAGCGCCTCGCAAAGCGAGCGGCCGAACTCGCGATACAGCAGGATATTCACATCGGCGTCGACCAAACGCGCGACATCCGCAAGATGGCTGCCGAGCGGAAAGACCATATTGATCTCAGCGCCGACGCCTTCGACCAAGCGACGGATCTCGGCCAGATCGGACGGCATGTTGAACACGCCATAGGAGGGTCCGATCAGATTGACGCGCGGCTTGGTGCCGGCCGCCGGGGCCTTCCGCTTCGGAGCGACACCCTTCTTGGCGCCGAATTCCGTCCACAGCCACGTCATTGCGCGATTGGCGCATTGCCACTGATCTTCGTCGATCGTGCGCGGCAGGAAGCGTTGGATGCCGGTGCCTTCGGGCGTAACGCCGCCGCCGATCATCTCGGCGATGGAACCCGTGACAACGACGCTGGGAAGGTCGGGATCGAGCGTTTTGTGCGCCCGGCGCATCGCGCCCTCCGTGCCGTTGCGTCCCAACTCCTCTTCAGCGAGGCCGGTCACAACAATCGGCAGTTCATGCGGCGGCAGCGCATCGGAATAGTGCAAGACCGAAGTGACGGGCAGGTTCTCGCAGCCTACCGGCCCGTCGATGACAACCTGCAACCCCTTGATCGCGGTGAACACGTAGACCGCGCCCCAATAGCCGCCGGCGCGATCGTGGTCGAGGACTAACATGAGCCCATCTCCTCGACTGGCTTCATATTCAGCCTGGCGCGAGTCTTCTTGCGGAACTCGGGCCGATCGCGCGGCGTATCTTCCCAAACGCCGGCCTTGAACCCTTCTCCGACATCGCCGAAGAAAGCTTTCATTTCATCGAAACGCCCCTTGCTCGCGAGAGCCGCGTTCACGACCTTGGCGAGCGAGCCGGCGCCGGCGACGCCCATCAGCGGGCGCGCTGAAATGAGATTGGTGAAATAAAGACCGGGCGTGGCCGCTTGTTTCGCCTTTTGCACCACAGGCGTCGTGCCGATGGCGAGGTCCGGCTTGAATTCGGCCATCGCGGCCAAATCCTGCTCAAGCGAGGCGCGATACTGGACATGCACGCCGCGCGATTGCAGCCAGTCCCGGTCCTCTTCCGAGAATCGCGTGCGCGGGCAGGCGGTTCCGACATAGCGGAGATCCGCTCCGCTCTCGACCAGCAGGCGTCCGACGAGTAGTTCAGAACCCTCGTAACCCGACAGCGTGATGCGCCCCCGGATCGGATTGGCGGCAAGAGCCGCCGCGATGGCCGGGAGCAGCTTGTTCTGAGCCGCCTCGACCTTCGCCTTCGGAACGCCGCAGGCGTCGCCGATCGCCGACAACCAGCCCGCCGAACCGTCCTTGCCGACAGGCGCCGAACCGATGACCTTTCGCCCCGCCGCCTCGAACTCGCGCACGCAGGCGGTGTAGAAGGGGTGAATGGCGGCAACGGCAGCGCAGTCGAGAGCGCCGTAAAGTTCGCGCCATTCGCGCGTCGGCGTCACCGGACCGGCCGCCAGCCCCATCAGATCCAACATGCCGCCGATCTGCACGGGATCGACAGGGAACATCTCGCCAATCATCGAAACGGTAGGCTTGTCGCTGCGCGCAGTGCGCGGCGCCTGAACCGGACCCTGCTCGGCTTCGAGGCGAGCGTAGCGCAGCATCGCGCCCGCGAGGACATCCTTCGCCTCGGCATGCGTCGGAACGCCAAAGCCAGGAACGTCGATTCCGATGATCCGAACGCCGTTGATGTCCTTCGGCAACAGTCTGAGCGGAACTCCGGACGCCGTGGGAACACAGAGATTGATGACGACGACGACATCATATTTCTCGGGATCGGCAAGATTGAAGACGGATTCCCGTATGTCCTCGAAAAGCTTTCCCGTGACGAGCGTCTCGGAGTTGAACGGGACATAGCCTACCGTTCGGCGCGCGCCGTAGAAATGCGAGGTGAAGGTGAGGCCGTAGACGCAGCACGCGGATCCCGAGAGCACCGTCGCGGTGCGGCGCATGCGCAAGCCTACGCGCAACGAACCGAAAGCGGGACACATGCTCTGCGGCTGGTCGTGCGGTCCCGTCGGGTAGTCCTTCGCGTATTGGCCCAAGGTTTCGCTCAGGCCCGCCGAGGCCGCAGCCGCGCGCATGGTCTCCTTGCCCGAATGACAACCGAGGCCATCCGACTCGACCGCAGCAATGTTCACGCCCTCAGCCGCTGCGAGCGGCGCGCCGGAGAGGATTTCGCGGGTGACGGGCGCGTTCATGCGTTTGTCCTAGACGCTGTCGTAAACGACTTCGAGCGAAGGCTTGTGGACGAGCGAGACGCCGCACATGTCCTCCATCGTTGCGGGTTCGAGCACGACATGGCGACCAACAGATTCTCCGGAGAACAGTCCAAGCAGTTGATCCTGAGAGAGCGGCTTCGGACGATGCGGGCTCGCCTCGGCGACATTGGTGGCGAGCGATTCGAACAACGAACCCCAGCGACCCTCCGGTCGGCCAATGATTTCGTAATTGGCGCTCTTGCGGCGAATATCCTCGTCGGCGGGGATGGCGGCGAGGATGGGAATTCCCGCTGCAGCTGCGAAAGCGGCAGCCTCGCCCGTGCCGTCATCCTTGTTGATGACGAGACCGCCTACGCCGACATTGCCTCCGAGCTTGCGGAAATATTCCACCGCGGAGCAGACATTGTTGGCGACATAGAGCGACTGGAGATCGTTCGACCCGACGACAATGACCTTCTGGCACATGTCGCGCGCGATCGGCAGACCGAAGCCGCCGCAGACGACGTCGCCGAGAAAATCGAGCAGGACGTAATCGAAGCCCCATTCATGGAAGCCGAGCTTCTCGAGGAGTTCGAAACCATGGATGATGCCGCGGCCGCCGCAGCCCCGGCCGACTTCCGGGCCGCCGAGTTCCATGGCGTAGACGCCGTCGCGCTTGAAACAGACATCGCCGATCGCCACCGCTTCGCCCGCGAGCTTCTTGCGCGTCGATGTCTCTATGATTGTCGGGCAGGCGCGCCCGCCGAACAGCAGGGAGGTCGTGTCGCTCTTGGGATCACAACCGATCAGCAGAACCTTTTTGCCCTGCTGCGCCATCATGTAGGAGAGATTGGCGAGCGTGAAACTCTTGCCGATGCCGCCCTTGCCGTAGATCGCAATGATCTGCGTTTCCTTGGTCGCGTGCGTCGAGACGGGATCGGGCTCGATTGCGGCCTCTTGCCGCAGCAGATGCGCGGGCGGGTTGGCGACTTCTTCCGGGGTCAGAAAGCCAGCATTGACGCTCACGAGCGCGCCCTCCAATCGAGAACCATTTTCAGACAGGTCGCATCGTTGAATGCGACGGGATAGGCGTCTCTGGCCTCGTCCGCAGGACGCCGGTTGGTGACAAGATCATCAAGCGACAATCGACCTTCAGCGACGAGGCGATACACGGCTTCGAGATCTCCCGGGCCCCATTGCGCGGCGATGCGCAGGCGGGTCTCGCGCATGAAGGCGGGCGGGAAGGCGAAGGAGATGACGTCGTAGAATCCGGCGAGAACGACTTCGCCGCCGGGCGCCAACCGCTGGATCAGGACATCGAGCAGAGCGGCGTCGCCGCTGACGTCGATGACGGTCCGGTAATTGCGTCGAGCATCCTGGTCCGGCGAGACTACGGCGTAGCCTTGCGCGCCTTCGTGCCGGGCGGCGTTCGTTTCCCAGACGGTCGGCGATGCGCCCGACGCAACGGCAAGGCGCGCCAGAAGACGACCGAGAACGCCATGTCCGACAATAAGTTCGCCATCTCCCGGCTGGATGGAGCCGCGGGCGTGGTAAGCGGTCGCGGCCAGCGCGAGCAGGGTCGCGTTTTCGTTCAGCGCGCGATCGACGCGCAGCACCCGCGCGGCCGAGGTGGTGAGGCGCGACGCAGCGCCGCCGAAAAGACCGCGAACCTCGCCAAAGCAGCGCGCGCCGGGGACAAACACCCGATCGCCGACCGCGAGGCCGGCGCTCGGACCGGCCTCGACAACTTCGCCGACAGTCTCGTAGCCCGGGACCAGCGGATATCCCATGCCGGGAAACGTCGGCATCTTGCCGGAGTAGAGCAGCCGCTCCGTCCCCGTGCTGACGCCGGACCAGTACGTGTTGACGACGACATCGCCCGGGCCGGGAGCGTCGACGGAGAGCGGCTTAAGCGTAAGACGCTCAGGCTCCTCCAGAACGACGGCCAACGAGCTCAACATTACTTTTTGTCCTTGATCGGCAGGGCGCCGCATTTGAGTGTCAGTTTAGAATGACAATTGACGACGTCAATACAAATTTACGTACGCATCGCCGCAAGGGCGGACGCCAGAAGCGGACGCGGCGTCGGAACGGCCCGCACATCCGCGAAGCCGGCGGCGCGAACCAGGCTCGCAATTTCGGCCTGCGTTCGCGCCCGACCGCGACCCATCGCCAGGAGATAAAAGCCGAAATAGGCGTCGCCGACCGGTTCCGCGCCGCGGACGCCCGCCATCGGCTCCGCGATCAGAAGTCGGCCGCCAGGGGGGAGCGCCTCATACGCGCGTCGAAGCAGGGCGAGCGACGACTCGTCGTCATGATCGTGCAGGACCCGGACCAGCGTCACGAGGTCGGCGCCCCGGGGGAGCGGGTCGGTAAGGAACGAGCCCCCCGTCGCGTCGCTTCGGCCGGCATATCCGAGTTCGTGCAACCGTCGGCGCGCCCGCGCGGCCACAGGCGGCAGATCGAAGAGGTGGAGATGCAGCCGGGGCGCCCGCGCCCCGACAGCGACGAGGAAGGCGGCTTCTCCCCCGCCGACGTCGAGAATCCGCCGATGTCGGCGGAACGGATAGGAGTCGAGGATGTCCTCGGCGACGAGAGGTTGCGTAGCCGACATCAGGGCGCTGTAGCGGGCATAGGCGTCTGCGGGAGCGCCTGTGACGTCGCCGCCCGGCCTGTCGGCCGCATACGGCCAGAACTGACCCAATTCGGTGCTCCGCTCGCCCCGGAGCAGCGCTACGGGATCCGCGAGGTCGCGATAGACGATCGCGTGGTGCTCGATCATCGCGGCGAGGCCGGGAGCGCCAACCAGGGCGGCGCCGAGCTCACCCAACGCGAAACGGCCGGCGGGGAGTTCGCTGACAAGACGAAGCGAGACCGCGGCGCGCAACAGCCGCGACGCGCCCGCCTCGGGAAGGCCCGCCTGAACGGCTATGGCTTCCAGGCCCAGCGGTCCCTTCTCGAGGATCGCGAACAGGTGCGTGCGAATGCAGGCCAGCAGCGTCTGCGAATAGATGAAGCCGGCGCAGAGATCGAAAAGGGAGCGCGCGCGCCGACGCGCAATGCCGCGGACAAAGGGCGCCCGCGCGGCCCAGTTTTGGAATCTCGGGCTGGCTATCATGCGATTGCGGCGAGAAAGCCATGCCTCTGTCCAGGCCGCGAAGCGCGAACCCGCAGCGGCCGGGGCTGCGACGGATAGATCTGAACCGGCCGCAGTCACGGCGATCAGGCCGCGACGCGTTCGAGCTGCTTGGGAAAGAACTGACGGGTCTGCGCCTTGATCAAGGCGCGGAGCTCAAAGGCGCCGGGGCATTCGGGAATGCTCTCGACGGCCTCCCGGATCAGCGACTCAAGATGCGCCTTCGCGCCGCCAACGCCCATCTGCGCCGCTGCATTGGGCCGCAGGCGCGCAGCGTCCTGTCCGATCGGCTTGCCCAACTCTTCGGCGTCGCACAGCACGTCGCGCAGGTCGTCGGCGACCTGATAAGCCTCGCCCAGCTTGGCCCCGAGGGAGGCCCATCTTGCCGGATCGGCGCCGGCGGCAGCGGCGCCGCTGCTGGTCGCGCCGACAAAAAGCGCTCCGGTTTTGGCGCGTTGGTATTGGGTCAACGAGATGCTCGGTTCGCACTCCCAGGCCTGTCCCGCCACGATGCCATGCGGCGAGCCCACGGCTTTGGCGATGATGCGGGTCAGGTTCACCTGCACCGCCGGAGCCAAGGCGTCGGAGCGCGCGAGCGTCTCGAAAGCCGCGACGATGAGCGCGTCGCCGGCAAGAACGGCCAACGGAGCGCCGAATTTCACATGGACCGACGGCTTTCCGCGACGCAGGTCGGCATTGTCGAAGCAGGGAAGATCATCGTGGACAAGCGAGGCGCAGTGCAGGAATTCGATCGCGGCAGCCGCGGCGTCGGTCGCCGCCGGATTGGGATCGCCGCAGGCGTGCGCGACGGCCATGCACAGCTGCGGGCGAATGCGGTGACCGCCCGGGAACACCGAATAGCGCAGCGCCGAGGCCAGCAGCGGCGGCGCGTCCGATCCTTCGGCGTGCAAGAGAGCCGCTTCCAGGGCCTGCTCGATCCGCGCGGGGATATCCATGACGCCTCCTACCGAGTAAAGCAATATTGTCGCCTTATGTGTCAAAATAAGTTGACACATATTGTTGCGCTTATCAAGGATGTCGTCGGCGGAAATCAAACGGGAGATCTTGGTGCGGACGCCGCGCGTGGCCATCGTCGGGGCGGGGGTAGGCGGCCTCACGTCGGCGGCCCTGCTGGCCGCGCAAGGCGTCGAGGTCTCGCTGTTCGAGCGCGCGTCGGAACCCGGCGGGAAGATTCACCAGAGCCGGTTCGGAACGGCGGCGATCGACGCAGGGCCGACGGTCTTCACCATGCGATGGGTGTTCGAGGAGATTTTTCGCGCGGCCGGCGCGTCTCTGGCCGAGCGACTGCCGTCACGGCCGCTGGACATCATCGCCCGACACGCCTGGGGACGCGGAGAAACCCTAGATCTCTTCGCGGAGGAAGAGCGCTCCTATGCAGCGATACGACAATTCTCGGGCGTCCGGGAGGCCGAGGGGTTCCGCGCCTTCCTGCGGCGCGCCGGAGCGATCTACAACACCCTCGAGCGGCCGTTTCTGCGCAATTCCCGCCCAACCCCGCTGTCCTTGACGGCGAGGATCGGGCTGTCGAAACTGCCCGATCTCCTTGCCATTTCGCCCTTTTCGACGCTTTGGGACGCGCTGGGCGATCATTTCCGGGACCCGCGACTGCGCCAATTGTTCGCCCGATACTCCACCTATTGCGGCTCGTCGCCGTTTCTTGCCCCCGCGACGCTCATGTTGATTGCGCATGTCGAGCAATGCGGCGTGTGGCGGCTGGAAGGCGGCATGGGAGCGCTTGCCGCCGCGCTTGCCGAGCTGGCGCGAGAGAACGGGGCCGAATTGCTTTTCAATAACGCCGTCGATGAAATCGGAGTGGAGCGCGGTCGCGCCGTCAGCGTCCGGACGCGCGATGGCGTCCGTTTCGCGGCTGACGCCGTGATATTCAACGGCGATATCGCCGCGCTGGACCAGGGGATGCTAGGCGCCGCCTTTCGATCCGCGAGGCCGCCGCCGCTTGCGGCTCCCGATTCGTTGTCGGCGCTAACGCTCGCCTGCCTCGGCGCGCCCCAGGGCTTCTCGCTGGCGCACCACAATGTCTTTTTCAGCGCCGATTATCGCGATGAATTCGCAGACCTCATCGCGCGTCGACGGTTGCCGGCGGACCCAACGGTCTACGTCTGCGCCCAGGATCGCGGCGGGGACTGCGCGCCGCCGGGTTTGGAACGCCTGTTTTGTCTGGTGAACGCTCCGGCCGAACGCGGCGGCGCGTCCTTATCGCCTTCGGAGATCCAGTCATGCGAGGAACGGATGGCGCGACGGTTGGAGCGCAGCGGACTGACGCTTCGGGTCGACAGTCAGGCCCGACTTCGCAAGGGCCCAACCGAATTCGGAGCGATGTTTCCGGCGACGGGGGGAGCGCTCTACGGCCGAGCGTGCCACGGATGGCGGACTTCCTTCGCGCGTCCGGGCGCGAGGGCGCGGATTCCCGGGCTCTACCTCGCGGGCGGGAGCGTTCATCCGGGACCGGGTGTTCCGATGGCGGCGCTCTCGGGTCAACGGGCGGCGGAGGCGGTGATGGCGGACCTGACTTTGCTCTCCCCGTCGGGGCGGGGGGGTACGCCTGGTGGTATATCGACGCCGTCAGCGACGATGGCCGCTTCGGACTGACGATCATCGCCTTCGTCGGGAGCGTGTTTTCGCCCTATTACGCCTGGCGCGGCCGCGCCGACCCCGAAGACCACTGCGCGGTCAATGTGGCCCTCTACGGCCCCCGCGGCGCGAGATGGACGATGACGGAGCGAGGGCGCGCCGCCGTATGCCGGAGCACGGATCGGCTGGAGATCGGCCCCAGCGCCTTGACCTGGGAGCGCGGCGGACTGAGCCTCGACATCCGCGAAATCGCGGCGCCGTGGCCCCGGCCCGTTCGCGGCAAAGTTCGGCTGTCGCCGCAGGCGATCAATCCTCTGGCGTTCGAGCTCGAAAGCGCGGGTTCGCATTATTGGCGCCCGATCGCGCCGCGCGCCCGCGTGGAGGTCACCTTCGACGATCCCGCGATCGCCTGGGGCGGCGAAGGCTACTTCGACACGAACTTCGGCGCCGAGCCTCTCGAGGCGGCTTTCTCGCGATGGACATGGTCTCGCGCCGCCACACGCGATGGGGCGGCTGTGATTTATGACGCCGTTCGTCGCCGAACCGCGCCTCTCTCGCTGGCCGTGGGTTTCACCGCGGCGGGGGAAGCTCGGGCCTTCGAGGCTCCCCGGATCGCGCGGCTGCCGAAGACCCGCTGGCGTCTCGACCGCGAGATCCGATCCGAAGCCGCCGAGCCTTCGATAGCACGGGACTTCGAGGACACGCCCTTCTATTCTCGCTCTCTGGCGTCGGTGCGCTGGTTGGGACAGGACCTCACCGCCGTCCATGAGTCGTTGTCGCTGGACCGTTTTGCCAAACCCATTGTCAAATGCATGCTGCCGTTTCGTATGCCGCGCTGGGCCGCGACGCGAAGCTCAAGTAGGCAGCCGCGCGAAGCGTAGGCCGATAAAGGCGATCAGCGACGCGACAGCATAGGCGTTCAGGTTGAAAAGCGCCGCCGGCGCCGCGAGCGACATGGCGACGAACGGATCGCCGTAACGCCCATGCAGCGCGACAAAGGCCACAAATACGACAATCACCAGCGCGCGCGACCAGATGGCTTCCGACGCTCGGAACCCCTGCATCGCGAGCAGCGCGCAGGGGGCCAGAAACAGCTCGGTTCCGCCGGCCGGCCCGAACCACTTCGTCGCCCACAGGGTGTCAACGAGTCCCAGCCACACCAGACCCTGACGCATGGCGAACGCATGCCGACGGGCCAGCCAGATGAGAGCCGCGAAGCCTGGCGCTGCGAACAGCGTGCCGAGGGATCGGATCGCATCGTCGTAACCGAGCAGCCACCAGACATAAAGCGGATAGAGCGGCTTGTTGGCGAGGATGATCCAGACCACCGCCAGACAGGCCTGCGCGCGTTCATCCGTCGCAACCGGCGGCGACTGGGTCGGCGCCGCCGCCATCACAGCGGCGCGCGCGGCTTCAGACGATAATGGCCGACGCCCCATTCCTCGCCGTCCGCATGTCCGAACAGGCCCGCCGTCGAAAGGAAGAACAGGCGCCATCGGCGTCGCCAGAGGTCGGCTTCGGCGCCGTAGACCGACTTCAGGATCGCGTCGATTTCACTCTTTTGCGCATCCATGTTCGCCAGCCAATCCATAGCGGTGCGCTGGTAATTGAGGCCGGACCAACGCCATTCCGCCTCGACGGAAAACTTGTCGGTAGCCCGATGCGGCAGATCGTGCGCCGGCATGATGCCGCCGGTGAAGAAGTGTTGGGCGATCCAGTCGGCGGGGTCCTTTTCATTGAATCGATAGGAGCGGCTGCGGTGCGTGAACACATGCAGAAAAAGCCGGCCGTCATCGTTCAGCCAACTGCGTGCGCGCGCCAGCAACGTTTTCCAGTTCGACATGTGCTCGAACATTTCCACGGACACAATTCGATCAAAACGCCGGTCGATCGTCAACTCGTTCATGTCGGCGGTGAGCACGGAGAGGTTACGCAGGCCCTGTTCGGCCGCGCGCGCCTCGATGCTCAGGCGTTGCGGACGCGAGTTCGAAACCGCGACGATGGCCGCATTGGGAAACATGCGCGCCATGTAGAGGGACAGGGAGCCCCATCCGCAGCCCAGTTCCAGGATTGTCTGTCCGTCGTGCAGATCCGCATTCTCGACGGTGGCGGCCAAAGCCCCCTGCTCGGCGTCCGCGAGGCTCGTTTGCGGCGAAGGATAAAGGCAGCAGGAATATTTCCGAGCGGGGCCGAGAACCCTGGCGAAAAACTCCGGCGGCAGTTCATAGTGCTGACGGTTGGCTTTGTCGGTATGCACCGCCACGGGATAGGACGCCATGTCTTCGACGAAGCGCGCCTCGTTTTCGAGCGGCGAATGCTGAAGCCGCCGTCGGGTCCGGCCGACCAGGAAGTCGATGCCGCTGAGGGTTACACTGTCCGGCAGGGGAAGGCGCTCGGCCAGGTTTATCGCCGTTGCGATCAGGGTCATCGCGGTTCCTCTCCGATGAGCTTTATGAAAAGATTACGCTCACGAGACGCCTGAAGTTCAAAGCGCTCAAAGAATCTTGCGCGGCGCCGAGCGAAACTCGGCGCCGCGCAATTTCGTGAAACTATCGGGGAGACTTGAACGTAACTTGCACGCCACGGCGCATCTGCCGCCGAGACGTATCGATGCCGGGAGCCAGGAATGCCGTTTCATTTGCGAGAGTTGAAGCGTATCGGGTTTTCCGCCGGCATTTTGGCTCTGGCGATCTGCGAAAGCGGCGGGGCCGAGGCGGCCGACAGCTCGCCGCTCGGGATTTGGGCCCGCGGCGATGGCAAGGCGCTCGTGCGCATTGCGCCGTGCGAGGGCGGCCTGTGCGCGACCAACATGTGGATAAGGCCGGGCACGCCGGATGAAAAGACCGGCGACAAGCTGATCTTGTCGGTCACGCCGTCGGGGCCGACAACTTGGGCCGGAGACGCTTTCGATCCCCAGCGTCAGGCGCATTTCCGCATTGAAATCGACGCCCAGGAGAAGGAAATGACAACGCGCGGGTGTTTGTTGGGCGGATTATTATGCAAGGATGTCCACTGGACGCGCACACAGACCGCCGCCAACTGACACGGAGCCAGCATGACAATGACGAAAATCCTGGCCGCCTATCTCCTTACGCTGGTCATCTTTCTGGCGATGGACTCGGTATGGCTGACCCTGGCGAGCAATACGCTTTACCAGCCCGTGTTGAAGGACATCCTGCTGCAGGGCTTCCGCCCCATTCCTGCGCTTGTCTTCTATCTCATCTATATGGCTGGTCTTGTGCGCTTTGCCGTGCTTCCCGGAGTCGCATCGGGCAAGTTGGACAAGACTGCGGTCGACGGCGCGGTTTATGGCCTGGCGGCTTATGCGACCTACGACCTCACGAATCAGGCGACCTTAAAGGTCTGGACAACCGGCCTGACGCTGGCAGATCTCGCCTGGGGAACCTGTGTTTCGACTTTCGCGGCGACAATCGCCTGCCTGCTGATGCGAAAGCTTTTCAAACCGACCTAACTTGCATCGCGCTCGGCTTCGGCCTTGGCGCTGTCGCGGGCGAGCCTTTTGCTCGTCATCTTTTTCGCCCTCTCGAGCGAAATGAGTTGCCAGACAGCTATCGCGAGGATCGTTCCGAAGGAAAACGCCATCTCGATGAGGCCGTAGTCGCGCTGCGGCATCCGCTATTTTCCGAACTGCTCGGCGCGCTCCAGTCGTTCGAACATTTCGAGCACCCGCATGATTTGCGGGCCGATCGGCTTGGCTCGGTTGCGGGGCGAGGTTGCCGGCGTCGGGGCGGCTCCCACCGCATCGACCAGAAATTGCACCGCCGGCAGCGGCGGAGATTCGTCGACCGCGCCGATCCACGGCGCGCGCCCGGCAGC